>Ga0116106_1000038_pt1 | contig 77698 bp, 70 predicted proteins | sample June2015DPH_6_50_FD_89717 | JGI IMG/M metagenome (GOLD analysis project Ga0116106, IMG submission 89717) | Peatland microbial communities from SPRUCE experiment site at the Marcell Experimental Forest, Minnesota, USA - June2015DPH_6_40 | ecosystem: Environmental > Terrestrial > Soil > Wetlands >...
CCTGTCCATGCCGCCTGTCCATCCCGCGGCTATGCCGCCACCGCCTCATTGGCCGGTGAAGCTGGCCTTACCCGGCCCATTCTCCAGGAAGCTGCGCATTCCCGCCTGCGCGTCCTCGGTGGCGAACAGCCCGGCGAAATGCAGCCGCTCGATCTCCAGCCCGGTGTCAAGATCGACATCGAGGCCATCATCGATGGCCTGCTTGGCCGCGCGCAGGGCCACAGCCGGACCGGCCGCATAGCGGGCGACCAGGTCACGTGCCGCCTGATAGACCTCGCCGTCGGGTACCACCTTGTCGGCCAGCCCGATAGCGAGCGCCTCCGCGGCGCCGACGAACCTGCCGGTGTACACCAGGTCCTTGGCTCGCGCCGGGCCGATCAGCCGCGGCAGCCGCTGGGTACCGCCGGCGCCGGGGATCAGGCCGAGCATGATCTCTGGCTGGCCGACCTGCGCGCTCTCGCCGAGTACCCGGAAGTCCGCGCACAGGGCCAGCTCCAGGCCGCCGCCGAGCGCATAACCGGTGATGGCCGCGACGACGGGCTTGCCGATCCTGGCCACCGCGGTCAGCGACTCCTGCAGGGCGCGGGCCGTGGCCGCCATCTGGCTGTACCCGGCGCCTGCCATCGCCTTGATGTCGGCTCCGGCCGCGAAGAGCCGCTCGCCGCCGTAGAGGATCACCGCCCGGATAGCCGGATCACCCGAGACATCCGCGGCGGCGGCCGCGATCTCGGCCTGCAGCGCGGAATTCAGCGCGTTCATCGGCGGCCGGTCCAGCCGGATGGTCGCCACCGCATTGTCGGTCTCTACCCGCACGAACTCGCTCATGCCGCACCTCCATGCCGAGCCATGATCCTACGCAGCGCGCCGCGGCGGAATCACGGTCCCCCGGCACTGCGGTCAGGGCCGGCTTGCGGCGTTCGCCCTGCGGCGGCCACCGGAGACGCCTGCGGCCGCCGCCCCTGCCAGGCGACGGCCGCAGGCAGCTCGGAATCAGGCGGCCGGGTCAGCCTTCCCGGAGCCGACCGCCAGGGCGATGGCATGACAGTCGTGCTCGCACGAGCGGGAGCAGCACTCCGCGGTTCCGCCGCTGCCGCGGCACTGCCCGAGCAGGCACTGCGGTGACACGGTGAAATTGAGCAGCACGGTCCTGCCGGTCCTGGGCTGGTCGGCCAGGACCAGGTCCACGGCGTCGGCGAGCGCCTTGGCCGCCGGACCCACCTTCGCGGCCAGCAGCCGGCGGCCCACCCGGCTCAGGCACCGGCCCGCTCGCGACGCGTCGTAGTTCAGGAACGCGGCGAACGCGTCCAGGCACGCCTGCTCGTCGGATGTCCGGCTGTGCTGGCCCTTGCGGCCCCGAGCCTGCCGCGGCCCGTCCAGCGAGAGCATGACTCCCATCTGCGTCCCCCCTAAGGACTGTGCCCCGGCTTAGCGCCCTGAGCGTTGCAGGCACAACGTACTGCGAAGGGTTGCGAAGGGTCAACACCTTCGCGCGAAGTTTTTTTCCCCGGCCGAACTTGCGGTTACCTGTCACTAGCAGCACAGAGATAGTTCGGCGAGTCGGCTGCCGGGCTGGACATCGCTGCGAAGGTTGTGCGAAGGTAGGGGCATGGCACAGCGACCAGAGCCGCCACCGTGGGGCGCTCTCATCACCACAGCGCTGCATGATGCGCAGCTCTCCGCGCGCGAGGCGGCCAGGAGAGCGGGCATCAGCGAGGGCAGGTGGCGGCAGATCACCGGTGGCTACCAGGTCGTCAGCAGCGGCGTCTACGCCCCGGTCCGCGGCCCGGCCGGGACACTGGCCCGGATGGCCGCCGTGGTGGGCGTGACGCCGGCCCAGCTCAGGTCGGCCGGGCGGGCCGACGCCGCCCGCATTCTCGCCAACTCGCCCAGCCAGACCCCGCCCAGCGATGAGCTGCTCGACCGAGTCCGGGCCATGGATACCGATGAGGCCCGCGAGCTACTGGCCACCATTGCTCTCCGGCTCGGGATCAAGATCCCGGCCGAGCAGCCGGCGCAGGAGCGCCAGCGCCGATACGGTACGTAGGCGTGAGCAGAGGGAACAGCCCCGATCTCGACCGGATCCGGCAGCTGGCCGCCGAGCTGGCCCGGGCCGACTCAGGACCGGCGAGCCAGCTGGTACGCGCGCTGGCGGACGAGGTCGCCAGCGTGGCGGACCGGGTCGGGGAAATGGCGGACCGGGTCGAATCGCTCTGGCAGCTCATCGCGGCGGTGGTGGATGCCGCAGGGCTCGAAGTGCCCGATACGGGCGCGCCGCGAGAGTTCGTGCAGGCACTGCACTCAGCCCAGTCGTCCGGGAACCCGGGCATGCGCCTGACAATCGGCGGACGGGAATGGGTGGCCGCCATCAGCCCGGACCAGCCCCCGGCCGACCCGGCGCACGCCTGGGCCGCGCTCGAGCGGCTCACCAGGGTGACGGACGAGCAGGGCAGCCAGCCGGACGGTGCCTGAGCCCCCGGGGGCGGCGCTGGACCCCTGGAAAAGGGCTGAGCTAGCGAAAAGGGCTGAGCTAGCAGGGATTCACTGCCTCGCCGATCGGGTTACGCGGCGACCGCGGCTGCCAGTGCCCGGGCTGCGAGTGCCGGGCCGTCAGTGCCCGTGCGGGCAGTGCCATGGCCGTCAGCCAGGGCCCGGCGGTCAGCCAGGCGAGTCACGTCCGCGCCGGCCCCCCAGGCGATTCAGCCGCGGCGGGGCCGGCGCGGAGCCAGCATCACTCGCCGGACGCGCGCGCGCCGACGCCCTGCCAGCCGTTGAGAAAGCCGCGGACCTCGCTCTCGCTGTAACGGCGGTGGCCTCCCGGAGTGCGGATGGAGGACAGCTTGCCGCCGCGCGCCCACCGGGTCACGGTCTTCGGGTCGACCCGAAGCATCGCCGCGACCTCGGCTGGGGTCAGGAGGCGGTTGTCTGGCTTGATTTGGGTTCTCACGACGGCTAATCCTCTCGCGCTCGGGGTAGCTCTGCGATTACAGAACGTGACGATCCGGGACCGTCACTTTGTGAAAGCGTCGAATCACAGGATGTCACATCGCCCCGGCTTTTGCTGGCGTTCTGTCTAGCAAAGGCAGAAATTCATGTTGCAAGATCGGCTGTTTTCGCCGCACTCCGATGAACCTGCAGGTCAGAGGCCCAATCGCATGGTTGAGCGCACTATGTCGCAGTTAATTCGCACGCTCCGTAGTCGCCTGCTCGCGCCAGGCCCTGATGGACCTGACTCCGGAGCGCAGTCAGCGAAAGTCGCCACTCACCATTCCGGCAGGCGCTTCCGGCAGCGCCACCAGCCCGAGCTCGGCCGGGCTGGTCAGCAGCGGATGGGCCGGAAGCACCCGGACCGTGTAGCCGAACGGACCAGGCTGGCCGAGCTCCACCGCGCCGGTGTAGCGCACGGCGCCGTCCGCCGGCTCGCCGTCCGGGGCCAGCGGCGAGCGGTCCGGCTGGATCAGCTCGTCATCGTCACCGGCCCGGCCGTAGACCACCTCGACGGTCACGTCATCGGGTGACAGCTCGCCGAGCGCGATGCTCGCGCGCACCGTCAGCCGTCCGCCCGGCCGCTGCACGCCGTCATCGGCCTCGACGTGCTCGATCCGCACGCCCGGCCAGGCGTGCGCGACCCGCCGCTTCCACACGGCCAGGCTGCGGGCGCCGCCGAAGCGAGGACCGCCCCGGTACTCGTCGGCCAGGGTGTGCGAAGCCCCGGCGGCCGGCCCGTAGTACTCCGTCACGTACTGGCGGACCATCCGGGTCGCCTGCGCCCTGGGGCCGAGGCTGGCCAGGGTGTGCGACACGTTGGCCAGCCACCGGCGGGGCAGCCCGTCCGGGCCAGCATCGTAGAACAGCGGCGCGACCGACTGCCCGAGCAGGTCGTAGAGTGCCGCGGCCTCCAGCTCGTCACGCCGTCCCGGGTCCGGCACGCCGTCCGCCGACGGGATGGCCCAGCCGTCCTCGCCGTCGTACCACTCGTCCCACCAGCCATCCAGCACCGAGAGGTTGAGCGCGCCGTTCAGCGCGGCCTTCATGCCCGAGGTGCCGCACGCCTCCAGCGGCCGGAGCGGGTTGTTCAGCCAGACGTCACAGCCCTGCACCAGGAACCGGGCCAGCGCCATGTCGTAGTCGGGCAGGAACACGATCCGGTTCCGGACCCGCGGGTCGTCGGCGAATCTCACCATCTGCTTGATCAGGTGCTTGCCGCCGTCATCGGCCGGATGAGCCTTGCCGGCGATCACGATCTGCACCGGTCGCTCCGGATCGAGCAGCAGGGCGGTCAGCCTGGCCGGGTCGTGCAGCATCATGGTCAGCCGCTTGTAGGCGGGCACCCGGCGCGCGAAGCCGATCGTGAGCACGTTCTCATCCAGCACGCTGTCGATCCAGACCAGCTCGGCATCGGAGGCACCGCGCTGCCGCCAGGACGCGCGCAGCCGCCGCCTCGCCTCCTGCGCCAGCCTGGCCCGCAGCAGCCGCCGCAGCGCCCAGATCCGCTCCGGGTCGGCGCCGACGCGCTCCCAGGACGGCGCATCGTCGGCCAGGGCATCGGCAGGCTGACTGCCCCTGGCCAGCCCCATGATCTCGGGAGCGACCCAGGTGGGTGCGTGCACGCCGTTGGTAACCGAGCCGATCGGCACCTCGGCCACGTCGAAGCCGGGCCACAGGCCGTTGAACATGGCCCTGCTCACCTCGCCGTGCAGCCTGCTGACCCCGTTCACCCGCTGGGCCAGCCGCATGCCCATGACGGCCATGTTGAAGACGCCGGGATCGCCGCCGGGGAACGTCTCGGCGCCCAGCGCGAGCACCCGGTCCATCGGCAGGGGGAGGTCGGCGGCATCGGCGCGGAAGTGCTGCTCGACCAGCTCGCGCGGGAACCTGTCGATGCCGGCCGGCACCGGGGTGTGAGTGGTGAAGACCGTGCCCGCCCGGCACAGCTCCAGGGCCTCATCGAAGCTCAGGTCCTGGCGGAGGTACTCGCGGATCCGCTCCAGGCCGAGGAAGCCGGCATGACCCTCGTTGGTGTGGAAGACGTCCGGCTCAGGATGCCCGGTGCTCGCGCAGTAGGCGCGCACCGCGCGCACCCCGCCCACCCCGAGCAGCAGCTCCTGGCGCAGCCTGTGCTCGGTACCGCCGCCGTACAGGCGGTCGGTGACCTCGGCCAGGGCCGGCTCGTTCTCCTCCACGTAGGAGTCGAGCAGCAGCAGCGGCACCCGGCCCACCTGCGCGATCCACACCTGGGCGGCCAGCGTGCCACCGCCGGGCAGCGCCACCGAGATGCGGGCCGGTGACCCGGCGGAGTCACGCAGCAGGACCAGCGGCAGGCCGTTAGGATCGCTCGCGGGATACCGCTCCGCCTGCCAGCCATCCGGGGACAGCGACTGGGTGAAGTAGCCGTGCCGGTACAGCAGGCCCACGCCGATCAGCGGCACGCCCAGGTCGCTGGCGGCCTTGAGATGATCACCAGCCAGGATGCCGAGCCCGCCGGAATACTGCGGCAGCGCGGCGGTGATGCCGTACTCAGGCGAGAAGTAAGCGATCGCGGCCGGCGACTTGCCGTCGAGCCGGGCCGCCTGGAACCAGCGCGGGCCGGTCAGGTACTCGTGCAGGTCGCCGGTCGCTGCCTGGAGCCGGCCGAGGAACTCGCCGTCCGCGGCCAGGCTCGCCAGCCGGTCCTGCGGCACCTGGGCCAGCAGGGCGGTCGGGTCATGGCCGGCCTGCTCCCATCCGGCCGGATCGATGCGAGCGAACAGCTCAAGGGTCCGGGCATCCCAGGACCAGCGCAGGTTCAGCATCAGCTCGCGCAGCGGTGCCAGCGGCTCAGGGAGGACAGGGTGGACGGTGAATCGGCGGATAGCTCTCACGCGCAGTGACCTTAATGCGTGGGGGGAAGTGGTGCGGACGTCGACTCGCCCTAATGAGGTGACTATGCCCGCCCGGGCATAACTTTACGCCCGGGCCCAGTCTGCTTTAAGGACGATATGCGGGGTAGTTTTCTACAGTGATCGGCAGGATCCCCATCCTTGACCTCCAGCCCTCCGTGCACTGCGGACGCTGGCCCGCTAAAGCCGTCCCCGGCGAGATGATCCCGGTGCGCGCCACCGTGTTCATGGAAGGCCACGGCATGCTCGGGGCCGGCGTGGTGCTGCGCGAGCCCGGCGGAGCCCGCCAGCCCATCGTGATGATGCATGAGCTGGCCGAGGGAACGGACCGCTACGGCGCCGATGTGGCGCCGGCCGCGCCGGGGCTGTGGAATTTCGAGGTCGAGGCCTGGTCGGATCCGATCGCGCACTGGCGGCACGATGCGGCCATCAAGGTGCCGCTCGGCCAGGACGTCGAGCTCATGCTGACGGAGGGGGCCCTGCTGCTGCGGCGGGCCGCGGCCGCGATCAAGACCGGCCGGGACGACCCGGCCCAGCTATCGGCCGCCATGGCCGCGCGCAAGACCCTCGAGGTAACCGCCGGGCTGCTCACCGATACCGAGATCCCGGCGCCGGACCGGCTCGCCGCCGCGCTGCATCCGGACCTCACCGCCGTCCTGCAGGATTTCCCGCTGCGCGACCTGCTGACCAGGTCGGCTCGCATGCCGCTGATCGTGCACCGGCAGCGCGCGCTGTTCAGCGCCTGGTACGAGCTGTTCCCGCGGTCGGAGGGCGCCGTCGTCGATCCCGCCGCCGGGCCGCCGCGGTCAGGCACGCTGCGCAGCGCCGCAGGCCGGCTCGAGGCCGTCGCCGAGATGGGCTTTGACGTGGTCTACCTGGCGCCGGTGCACCCGATCGGCCGCACGGCGCGCAAGGGCGCCAACAACACCCTGGTAGCCAGCGATGCGGACCCTGGCTCCCCCTGGGCCATCGGCTCGCCGGCCGGCGGCCATGATGCGCTCCACCCGGACCTGGGCACGCTGGCCGACTTCGACGCCTTCGTGGCCAGGGCCGGCGAGCTGGGCCTGGAGGTCGCGATGGACCTGGCCCTGCAGGCCTCCCCGGATCACCCGTGGGTGACCGAGCATCCCGAGTGGTTCACCACCAGGGCCGACGGAACGATCGCCTACGCCGAGAACCCGCCGAAGAAGTACCAGGACATCTACCCGATGAACTTCGACAACGACCCGGACGGCATCTACGCCGCCGTGCTCGACGTCGTCCGGCACTGGATGAACCACGGCGTGAGGATCTTCCGGGTCGACAATCCGCATACCAAGCCCGTGCGGTTCTGGGAGCGCCTACTGGGCGAGATCGCGAAGACCGACCCGGACGTGCTGTTCCTGGCCGAGGCCTTCACCCGGCCCGCCATGATGCACACCCTGGGCGCGGTGGGCTTCCATCAGTCCTACACCTACTTCACCTGGCGTAACACCGCGGCAGAGCTCACCGCCTACCTGCAGCAGCTGGCCGGCGAGTCGGCCGCCTGCATGCGGCCGAACTTCTTCGTGAACACGCCCGACATCCTGAGCGGCTACCTGCGGCACGCGGGCCCGGTCGCGTTCGCCGTCCGGGCCGTGCTCGCGGCCATGCTGTCGCCGTCCTGGGGCGTCTACTCCGGCTACGAGCTCGGTGAGAACATCCCGCTGAGGCCGGGCAGCGAGGAGTACCTCAACTCGGAGAAGTACGCCTACCGGCCGCGCGACTGGAACCGGGCAGCTCACTACGGGCTCACCCTCGCACCGCTCCTGACCAGGCTGAACGCGATCAGGAGGGCGCATCCTGCGCTGCAGCAGCTGCGCAACCTGCGCTTCCACTACCCGGATCAGCCGGACCTGCTGTGCTTCTCCAAGAGCCTCCGGCGCCCTGGCGCGGGCGGGTCCGTACGCGACACCGTACTTGTGGTGGTAAACCTGGACCCGAACCAGCCCCGCGAGGCTACGGTCTGGCTCGACGCTGCCGCGCCCGGCATTGATGCGAGCGCGGGCTTCGGCGTCACCGATGAGCTCACCGGCGAGTCGTACCGCTGGGGTGCGGCGAACTACGTGCGGCTCGACCCCGCCGTGGCTCCCGCGCACATCTTCACCGTCACCGCCTAGCCTGCCCGCAGCAAGGCCCTTGCCGGGCCCGCAACCCAGGGAGCAGCCACGAGCACGACCAGCCGGGAGCGGAGGGGCCAGCAGATGGACGAGCGGCGGCGTGAGTCCGAGCAGTCCCTGCAGGAATTTCACGCTGGTCCCGGCGCGATACCCAGCGAGCCGGTCGAGTCCGACTCGTTCGAGGAGCCCCGCGACCCGCAGTGGTACAAGCGGGCCCTGTTCTACGAGGTCCTGGTCCGCGGCTTCCATGACTCCAACAACGACGGCACCGGTGACATCCGCGGGCTGACATCCCGGCTGGACTACCTCGAGTGGCTGGGCATCGACTGCATCTGGCTGCTGCCCATCTACGCCTCCCCGCTGAAGGACGGCGGCTACGACATCGCGGATTTCACCGCGATCCTGCCCGATTTCGGCACCATCGGCGATTTCGTCGAGCTGGTCGAGGAAGCTCACAAGCGCGGCATCCGGGTCATCGCCGACCTGGTCATGAACCACACCAGTGATCAGCATCCCTGGTTCCAGGGCTCCCGCAACGACCCGGACGGCCCGTTCGGCGACTTCTACGTGTGGTCGGACACCGACGACCGGTATGCCGAGGCGAGGGTCATCTTCGTCGATACCGAGCAGTCCAACTGGACCTTCGACCAGGTCCGCGGGCAGTACTACTGGCACCGCTTCTTCTCGCACCAGCCGGACCTGAACTACGAGAACCCCAGGGTGCAGGACGCCATGCTCGAGGTGCTCCGGTTCTGGCTGGACCTCGGCATCGACGGGTTCCGCCTGGACGCGGTGCCGTACCTGTACGAGCGCGAGGGCACCAACTGCGAGAACCTCAAGGAGACGCACGAGTACCTCAGGCGGGTCCGGGCCGAGATCGACCGGCTGTACCCGGACCGGGTGCTGCTGGCCGAGGCCAACCAGTGGCCGGCCGACGTGGTCGAGTACTTCGGCGACCCGTCCGTGGGCGGCGACGAGTGCCACATGGCCTTCCACTTCCCGCTGATGCCGCGCATCTTCATGGCCGTCCGGCGGGAGCAGCGCTACCCCATCTCGGAGATCATGGCGCAGACCCCGCCGATACCGTCCGGCTGCCAGTGGGGGATCTTCCTGCGCAATCACGACGAGCTGACCCTCGAGATGGTCACCGACGACGAGCGCGACTACATGTACACCGAGTACGCCCGCGACCCCCGGATGAAGGCCAACATCGGGATCCGGCGGCGGCTCGCCCCGCTGCTCGATAACGACCGCAATCAGCTGGAGCTCTTCACCGCGCTGCTGCTCTCGCTGCCGGGATCGCCGGTGCTCTACTACGGCGACGAGATCGGCATGGGCGACAACATCTGGCTCGGCGACCGGGACGGCGTGCGCACCCCGATGCAGTGGACGCCGGACCGCAACGCGGGCTTCTCCCGCTGCGACCCGGCCCGGCTGTACCTGCCGGTGATCATGGACCCGATCTACGGCTACCAGGCGCTGAACGTCGAGGCGCAGGAGAAGAGCACCGGGTCCCTGCTGCACTGGACCCGCCGGATGATCGAGATCCGCAAGCGGCACCGGGTGTTCGCCCTGGGCGGGTACGACGAGCTCAGCTCCTCGAACCCGAGCGTCCTGGCCTTCGTACGCGAGTACCAGCAGGACGGCGGCAGCGCCGATGGCAGCGACCGGATCCTGTGCGTCAACAACCTGTCCCGGTTCCCGCAGCCGGTCGAGCTCGACCTGTCCAGGTTCAAGGGATCGACTCCGGTGGAGTGCATGGGCGGCGTCACGTTCCCGCCGATCGGGGACCTGCCCTACCTGCTTACGCTGCCGGGACACGGCTTCTACTGGTTCGTGCTGCAGCCGCCCGCTGACTAATGACGCCGGGGTCAGCCGGCTCGCGCGAGCCGAGTGGCCGGCGGCTCGTTTAGATGGCGGATGTGGGGCATAAGGTAAGAGTTCATCCTTCACCCCCATGGACCCAGGAGCGGGTTGTGACCAGCGGATTCGCGCGGCCAGCGACGAGCGTGGACGCCGTGACCCTGCTGGATATGCTGGCCCGCTGGCTGCCCTCGCAGCGCTGGTTTCCCGGCCGTGAGCTCCCGGTCAGCGAACTCGCCATCACGGCCGATACCGAGCTCGCGGCCGGCGACCCCGGCCTGCGGCACGTGATCATCACCGCCTCGGCCGGCCCGGCCGCCGGCCGCTATCAGCTGCTGGTCGGGCTGCGGTCGCAGCTGCCCGACTCGCTGGGTTACGCCGTCATCGGGACGCTGCCCACCGGGCTGACCGCCTACGACGCCGCGCATGATCCTGAGCTCAGCCCGCTGCTGCTGCGCGGCATTGCCGGCCAGGCCACAGTCGGCCCGCTGCGCTTCATCCGGGAGCCGGGCGCCGAGATCAGCAGCTGGCCGGGCAGCCGGGTGATGACCGCCGAGCAGAGCAACACCAGCATCGTCTTCGGCGAGGCAGCCATCCTCAAGCTGATGCGACGCGTTTTCCCCGGTCCTAACCCCGACCTGGAGGTCGCCGGGGCGCTGGCCAGGCTCGGGTCGGCCCAGGTCGCCGCCCCGTTCGGCTGGATCGAGACGGACCTGGACGAGGAACCCGCCCTGCTGGCCGTGCTCTCGCAGTACCTGGCGCACGCGAGCGATGGCTGGTCGGTGGCCACCGGATTGCTGCGCCGGATGTATGCCAGGCTCGGCGGCTACGGCCAGGAATACCTGACCGCCCCGGTGCCCCAGCGTCATGCGACCGCGGCCGGCGAGTCAGCGGCGGCCCCGGCTGAGGTGCCCTTCGCCGGCGATGCTTACCTGCTCGGCCAGGCCACCGGCCGGCTGCACGCGGACATGGCGACGGCCTTCGGCGGCGGTCAGCTCGAGCCGTCCGGCCTGGCTGCCCTGGCGGCCAGGATGACGGACAAGCTGGAGCGAGCCCGGGCCGAGGTGCCCGCCCTCGACCCGTATGCGGCCATGGTGCGCCGGGCTTACGACGACCTGGCCGCCGTCCGCGAGCCCGTGGCCATCCAGCGGATCCACGGGGACTATCACCTCGGCCAGGTGCTGCGGACCGCGGCGGGCTGGGTGGCGCTGGACTTCGAGGGCGAGCCGGCTGCGCCGGTGGCTCAGCGGCGCGCACTGGCCCCGGCGCTGCAGGACGTGGCAGGCATGCTGCGATCATTTGACTACGCCGCCCGGCATCAGCTGATCGGCCATCCCGAAGCCGGGCAGCTGCGCTTGCCAGCCAGCCAGTGGGTACGGCAGTGCCAGGCGGCGTTCTGCGCCGGGTACGCCGACGCTGGCGGAGCCGATCCGCAGGCAAACGCCGCGCTGCTGCGCGCGCTGACTCTGGAGAAAGCGGTCTACGAAGTGATCTACGAGTACCGGCACCGGCCAGCCTGGCTGTCCATCCCGCTCGAGTCCATCGCCGCGGCCTAAGCATGAGCCAGGCCTACCAGCAGGCTGACCTCATCAGCCACGACGAGATCGACCGGCTCATCGCCGGCCAGCATCACGACCCGCACTCGGTGCTCGGCGCGCATCCGGGGCCCGGCAGCGGCGTCACCATCCGCACGCTGCGGCCGCTGGCCAAGTCGGTGTCGGTCGTGCTGCCCGACGGCACCCGCCTCCCGATGCGGCGCATCTATCAGGGCGTTTTCTCCGTGACCGTGCCCGGAAAGGATATTCCGGACTACCGGCTCGCCGTCAGCCACGCGGGCGGCGCCGAGACCGTCGGCGACGACCCGTACCGGCACCTGCCCACGCTGGGCGAGGTGGACCTGCACCTGATCGGCGAGGGCCGGCATGAGCAGCTGTGGCAGGTCCTCGGCGCGCGCGTCCGGGACGGCGGGACCGCGTTCGCGGTCTGGGCGCCGAACGCGCGCGGGGTCCGGGTCATCGGTGACTTCAACCACTGGGACGGCCGCCCGCACCCGATGCGGTCGCTGGGCAGCTCGGGGGTCTGGGAGCTCTTCATCCCCGGCGTTGGCGCCGGGACCCGGTACAAGTACGAGATCCGCACCCCGGACGGCCGGTGGCGGACGAAGGCGGACCCGCTGGCCGCCGCGGCGGAAGCGCCGCCGGCGACCGCCTCGGTCGTCGCGGTATCCCAGTACGAGTGGGCTGACCAGGACTGGATGGCCGCCCGGGCCAGGCGGGACGTGCTGACCAGCCCGATGAGCATCTACGAGGTGCACATCGGCTCGTGGCGGCCGGGCCTGTCCTATGTCGAGCTCGCCGATCAGCTCACTGATTACGTCAGCGAACGGGGCTTCACGCACGTCGAGTTCCTGCCGGTCATGGAACATCCGTTCGGCGGCTCCTGGGGCTACCAGGTCACGTCGTATTACGCCCCGACGGCCCGTTTCGGAACTCCGGACGAATTCCGGTACCTGGTCGACCGGCTGCATCAGGCCGGCATCGGCGTCTTCCTGGACTGGGTGCCCGCGCACTTCCCGCGTGATGACTGGGCGCTGGCCAGGTTCGACGGGACGCCGCTGTACGAGAACGCTGACCCGAGCCGCGGCGAGCACCCGGACTGGGGCACGCTGATCTTCGACTACGGGCGGCCGGAAGTGCGGAACTTCCTGGTGGCCAACGCGCTCTACTGGCTGGAGGAGTTCCACGCCGATGGCCTGCGGGTCGACGCGGTGGCCTCCATGCTCTACCTCGACTACTCGCGCCGCGAGGGCCAGTGGCGGCCGAACCAGCTGGGCGGCCGGGAGAACCTGGACGCCGTGGCCTTCCTGCGCGAGGTGAACGCCACCGCCTACCGGCGGGCGCCCGGCATCGCGATCATCGCCGAGGAGTCCACCGCGTGGCCGGGCGTCACCAGGCCGGTGCACCTCGGCGGCCTGGGCTTCGGGCTGAAATGGAACATGGGCTGGATGCACGACACGCTGGCGTACCTGTCCCTGGACCCGGTCTACCGGAGCTACCACCACAACGAGATCACCTTCTCGATGATCTACGCGTACAGCGAGAACTACGTGCTGCCGCTGTCGCACGACGAGGTCGTGCACGGCAAGCGGTCGCTGCTGCGCAAGATGCCGGGAGACGAGTGGCGGCAGTTCGCCGGGCTGCGCACGCTGCTGGCCTACATGTGGGCCCATCCGGGCAAGCAGCTGCTCTTCATGGGCTCGGAGTTCGGCCAGGGCGATGAGTGGTCCGAGCAGGCCGGCCTGCAGTGGGACCTGCTCGACTACGCCCCGCACGCAGGCATGCAGCGGCTGGTCACCGACCTGAACCGGGCCTACCTGCAGCACCCGGCGCTGTGGCAGCGCGACGCCGTCGGCGACGGCTTCGAGTGGATCGACGCCAGCGACTCGGCCGGGAACGTGATCTCGTTCCTGCGTTTCGGCGACAGCGGAGATCCCTCCGGCGACTCCCGCGGCACGCCGCCGGTGCTGGCCTGCGTGGCCAACTTCTCGGCCGTTCCGCACCTTGACTACCGGCTCGGCCTGCCGGTGGCCGGCCGGTGGCGCGAGCTCGTCAACACCGACGCGGAGAGCTACGGCGGCAGCGGAACCGGGAACTACGGCGCCGTCGAGGCCGTGGCCGGGCCCTGGCACGGCAGGCCAGCCTCCGCCGTGCTCACGCTACCGCCGCTCGGCGTGCTCTGGCTGGTGCCGGAGGACTGAGGCGCCGGCGGGCCGGCCGGGGGGCGCGGGTCAGCTCACCGGCAGGCCGCCGATGTCGAGATTCCACTCCGGCCGCGTGCCCCCACATCGCTACGCGCGCCACACATCAGCGGTCATCTCCCGGAGCCGCTCGGAGAACCGGCCGTCCGGTGAGACCGAGCGCAGTAGCTCGCGCAGTTCCTGCTCGAACGCACCCGCGCGATCACCGAACAGCATCGGCGTCGCGCTGGACAGCGAGAAGACCGACGCGACCACCTCGTCCTCGGACCTGGTCAGGACCGCGCCGCCGGGCACCTCGATCCGCTCAGGGCCGCTGAACCCGGCAGCCCGCAGCGCGTCATCGCCCTGTGACGGCGGCCCGTCCGGGATGAGGCTGCGGCCGGCCCGCCGGACCGGGCCGAGGTAACCGGCGACCAGGTCGTCGATGTCACCCCGCGGCGGGCGCGGATGCGGGAGCGGGCCGCCGTCGTCGACGCCCCGGTGGGTGGTAGCGAGGAGATGGACGCACGCGCCGCCCGGCGGGAGCAGGCCACGCACGGCCGGCGCGACCCGGCCCTGGTCAACCCAGTGAAAGGACTGGGCGAACGTCACCACGGTGAAGGCCCCCAGCGAGCCGGGCAGTTGCTCTGCCCGCATATGCCGCCAGCTGACGCCGGCCTGTCCCGACCGCGCGGCCGCCGCCCTGGCCGCGGCGATCATGTCCGGGTCGGCATCGATGCCCACGGCCTCGCGGAAGAACGGCGCGAGCAGCAGCGTCAGCGATCCGGGGCCGCAGCCGACATCCAGCAGCCGGCCCGATCCGTCCAGCCCGAGCGCCGGCCGCAGCGCCTCGGCCAGAGCCGCCGGGTACGGCATGCGCCCGATGGCGTAGTAAGCGGCGCTGCCGGCGTAGAGAGATTCATCCCACTCATATCCACCGGGCACGGACCCGGATGCTACCAGCGGTCCGCCAGGCCCGGCCGGAGGCGACCGCCCGGGCCGGCTCCGGCCTGCTGCGCCGGCCTGCTGCGCCGGCCTGCCGCGGTGACCTGCTGCCGGCGGCCGGCCGCGGCCGGGTTAACGTCATCGCAGAAGCGCAGCATGACCGGAGGGCTGGGTGCAGCGATGGACGAGGAACTCGACGCGAAGGCGCCGGAGCACGAGCCAGTCCCGGCGGATGCCGCAGACGAGGTAGCGCAGCGGGCTGTGGCCGGGCTGGTGCCGGGCCGGATGCCTGCCATCTACCTGGGTCATGGTGCGCCGCCGCTGGTCGATGACCCGCTCTGGGTGGTGCAGCTGGAAGCCTGGGCCCGTGCGCTGCCGCGTCCGCGCGCCATCCTGATGATCTCGGCGCACTGGACGCAGGCGCCGCTGACGATCGGTGCCACGACGGACGCGGCACCGCTGATCTATGACTTCGGCGGCTTCCCGGAGCGCTTCTACCACGCGACCTACCCCTCGCCGGGCGCGCCCGAGCTGGCCCGCCTGGTCCGCGCGCTGCTGGCGGGCCGGGAGGACATCATTGATCATCCCGGCCGTGGTCTCGATCACGGTGCTTACGTGCCGCTGACCGTCATGTACCCGCAGGCCGATATTCCGGTGCTGCAGATCTCGATGCCCACGCTGGAGCCGGGCCGGCTGCTCAGCGTGGGCCAGGCCCTGCGGCCGCTGCGGGACGACGGCGTCCTGATCATCGGCAGCGGCTTCCTCACCCACGGGCTGCCCTACCTGCGGGAGTTCCGGTTCGACGCGCCGCCGCCCGGCTGGTCATCCGAGTTCGATCACTGGGCCGCCGAGGCGCTGGACGCCGGTGACGTCGATGCGCTGGCCAAGTTCCGGGCTGCGCCCGGCGCGCGCTATGCGCACCCGACGACCGAGCATTTCGCCCCGCTTTTCGTGACGCTCGGGGCGGCCGAGACGGCCGCGCCGGTGACCACGATCACGGGCTACTGGCTCGGCCTGGCCAAGCGGTCCGTCCAGATCGGCTGAGGCGTCCCGGCTCCGGCGTGCGGCCGAGCCGGGCGCGTCTGATTACAGCTGGCGCAGCAGCCAGCCCGGCCCGGCCACGGCAGCACCGGCGGACTCGGCGCGGGCCCGCAGTTCCCGGTCGGCCGTCACCACCAGCCGCCAGCCGGGCAGCTGCCGGACCAGCTCCACTATCGCGTCATCGCCCGATCCGGCCGCGGCCACGACTCGCAGCCGGCCGCCTGACCGCGTCTGATCCGCGGCAGCCGCACTGGCCGCGGGCCGGGCGGCGCCCTCGACGACGAGCACGAAGTCCGGAAACCACCGGTGCAGCGGGGGCAGCTCCAGGCCAGCCGGCAGGCTGGGCCCCGCGGAGCCGCCGTCACCGCCGTCACCGCCGTCACCGCCGCGAGCGAACCCGGACCCATCCAGGCCGGTGCCGGCTAGCGCGGCGAGCTGGTCGCGGAGCCGCAGCGCCGCCCCGGCCCGGTCCCGCCACCAGCCGTCCGGCCGCGAGCCGATCACGTTGGCCGCGTCGACGATGACGGTCAGCGGCCTGAGCGCCTCGCGCAGCTCGGGCCAGTGCGCGGCGAAGCCGGGATGCAGGTCAAGCGAGCTGACCTCGGGGGCGCTGACCCACGCTGTGGCGATCGTTTCGTCGCTGGCGGGATGGACGCGGAAGGCAGATCGCGCCTGGGCGATCACCGTGCCATAGGACCAGCCGCCGTGATCATCGTCGTACCAGCCGCGCACGGTCACGGCATCGGGAGGGACCGCGCATTCCTCGGCCGCCTCCCGCAGCGCGGCGCCGATCGCTGACTCGTGGCTGTCCCTGGCCCCGCCGGGCAGGCCCCAGGTGCCGCCGTGATGACTCCACCAGGCCCGCTGCTGCAGCAGCAGCCGGGGCTCGCCGTCGGCGGTCGCGGCGGCGGGCTCGTCCGCGGCGGGCTCGTCCGCGGCGGCGGACGTGGCGGCTGGGGCGGACGTGGCGGCGGGGGCATAGAGCAGCATCCCGGCCGCGCCGAAACGGCCCCAGTGCCGGTGACCCAGCCTGCAGCGCACCCAGCCGTTACCGTCCCGATCGGCCATTCCGCCGACGATAGCCGGGTTGCGCCGGCCGCCGCGCGCCGGGCGTGCCGCCTAAGCTGATGACATGCCCGAGCCCATGCTCGCCGGCCGGCTGGCGAAACTGCGCCAGCAGCGGACGGCACCGCTGATCCTGGAACTTGACCTCACCGACGGAGTCAGCGAGACGAGGCCGTCCGACCCGGTGTCCGGGCTGATGGCCAGGCACCGGCTCGTCCTGACCGACGTGCTGGACGGGCTGCGCCGCGCGCGCGGCGACGACCGGGTCAAGGCGCTCATCGTCCGGGTCGGCGGCCGCCCCATCGGCCTGGGCATGGTGCAGGAACTGCGCCGGGCCGTGCGGGAGCTGAGCGAGGCCGGCAAGCTGACCGCGGCCTGGGCCGAGTCGTTCGGCGAGTTCTCCGCCGGGAACGTCCCCTACTACCTGGCCACCGCGTTCGACACGATCTACCTGCAGCCCTCCGGCGACCTGGGTCTCACCGGCCTGGCCGTGCAGCGGATCTTCCTGCGCGGCGCGCTGGACCGGCTCGGCGCCGACTTCCAGGTCGCCAGGCGGCATGAGTACAAGAGCGCGGCCGAGCAGCTGACCGAGCACGGCTTCTCGCCGCCGGCCAGGGAGGAAACCGAGCGGCTCACCGCCTCGGTCACCGAGCAGCTGGCTGAGGCGATCACGCAGCGGCGCCGGATCCCCGCCGGGAAGGTGGGCGAGCTGATCGACAGCGGGCCGTTCCTCGCTGCCCGCGCGCTGGAAGCCGGGCTGGTGGACGCGCTCGGCTACCGGGACGAGGTCTACGCCAGCGTGCGCAAGCAGGTCGGCCCCGGCGCCATGCTCCAGTACCTGGGCCGCTATCAGCGGTCCCGCTCGCTGTCCGAGCGCGCCAGGAAGCTGCCGGTCCGCCGCGGCGAGCCGGTGGTCGCGCTGATCCACGCCACCGGCCCGATCCGCCGTGGCCGCAGCGGCCGGGGACCGCTGTCCGGCGGCGCGATGGGCTCGGACACGATCGCCGGCGCGATCCGGGCCGCGAACGCCGATGCCAGCGCGCGGGCCATCGTGCTGCGGGTCAACAGCCCGGGCGGTTCCTACGTGGCGTCCGACACGATCTGGCGCGAGGTCGTCCGGGCCCGGGCGTCCGGCAAGCCGGTCGTGGTGTCGATGGGCGACGTGGCGGCCTCCGGCGGCTACTTCATCTCGATGGCCGCGGACGCGATCGTGGCCCAGGGCGGCACGATTACCGGCTCGATCGGGGTGCTGACCGGCAAGCCGGTGCTGGGCGAGGCGCTGGGCCGGGCCGGGGTGACCACCGACTCGGTCGTCCGCGGCGCGCACGCCGCGATGTTCTCGGCCCTGCACCCGTTTACCGACGACGAGTGGGCCCTGGTCAATGACTGGCTGGACCATATCTACGCCGACTTCACCGGCAAGGTGGCAGCCGGCCGCGGCCTGACCGCCGAGCGCGTGCACGAGCTGGCCAGGGGGCGGGTCTGGTCCGGGGCCGACGCGCTGGCCAACGGCCTGGTCGACGAGCTCGGCGGGCTGGACAAGGCGGTCGCCATCGCGCGCCGCCGCGCGGGCCTGCCCGCCGACGCGCCGGTGCGCGGCTACCCGCGGGTCCGCCCGCTCGACCGGATCCGGCCGCCGGCCTCCAGCGAGAGCCGGGGCGCCGCGGCGGGCCTGGCGGCGGGCTCGCTGGCCGACAGCCTGCTGGCCGAGAGCTGGGGCCCGGCCTGGCGGCTGGCCGCGCGCGGCGGGCTGCCGCCCTACGGTCCGCTGATGCTGCCCGGCAGCTGGACATTCGAGTGACGAAACGGTCCCCCGGCACTGACCCGGGTGCCGCCTTCGCGGATGCGCTGGGCGCCTGGGCAGCCGGCGTCACCCTGCTGACCGTGGCCGACGGGCGGGACGACATCGGCACGACGGTCAGCGCGTTCTGCCCGGTGTCCCTGCAGCCTGCGCTGGCGGCCGTCGCGCTGATCGCCGGCTCCTACCCGGCCGAGGTGCTGGGCAGGCTGGACTTCTTCGCCGTCACCCTGCTGTCGGCCGGGCAGCGGGTGCTGGCCGGCCGGTTCGCCGCGGCCGGCCGGCCCGGCGCGCGGCTGCTGCTGGACGGCGTCTCGCACCAGCGCGGCGAGCTGTCCGGCGCGCTGATCCCCGATGCCGGACTGGCCGCCCTGGAGTGCGAGATCACCGAGCGGCTGCCGGCCGGGGATCACCTGCTGGTCGTGTTCCGCGTCGTGGCCGTGCCGTACGTGGCGGAATCGGGTGAGCCGCTGATCCGGTTCCGCGGCCGCTACCCGTCGCTCGGCCCCACCGCCACTCCGGCTCCCTCGTCCTGATCGCGGTGCGCCGGGAGGCGAGGGCGCCGGCGGCGCGCGGACTGTCGCCCCAATGATCTTGAAAGGTTTGCGGGCTCATTTCCCGCTAAGTCTTCGAGATCATGGTTCAGCCGGCCCGCGGGATGCGGCCGGCGGCGAGGCGGCCGTCGCGCCAGACCGCGGTGACGAGCGGGACGCCGGGCCGGTAGGCCAGGTAGGCGTGCGACGGCGCGTCCAGCAGGACGAGGTCGGCGCGCGCGCCGGCGGCCAGGTGCCCCACGTCCGGGCGGCGCAGCGCGCGCGCTCCCCCGGCGGTGGCCGCCCAGACCGCCTCCTGCGTCGTCATCCGCATCTCCCGCACCGCCAGCGCCACGCACAGCGGCATGCTGGAGGTGAAGCACGAGCCAGGATTGCAGTCGGTCGCGATGGCCACGGTCACGCCGGCGTCCAGCAGCCGCCGGGCGTCCGGGTACGGCTGCCGGGTGGAGAATTCCACGCCGGGCAGCAGGGTGGCGACCGTGGCCGAGGACGCCAGCGCGTCGACGTCGGCATCGTCGGTGAAGGTGCAGTGGTCGGCCGACGCGGCGCCGGCCTCGACCGCGACCTGCACGCCGGGCCCGGGTCCGAGCTGGTTGGCGTGCACCCGCGGCTGCAGGCCGGCCGCCGCCCCGGCGGCCAGCACCGCCCTCGCCTCGTCCGGCCCGAATGCCCCGCGCTCGCAGAACACGTCGATCCACCTGGCCAGCGGGGCACAGGCCGCGAGCATCGGGCCACAGACCAGATCGACGTAGCCGGCCGGGTCGTCATCGAACTCGGGCGGGACCAGGTGCGCGCCGAGATAGGTGACCTCGGGGGTGGCCTCGGCGGCCAGCGCGACGCTGCGAGCCTCATCCGCCGTGGTCAGCCCGTAGCCGGACTTGCACTCGAAGGTGGTGCTGCCCTGAGCCAGCATCTCCCTGGCCAGCCTGGCCAGGTTCGCGCGCAGCTGCTCGTCGGTCGCCGCCCTGGTCGCCTCGACCGTGCTGCGGATCCCGCCAGCGCGGTAGGGCAGCCCGGCCATCCGGGCCGCGAACTCGGCCCCCCGCTCGCCGGCGAACACCAGGTGCGCGTGCGAGTCGACGAATCCGGGCAGCACAGCCCGGCCTCCGGCGTCGAGCTGCTCGTCAGTGGCCGGCGCCCGCGAGGCCGGCCCGGTCCAGGCCACCCGGCCGTCGTCGATCACCAGCGCGGCCCCGGCCATCGCCGCGAACTGCCCGCCGCCCCCATCCGGGTCCGGCGCGTTCGTGACGAGCTCACCGATGTTGGTCAGCAGCGTGCTCACGGCCGTATCGTGCCACAGCGCCAGCGGGCCGCCCCGGCGGCTGCCCGCCAGGGCGGCAGCGACCACCCGCTTATCCGGGCCGGGACACCCGGCCCGGCGTGGCACCGGCCGCGGCAAGCTGTGGCAGAGCCAGCACCCCCGGGCCGGCAAAGTCGGCCATAACGGGCCGGCGCGATCGGTATCTTGACCTGATGCCCACGGTCCATTCGCACGGCGGACAGCGCCGCGGCCGGCCCGCCCCGCCGCCCGGTGACGAGCGAGCGGGCCGCCGCAGCCCCCCGGCGCGCAGGACGAGCAGCGCGCGGCCGGCCTCGGGCGGCTGGCGGCAGCTGAGCGGCCTGGCCAGGGCCGGTTACATCGCGATGGTCCTGGTCAGCGTGATCGTGGTGGCGGCGAGCCTCGGCGCCTATGCCGTCTACGCGCACCTAAACGGCAACATCCAGACCGTCAAGGTGGCCGGGCTCAGCCACCGCTCGGTCTACGGCGCGCAGAACATCCTGGTGCTCGGCTCGCAGACCAGGGCGGGCCAGGGCCCCGGATTCGGCAGCAACGCCAGCCTGGACACCAGCAACTCGGACAACCTGCTGCTGATTCACCTGGACCCGACGCACACCCACGCCATCGTGCTGTCCATCCCGCGCGACACGATGGTCTACGAGCCTGGCTGCAAGGCCCGGCCCAGCATCGGCGACGGCATCTGGGGCCCCTACCCGTCGGCGATCATCGACGGCGCCATGAACATCGGCGGCCCGTCGTGCGCGGTCCGCACCGTAGCGGACCTGACCGGCATCAAGCTGGACCACTTCGTCATGTTCAACTTCAACTCCTTCCGCACGATGGTGGACACGATCGGCGGAGTCGAGGTCTGCGTGCCGCCGGGCGGCTATCGCGACCCCTACTCGCATCTTGACCTCAGCGGCGGCAAGCACCTGCTCACCTACAACGAGGCGCTCGCCTACGTCAGGACCAGGCACGGCGTCGGCAGCGGCTCCGACGCCGGCGGTGACCTGCCGCGGATCCAGCTGCAGCAGGCGTTCATCTCCTCGGTCGTCCAGAAAGTCAGCAGCCAGGGCATCCTCGGTAACTCGATCCAGCTGCTCAAGATCGCCAATACCGCCACCCAGGCGCTGACCGTGGACCAGGGTCTCAGCTCGGTCAGCAAGCTGATCAGCCTGGCCAGGTCCCTCGTGCACCTGCGTCCCGGGGACGTGACGCTCATCACGATGCCGACCGTCACCGACCCGGCCAACCCGGACCGCCTGCTGCCCGAGGAGCCGCAGGACGACGTGCTCTTCCAGATGATCCTCAGCGGCCAGCTGTGGCCCCGCCACCTGCCCACCTTGCCGCCCGGCCAGGTGCGGGTGCGCGTGCTGAACGGGACCGGCATCGCCGGACTGGCCGGGCGCACCGCGGACAGCCTGCGACGGCTCGGGTTCCAGGTGACCGGGACTGGCAACACGGCCCCGGCCAGCACGAGCACGGTGGCCTACTCGGGCACCGCTCAGGCCGATAGTGCCTACACCCTGATGACGGCCGTCAAGGGCGCTCCGGCAGCCGAGAACATGCTCGCCGAGCCGGCCCCGCAAGCCGGCCCGGCCGGCCCGGTCACGCTCATCATCGGCGCCGGCTTCGCCGGGGTGAATGCGCCAGCCGCCGCGGCGGGCGGCACCGGCAGCGGCCCGGCAGCCAGCCCGGCAGGCAGCCCGAGCAGCCCGCCCGCGTCTGTCGAGACCCGCAACGCCGCGGCCAGCATCTGCTCGGGGCTGCCGCCGGCCAACCCGGACCCCGGCACACCGCCGTGACCCGGCCGGGCCGCCGCGGCCCAGCCGCGGCCAGGCCTGGTCATGGGCGCGCGGCCATTACGGGGATTGGCGTGCGACCGAGTGAGCCACGCACTGATCAGGGCTCAATACGGGCTCAGGACAGTACCGCGCGGACGGCCCGGGTCAGTGCACCCGGCACGTCGTCGACCAGCAGGTGCTGGCCGTCGCGGACGATATCCCGGCCGCTCACGACAACCTCGCGGACGTCGGCGGCGGCAGCGGCGAAGATGACCGATTCAAGCGCGCTGCCAGCTGCCGCGCCGGCCGTCCGCGGGGAGTCCAGGGACACGGTGACCAGATCGGCGAGCGCCCCGGCCACGATCTCGCCTGCTTCGGGCCAGCCCAGGCTGGCGTGACCGTCGAGCGTCGCGGCCCGGGCCAGCTCCGCAGCCCTGAAATGGCCGCGCTGCTGTGTCATCAGCCGCTCGCCCCACTCGACCCGGCGTGCCTCCTCGAACAGGTCGACGATGGCCTGGCTGTCGCTGCCCACGGTCAGCGGGCAGCCGGCGGACAGCAGGGCCCTGGCCGGCCCGATCCCGTCCGCCAGGTCTGCCTCGGTCGTCGGGCAGAAGCACGCGTAGCACTGGCTCTCGCCCAGTAGCCGGATGTCCCCGGCGCCCAGGTGCGTCGCGTGCACGACGGTGGTCCGCGGGCCCAGCGCGCCGGCCTCGTACAGCACCCCCGCCGGCGTGCGCCGGTAGGCGGCCAGGCAGGCGCGGTTCTCGGCCACCTGCTCGGACAGGTGGACATGCAGCGGCGCGCCGCACGGATGCGACCAGGCCGCGACGGCGTGCAGCTGGCTGGCCGGCACCGCCCGGACCGAGTGGATGGCCGCGCCGAGCCGGGCACCAGGCCCGAGCACCCCGCGCGAGTCGGCGCCCAGCGCGTCCACCCGCTGGGCCCAGGCTGCGGCGTCTGCGTCGCCGAACCGCAGCTGGACGCCGCGCAGCGGCTGCTGCTCGCCGTCCGGGGAAAGGCCGCCGGCCAGGTAGCAGGTGTCCAGCAGGCTGATCCTGATCCCGGCCCGGACGGCCGCCTCGATCAGCACCCGGCTCATCTGGTTCGGGTCCGCGTAGGGCTCGCCGCCAGGGCCATGATGCAGGTAGTGGAACTCGCCGACGCAGCTGATCCCGGCCAGCGCCATCTCCGCGTAGGCCGCCGTGGCCAGGTCCAGGTAACTGTCCGGGTCGAGCCGGGCGGCCACCTCGTACATCCGCTCCCGCCAGGTCCAGAACGTGCCCCGCCCGGCCTCGGTGATGCCGCGCAGGGCGCGGTGGAACGCGTGCGAGTGCGCGTTGGCCAGGCCCGGCAGCGTCAGGCCGGCCAGCCGCCGCGTACCGGGCGGGATGCGGTCCGCTTCCGGCGAGACCGCGGTGAACCGGTCGCCGCCGGCTTCGATCAGGACACCGGGACGGACGCCGAGCCCCGGCAGCCAGGCCAGCTCGGCCAGCCAGGCCCGGCTCGCGCTGCCGCCACTCACCGGCCGGCCAGGTCCGCGAGCACGGCCGCCAGGGCGGTCACTCCCGCCTCGCAGTCCGCGGGCTCCGCGTGCTCGGATGGCGCGTGCGAGACGCCGGTCCGGTTGCGGACGAACAGCATCGCGGTCGGCAGCCGGGCCGCCAGCACGCCCGCGTCATGACCGGCGCCGGTCGGCAGGACGGGCGCGTCCAGCCCGGCCCCGGCCAGCGCGCGGCTGATCCGGCCCTGCAGGCCAGGATCGAAGGAGACGACCGGGGTGAACGATTCCTGCGTCAGGGCCAGGTCCACGGCGTGCTCCGCCGCTGCTTCCCCGGCCTCGGCGCGGACCTGGTCCACCATCCGGTACAGGGTCGCCTCGTCCGGCGCCCGCGCGTCCAGCCAGGCCCGGACCGACGAGCAGATCGCGTTGACCCCGCCCGGCTCGGCGATCACCTTGCCGACCGTCGCCAGCGCGCCGCTGCGGGCGGCCGCGCGCCGCGCGGCCAGCACGGTCTCGGCATAGGGCAGCATCGGGTCGCGGCGGTCAGCCAGCCGCGTCGTGCCGGCGTGATCGGCGCGGCCGGTGAAGTCCAGCCGCCAGCGGCCGTGCGGCCAGATTCCCCCGGCTATCCCGATCGCCGCGGCCAGCCTGTCCAGCGTGCTGCCCTGCTCGACGTGCAGCTCGACGAAGGCCCCGAGGCTGGCCAGCAGCGCATCGTCCGGGCCGATGAGAGCCGGGTCCAGTCCCGCGGCGGTCATCGCCTCGGCCAGGGTCATCCCGCCGGAGTCCGCCAGCCGCCGGGCCGCCGCCGGCTCGAGCACCCCGGTCAGCAGCCGGCTGCCCAGGCAGGCCACGCCGAACCTGGCGCCTTCCTCCTCGGCGAAGGCGGCCACCGCGATCGGCCGGGCCGGCCGGAAGCCGCGCTCACGCAGCTGCCCGATGGCCGCGAACGCCGACACGATGCCGAGCGGGCCGTCGAACGCGCCGCCGTCCGGCACCGAGTCCAGATGGCTGCCGGTGCCGACAGCCGGCCCGGCCGGATTCTCGACATCCCACCAGGCCCACAGGTTGCCGTTGCGATCGCAGTCAGTGCGGAGGGCCAGTTCTGCAGCGGTCGCGGTAAACCAGCGGCGGCAGGCTGCGTCTTCCTGCGTCCAGGAGTAACGCCGATACCCGCCGGTGCGATCATCGCGGCCGATGGGCAGCAGCGACGCCCAGAGGCTGGGAAAGGATGCGCGGCCCGGTCCCGCGCTCATCGCGCGGCGTCACGCATCGGCACCCGGACGCCGCGCTCGGCGGCGACCTCGCTCGCCCGGTCATAGCCCGCGTCCGCGTGCCGGATCACGCCCATGCCGGGGTCGTTGGTCAGCACCCGCTCCAGCTTCTGCGCGGCCAGCCCGGTGCCGTCAGCCACGCAGACCTGGCCGGCGTGGATGGACCGGCCGATGCCCACGCCGCCGCCGTGGTGAATGCTCACCCAGGACGCGCCGGAGGCCGTGTTGACCAGGGCATTCAGCAGCGGCCAGTCGGCGATCGCGTCGCTGCCGTCCGCCATCGACTCAGTCTCCCGGTACGGTGACGCCACCGACCCGCAGTCGAGGTGATCACGTCCGAGCACGATGGGCGCCTGCACATCCCCCCGCTGCACGAGTTCGTTGAAGCGCAGCCCGGCCAGGTGCCGCTCGCCGTAGCCGAGCCAGCAGATCCGCGCGGGCAGGCCCTGGAAGTGGACCTTCTCGCGGGCCATCCGGATCCACCTGGCCATCGCCTCGTTCTGCGGGAAGAGGTCGAGGATGGCCGCGTCGGTCGCGGCGATGTCAGCCGGGTCGCCGGACAGCGCGGCCCACCGGAACGGGCCCCTGCCCTCGCAGAACAGCGGCCTGATGTAGGCGGGCACGAAGCCGGGGAAGTCGAAGGCGCGTTCATAGCCGGCCAGCTGGGCCTCGCCCCGGATGGAGTTGCCGTAGTCGAAGACCTCGGCGCCGGCGTCCTGGAAGCCGACCATCGCGGCCACGTGCGCGGCCATCGACTCGCGTGCGCGCCGGATGAACCCATCCGGGTCCTCGGCTCGCAGCGCTGCCATGTCCTCGAACCGCACCCCCTTGGGCAGGTAGGTCAGCGGGTCATGCGCCGAGGTCTGGTCGGTCACCACGTCGATCGGGGCGCCCATCGCGAGCAGCTGCGGCACCACCTCAGCCGCGTTGCCCAGCAGCCCGATCGACAGCGGCTGCCGGGCGTCCCTGGCGGCCACCGCCCGGCGGACCGCGTCATCGATGCCGTCGGCCTCGACATCGAGGTAGCCGTGCTCGATCCGGCGGCTGATCCTGGACGGATCGCAGTCGATCACGATGGCCACGCCGCCGTTCATGGTGACGGCCAGCGGCTGGGCGCCGCCCATCCCGCCCAGGCCGGCCGTCAGCGTGATCGTCCCGGTCAGCGAGCCGCCGAAGCGCTTGGCAGCGACGGCGGCGAACGTCTCGTAGGTGCCCTGCAGGATGCCCTGGGTGCCGATGTAGATCCACGACCCCGCGGTCATCTGGCCGAACATCGTCAGCCCCGCGGCTTCCAGCCGCCGGAACTCCTCCCAGGTCGCCCATTGCGGCACCAGATTGGAGTTGGCGATCAGGACCCGCGGCGCCCACTCATGCGTGCGGAAGATCCCGACCGGCTTGCCGGACTGCACCAGCAGGGTCTCGTCTGCCCTGAGTTCCCGCAGCGAGGCCACGATCGCGTCGAAGGCGTCCCAGCTGCGCGCGGCACGGCCAGACCCACCGTAGACGATGAGCTGGTCCGGATGCTCGGCCACCTCGGGATCGAGGTTGTTCATCAGCATCCGCATGGCCGCCTCCTGCGGCCACCCCTGGCAGCTCAGGGCGGTCCCGCGCGGTGCACGGACCGGCCTGGGGCCAGCGGGGACGCCACTCGCCGACTGCACGGCCGTCATCGCCGCTCCTCTCCTGGTCACGCTGACGCTACGGCCAGCGCGCTGCACCGCTGCAACGGGCCCATCATGCCAGCCGCGCCCGGGCGGAGCCCTCGCCGCTGGCGGCCGGCGGTGCGCCCATGGAGCCGGCCCTGCGTGCCGCCCGGCTGAGCGATCACTTCCGGACGAGCCGAGACACGTCAGCGGCCGGGACCGCGGGCAGCCCGCGGTCCCGGCCCCTGCCTTGCCGTGCCTTGCTAGCTCAGCTCAGGCCCTCCGCCTTGAGGAAGCCCGCGGCCACCGTCGAGTAGTTCGCGTGCCCCAGGATGACTGCCTGGTCCATCTGCAGCAGCGCCTGGGTGGTCAGCTTCGCGGAGATCGCGTTCAGGGTGCTGGTGATCGTGGGCGTCAAGGCCTTCTTGTAGACCAGCGGCACCACGTTCTGCGCGGCGAAGTTGTTCTTCGGGTCGGCGAGCGAGACGAGCTTGTCGGTGATGATCTGCGGCGTGGTGGTGAAGACGTCCGCGGCCTGCACCTTCCCGTCCACCAGGGCCGCCAGGGTAATCGGGCCGGACTCATCAAGAGGGTCGAAGCCCTTGAAGGTCAGGCCGTAGTTCTTCTTCAGGCCCGGCAGGCCATCGGCGCGGGTCTTGAACTCAGGCGGGCCGCCGAAGGTGATGCTGGACGCGAGCGGGGTCAGCTGCGCGATCGAGGTGAGGTTGTGCGCCTTGGCATAGGCCTGGGTGACGGTCACCGAGTCCTTGTCCTGAGCGGGCGCCGGAGTGAGGATCTCCAGAGACGACGGCAGCTTGGCCGTCAGGGCGGCGTCCACCTGCGCCGTGGATGCAGCCGTGCTGCTGGGGTCGACCGAGGTGGTCAGCAGCGCGCCGTTGTACTCCGGGATGATCGAGACGGAGCCGTTCTCGACCTGCGGGTAGTACACCTCGCGGGCGCCGATGTTGAACTTGGGCGTGACCTTGACGCCCTTGCCCTGCAGGGCGAGCACATAGATCTCGGCGAGCAGCTCGTTCTCGGGGAAGTTCGCCGAGCCGACGACGACCGACCCCGACGGAGCGGCCGAGGCGAGCGGGTTGCTGCTACTGCTGCTGCTCGGGCTGCCGCTGCTGCTCGTGCTCGGGCTGCTGCTGCCGCAGGCGGCGAGCGCTACCCCGGTGAAGACCGCCAGGCCCGCGAAGACGGGCGTTCTCAACCTGGATCCGGCCATCCTCAGCCGTGAAGGTTCCAACATGACATTTTCCCTTCTATTTCAATAGGAAAAGACGCTATCACGAGGTCTTCGCCTGCCGGCGCAGACCGGCCGGAACGACGAGCCGCCGCAGGCCGACGAAGACGACCTGGACCACGAGCGCGAGCACCACTACCAGCGCGGCGCCGCCCGCCACCTCCCCGTAGTTCTCGGTCGCGAGACCGTCAATGATGTAGCGTCCCAGTCCGCCGAGACCAATCTCGGCGGCGATCGTCGCCGTGGCCACGACGAATATCGCGCCCGTGCGCAGGCCCAGCATGATCAGCGGAAGCGCCACCGGCACCTCCACCTTGCGCAGCTGCTGCCACGGGGTCATGCCCATGCCGCGGGCAGCGTCCTTCAGGCCGGGATCCACTCCGGCCACGCCCTCGTACGCGTTCACGAGGATCGGCGGGATGGCCAGCACCACCAGCGGTATCAGCCAGGCCAGCACGGAGAACCCGAGCAGGATGACCATCAGCACCAGCAGCCCGAGCGTCGGTATCGCCCGCCATACATTGGCCAGGCTAACGATGACGAAGGAGCCGCGGCCGCTATGGCCGATCGCCACGCCCAGCGGAAGCGCGATAGTCGCGGCGACCAGCAGCGACAGGCCGCTGTAGCCCAGGTGCTGGAGTACCCGGATGGGGATGCCGTCGGCGCCATGCCATTGCGCGGGCGACTTCAGCCAGTTCCACGCGAAACTCAGGAAGCTCATACCAGTCTCTCCGGCTCTGACGTGCTAACCGCGCTGCCCGGCCGTGGCGAGCTCCAGCTCATCCACGCGCGGTCCGGCTCGCTGGCTGCGCTGCCACGGGGTGAGCAGCCAGCGGATCAGGATCAGGATCAGGTCACAGACCAGGGCCAGCAGGATGACGAGCACGATGGCCACGTAGATCTCGAGCGGGAAGTCGCGCTGGAGGCCGTCGATGAAAAAGTAACCGAGGCTGCTGACCCCGATCAGCTGGCCGACGCTGGCCAGGCTGATGCTCGACACGGTGGCTACCCGCAGCCCGGCGATGATGACCGGGATGGCCTGCGGCAGTTCTACCCGGACCAGGCGGCGCATGGTGCCGAATCCCATCGCCGTCGCCGCCTGCCGGACGGACTCGGGAACGGACCGGAGGCCGTCCACGACGTTCGGGACGAGCACGCAGAGCGAGAACAAGGTCAGCGGGATGATCACGGTCAGGTTGGACAGCCCGGTATAGGGAATCAGCACGACGAAGATCGCCAGCGACGGTATCGCGTACACCGCGCTGGTCACTGACAGCACCGGCGGCCAGGACCAGCTGAACCGGACGCACAGGATACCGACCGGTACGGAGATGGCCAGGCCGACCAGGGCGGGCACGAGGCCGAGAATGGCGTTCTCCAGCGTGAGCTGCCGGATCATCGCGGCGTTAGTGGAGAGCCACGTCCAGGTGCTCATGACGCGGCCGCCTGGTCAGCGACCTCACCGCGCCCTGGCCACCGTTCGCCGGACTGCTCGGAGGTCTCCTCCGCGGCCTGGATGGCAGCGCGCAGCCGCTCATACGAGGTAACCCCGACCACGCGCCCGTCCTCGTCGACGGCCACCGCCCGGCCGCTGCGGGACAGCACGGTCGCGTCCAGCGCCGCCCGCAGTGAGTCGCTGCCGGGCCGGAAGGTGTGGCCGTACGAAGTGAGCGGGAGGTCCGCGAGCCGCTGCTGGCCGCTGGCCGACTTCAGCTGCTCGATCGAGGCCCAGCCGCGCGGCCGCCCGTCGCCATCGGTCAGCAGCAGCCAGGGCTCGCCGGCCTTGGTGGCCGCGCGCAGGGCCTCGGCAATAGTCGTGTCCTCGGGTGCCACCGCGTCGAAATCAAGGTCCAGGCCCGCCGCCGCGAAGAACGACAGCCGCCGGATGCCGCGATCGAAGCCGATGAAGCCCTCGACGTAATCGTCGGCCGGCCTGCCGAGCATCTGCTGCGGGCTGTCGACCTGGGCCAGCCTGCCGCCCGGCCGGAACACGGCCACCAGGTCTCCGACCTTGATCGCCTCCTCCACGTCATGCGTGACGAGCACGACCGTCTTGTGCAGCTCGCCCTGCAGCCGGATGAGCTCATCCTGCAGGGTGGCCCTGACAATCGGGTCGACCGCGCTGAACGGCTCGTCCATGAGCAGGACCGGCGGGTCGGCGGCGAGTGCGCGCGCCACACCGACTCGCTGCTGCTGGCCGCCGGACAGCTGGTGCGGATACCGGCGGGCCAGGCCAGCCTCCAGGCCCACCAGCTCCATCAGCTCCCGCGCGCGGCTGCGGGCTTTCGCCCGGCCCCAGTGGTTCAGCAGCGGGACCGTCGCGATGTTGTCCTCGATGGTCCGGTGCGGGAACAGGCCGGTCTGCTGAATGACGTACCCGATGCCACGCCGCAGCGCCGAGGGCTCGGAGTGCTGGACGTCCCTGCCGTCCAGCAGGATGCGGCCGGACGTCGGGTCGACCAGCCGGTTGATCATCCGCAGGGAGGTCGTCTTGCCGCAGCCGCTGGGCCCGACCAGCACCATCGTCTTCCCGGCCAGCACGTCCAGGCTCAGCCCGTCGACGGCCACGGTACCGTCCGGATATCGCTTGCTGACGTTGTCAAAGGTGATCACAGCGCAGTCTCTTCCGTGGCTGGGGGGCTGGTCTGCACGCTGCTCTGCTGCTGTCCGGTTTCCGATCCGGGTGTCCGTCACTACCCGGACCCCTGCGTATCACGCGGACCGCAGCAGGTGCCAGGCCGCGCGGACGCTGAGCCGCCGCAAGTAGCTCAGCGTAGCTCGTGCGGCTCTCCGTGCGCCGGTCACTATCGGGGCCCGGCCCGTGCAGCCGCTGGATCGGCCCGCTCGCCAGCACGAGGCTGGCCGGGCGGCAGGAATAATGGCAGCTGGCGGCTCGTTGTTCTGGCTCCGCCCGGAGCGAAGGATCTGCTCTCGTCTGCGCTCGGTTACCTGCCAGTGCCGAGGCCTACCGTCAAGGCATTCACGACAATGACAGCTGAGAACCGTACCCGCGGGCTCGCGGAGCAGCATGACCACAAGCACCGCGACGTGTCCGGCGGCTGGCTGCGGCCTGCCGTCTTCGGCGCGATGGACGGCCTGGTCACCAACGTCTCGCTGATCGCCGGGGTCGGCGGCGGCGGCGGCTCGCGCCAGGTCATCGTGCTGACCGGGCTGGCGGGCCTGGCGGCCGGGGCATTCTCGATGGCGGCCGGGGAGTTCGTGTCAGTCTCGTCGCAGAACGAGCTGGTCGCCGCGGAGGTCGAGAAGGAGCGACGGGAGCTCGAGACCTACCCGGAGGCCGAGCGCCGTGAGCTGGCCGCCATGTACCGGCGGCGCGGCGTCGACGCCGATCTGGCCGACCAGGTAGCCCGCCAGGTGTCCGCGCATCCCGAGGAGGCCTTGCGGGTGCATGTCCGCGAGGAACTCGGGATCGACCACCAGGAGCTGCCCTCGCCGTTTCTCGCCGGGGGCGCGTCGCTGCTGACTTTCGCGATCGGCGCGGTCATCCCGCTGCTGCCGTACCTGATCGGCCGGTCTGGCTCGGCGTCACTGCCCATCGCGATCGCACTGGCCGCCCTGGCCGCCTTCATCGGTGGCGGCCTCGTGGCCCGGATCACCGCCAGGCCGTTCCTGCGCGGCGCGCTGCGCCAGCTGCTGCTGGCCTGCGTGGCCACCGGGCTCACCTACACCATCGGCCACCTCGTCGGCGTCGCCGTTCACTGAGCCCGCAGACCTGAGCCCAGCCCGTGGCCGAGGTGTCGCCCGTGGCCGAGGTGTCGCCCGTGGCCGAGGTGTCGCCCGCTGCGGGTGATGACCGCGCGGCTCGCGACCGGCAGCCTGGGACAGGTTCGCGGCGGTCTGCCTGGCCGCCTGCGGTGGATCAACCTAGCCAGCGAAGCAAACAGGGGGTGGCATGTCCGGGGCCGACAGCACATTTGTCCTCGTAGCGACATATCCGGATGAAGTGGCAGCGCAGGAGGACTACCAGGTCGTCAAGGACGCGCACGCCATGGGCGTGGTCGGATCCTACGACGCGGCCGTGATCACCAAGGACCTCAACGGCAAGGTCCACGAGAATAAGGACGAGACGGCCACCCGGCATGGCGCCTGGTGGGGCATCGCCGCCGGGGCGGCGCTCGGGGTCATCTTCCCGCCGTCGATCATCGGCACGGCCGCCGTCGGCGGCGTCATCGGCGGCGTCAGCGGGCACCTCGCCCGCGGGATGTCGCGGTCCGAGGCGAAGGAACTGGGCGAGTTCATCGACCCCGGCGAGGCCGGGCTCGTGGTCGTCGGAGAGGTCAAGGTCGAGCAGGCCATCAAGAACTCCGTGACCAGGGCGGAGAAGCAGGTCGCCAAGGAACTCGACGTGAGCCCGCAGGACGTCGACCGGGCGCTGCAAGAGGCGATCAAGGACTTCTGAGTCCTGTCCCGCAAGCTGGCCAGCCTGCCGGAGCGGCGTTGATCTCCGCTCGCTCCGGCAGGCCTGCCTTCGTTCCCTCAGCACGCGTTCCCTCAGCACGCGTTCCCTCAGCACGCGTTCTCGCTCCCGCCACCGTTGCCCTCCGCCAGGAGGCTCGCCCGCCCCGGTAGCCTGCCCGCCCGGTAGCGCGCCTGCCCCGGTAGCTCACTCGCGCCGCTGGCGCGCCTGGCCCGATGGGCCGCCAGTTCCTGGAAGTTGCCGGGGAAAATAATAAATTCGATGATAACAGCGAGCCTGACTGCTAGTATCGAGTAAATATTCGAGAGAGTGATGGCGCGCCAGGGCCGTTGATGTGACGGCTGTCAGGTGATGTGCGCTCCGCAAGGAGCTTTCCGCCCTGGGTCGCGGCCCCTCCAGTTGCTCGTCATAGCACGGCGCTCTTCGCTGCGTCCCGGGCAAGCCGCCTGTCCATCTCCTGGCTGTTCTGTCCTGGGGCTGGCTGTTCTGTCCTGGGGCTGGTCGTTCTGTCCAAGGGCTGGATGCCCTGTCAGCAGGGCCTGGCTCTGTGTCCTTATTTCCCTGGGGAGGTGCTTCGCGATGTGCTCTCCCGGCTCGGTCACCGGCCCGCCCGGCTCGGTCACCGGCCCGCCCGGCTCGGTCACCGGCCTGATAACGGCGTCCGGTGCGGCGGTCGCGGCGGTAGAGGCGGGGCTGGCGTGGCTGGCGACCGCGGATGCGGCCGGCCTGACCGCCGATGAGCAGGCCACCTGCCTGCGGGCGCTGGAACGGGCCGAGGCCCGGCTGACCGCCGCCCGCGCCTCGGTGCTAGCCGCGTTCACCGCGGCCCGTGGTTTCGAGGCTGACGGGCAGGGCGGCCCCCAGTCATGGCTGGCCTGGCAAACCCGGATCACCCGCGCTGCTGCGGCCGGCGCCACCGCGTGGATGCGCCGGCTGGCCGCTCATCCGGCCATCGCCGGTGCGCTCGCTTCGGCCGAGATATCTGTCTCCTGGGCCCGGCAGGTAAGCGAGTGGACCGACCAGCTCCCCGCCGAGCACCGCGCCGGCGCCGACCAGATCCTGCTCGGTGCCGCGGTCGGCGGCGCCGGCATCCGCGACCTGGCAGACCTGGCCGAGGAAATACGCCGCCGCACCGCTCGCCCCGACACCGACAGCGACGATGGGTTCGCCGACCGGTCATTGCGGCTGGACCGTCACTACCGCGGCGCCGGGAAACTCGACGCCGACCTCACCCCGCCATGCGCCGCCGCCCTGCAAGCCGTCTTGGACGCCCTCGGCAGGAAAGCCGGGCCTGAGGACACCCGCACCCAGCGCCAGCGCGACCACGACGCCCTCGAAGAAGCCTGCCGTCGGCTCATTGCCGCCGGCGACATCCCCGACCGCGCCGGGCAGCCCACCCAGATCCAGCTGCACATGACCCTCGACGAGCTCCGCGGCCTCCCTGGCGCCGCGGACGCCGAGAACGCCTGGACCGCCGCCCGGTCCGCCGGGGATGGCGAGCCCGGCTGGGCGACCAGCCGCGAGACAGCCCAGGCGTATGCATGCGACGCCCAGATCACCCCCATCGTTACCGGCCACGTCGACCCCGCTATCCTCGCCAGCCTGACCAGCCAGTGGCTCGCCGGACTGACCCAGCCCGGCTCGGCGTCCTGCCCGCCGGGCACCGACTTGCCTGCCACCGGCCCGCCCGGCACCGGCCCGCCCGGCACCGGCCCGCCCGGCACCGGCGATGCCGCATCCGGCACGCCCCTGCTCCCGCCGCGGATGCTCCCGCCGCGGACCCTGGCCCGGCTGCAGGACACGCTGCTCCGCTACGCCGCCGACGTCCTGTCCGGCCCGAGGGGGCTGACGGCATTCCTGCGCACCAGGACACTGGCCGCGGAGTTCCCGTCCGTCAGCCTGCCGCTCGACGTCGGCACAGTCGCCAGCACCGTGCCACCCCATCTGCGCCGGGCTGTCATCAGCCGGGACCGCCGCTGCGCATTCCCGGGCTGCGCCCAGCGCCCATCCTCCTGCCAGGTCCACCACATCCAGCCCCGGGCCGCAGGCGGCACGACCTGCCTGACGAACCTGCTCCTGCTCTGCCCCTTCCACCACCTGATCGCGATTCATCGATGGGGCTGGAGCATCACCCTGCACGGCAACGGCACGACCACCGCCACCAGCCCTGACGGCCGGAAAACCCTCCGCAGCCACTCCCCGCCATCGACCGGAGCGGTCTGACCCGCCCGGCCCGGCTCAGCCTGGCGGAGCAGCCAGCCATCGTCAGCGCGAGCTGTCGCTGGCCGGTGCGGGCAGTCGCGGCTACCAGGAATCGGGGCCGAACGAGTCGTCAGCATGGCCGCCTGAGCTGGACAGCAGCTCCAGGTCGGCCTCGACCATCATGGCGACGAGCTCCTCGAATCCGATCTTGGGTTCCCAGCCGAGCTCGTCCCGCGCCTTGGCCGGGTTCGCGCACAGCCGGTCGACCTCGGCGGGCCGGATGAACGCGGCGTCGGTCAGCACGTGGTCGTGCCAGTCCAGGCCCGCCACCCGGAAGGCCAGGTCGACCAGTTCCTCCACCGAGTGGGTCACCCCGGTGCCGACGACGTAATCGGCCGGCTCGTCCTCAGCCAGCACCATATGCATCGCCCGGACGTAGTCACCAGCAAAGCCCCAGTCCCGGCTGGCACTCAGGTTCCCCAGCCGGAGCTGCCGCTCGTAGCCCAGCTTGATCTTGGCCACGCCGAGCGAGACTTTCCGCGTGACGAACTCAGCCCCCCGGCGCGGGGACTCATGATTGAACAAGATGCCCGACACCGCGAACATGCCATAGGACTCGCGGTAATTCTGGGTCAGGAAATGGCCGTAGGCCTTGGCGACGCCATACGGGCTCCGCGGGTGAAATGGTGTCCGCTCGTCTTGCGGTGATTCCCGTACCTTGCCGAACATTTCCGACGATGACGCCTGGTAGAACCGGATCTGGCCGTGGGCCGGGCTGCGCGAGGCGCTGATCCCGCTGCAGACCCTGATGGCCTCGAGCACCCGCAGCACGCCGAGGCCGGTCACCTCACCGGTCAGCTCGGCCTGCTGCCAGGACATGGGCACGTAGGAGATGGCCGCCAGGTTGTAGACCTCGTCCGGCTGGACCCGCTCCACGGCCGAGATCAGGCTGCCCTGATCCAGCAGATCGCCGCGGACCAGGCGCACATCGCCGAGCCGCTGGCGAAGCTGGCGCACTCGCGGGTTCGCCTGCCCGCGAACGAGGCCCCAGACCTCATAACCGAGCGAGACAAGGTGCTCAGCAAGGTAGGAGCCGTCCTGTCCGGTGATCCCGGTGATCAGCGCGCGCCTGGTCAGCAGAGCCTCCGCTCATTGCGACGGGACACCCCCCCCGCCGGTCAAACCTACGTCGCGGCAGCTTACCGACATAGCCGCGGCTCACGACATCCGCGGTTAACGGATGGGGTGCAAAGGAATGCAAGGTACCCCCTGGTAATGTTCCGTCCCTAGGGGGTCACGCGGGCGTGCCTTTTGCAGCATGGGCAGCCAGCGGCAGACGAGGAGGCGCAATCCTGCGTGAGCACGATATCTGCTGAGGGGATGACTCCTGCGTCCCTCGGGGCCGCCGATCAGCCACTGAGAATCGCGCTCCTGTCCTATCGGAGCAAGCCGCACTGCGGCGGCCAGGGAATATACGTCCGGCATCTATCCCGTGAGCTGGCCGCTCTCGGACACCATGTCGAGGTGTTTTCCGGGCAGCCCTATCCGGACCTGGAGCCAGGACCGCTGCTGCGGACGCTGCCCAGCCTTGACTTGTATGCTGACGAGGACCCGTTCCGCACGCCGGGGCTGAGCGAGTACCGCGACTGGATTGACCTGCTCGAGGTCGGGTCGATGTGGACGGGGGCCTTTCCCGAGCCGCTGACCTTCAGCATCCGCGCCCTGCGCGCGCTCCGCGGCCAGGCCGCGGAATTTGACGTAGTGCACGACAACCAGGTGCTCGCCTACGGCATGCTGGGCATTGCCCGCCTCGGCCTGCCGCTGGTCACCAGCATTCATCACCCGATCAGCGTGGACCGGAGGATCGAGCTGGCGGCAGCCAGGGGATTCTCCCGGATCACCAAGCGGCGCTGGTACTCGTTCGTGCGGATGCAGGGCCGGGTGGCGCGCAGGGTCGGGCCGGTACTGACGGGCTCGGAGTCATCGCGGGACGATATCTGCCGCGATTTCCGGGTAGCGCGTGAGCAGGTGCGCGTGATCCCGCTGGGGGTGGACACCCGCCTGTTCCACCCCCGGCCCGCCCCTCGGGTGCCCGGCCGGGTCGTGGCCGTGGCCAGCGCGGACTCGCCGGTCAAGGGCATCTCGGTGCTGCTCCGGGCTTTCGCCAAGTTCACTACCGAACGAAATGCGGTTCTCACTCTGGTCAGCAAGCCGGCGCCTGGCGGCCCGACCGAGCGACTGGTAGCCGAGCTGGCGCTGGGCGACCGGGTGCAGTTCGTCAGCGATATCAGCGACCTGGAGCTGGCCGAGCTGATCGCGAGCGCGGAAATCGCCGTCGTCCCGTCCCTCTACGAGGGATTCTCGCTGCCTGCCGTCGAGCACATGGCCTCGGGCACGCCGCTGATAGCGAGCCGGACTGGCGCGCTGCCCGAGGTGACCGGCGACGCGGCCCTGCTGGTGACCCCTGGCGATCCGGAGGAGCTGGCCGCCGTGCTGCGGGAGCTGCACGACTCCGCGGCCGGGCGGGCGCGGCTGTCGGCGGCGGCACTCAGCCGGGTTCAGGAGCGTTTTGCCTGGCCAGCGGTAGCACGTGCGACCGTGGCCGAGTACCGGAAGGCGATCGCGGGCATGCGGGCGGCACGCACCGGCGCGCTGGGCCAGGAAGCCAGGGGCCAGGAAGCCAGGGGCCAGGAAGCCAGGGGCCAGGAAGCCAGAGGGCGGGAAGCCAGAGGGCGGGAAGCCAGAGGGCGGGAAGCCGGAGGGCGGGAAGCCGGAGGGCGGGAAGCCGGAGCGCGGGAAGCCGGAGCGCGGGAAGCCGGAGCGCGGGAAGCCGGGGAGACGGTGGTGCCGTGCTGACCGTCGACTTCGCGAGGCTGCCGGTCGGGCCAGGCACCCGCGTGCTGGACCTGGGCTGCGGCGCCGGGCGGCACGCGTTCGAGGCGCTGCGCCGCGGCGCGAGTGTCGTCGCCCTGGACACCAGCCTGGCCGAGCTGCGACAGGTCACGGCGGTCGCCGTGGCGATGGAGGAGGCTGGCGAGCTGCCGCCAGGCGCGGCTGCCGCGTGCGCGGCGGGTGACGCGACAGCAATGCCATTCCCGGACGGGTCGTTTGACGTGGTGATCGCCGCCGAGGTGCTCGAGCACATCCCGGCCGACCAGGCTGCCATGGACGAGATCGCGAGGGTGCTGCGCCCTGGCGGCGTGGCCGCCGTGACTGTGCCGGCCTGGCTGCCCGAGCGGGTCTGCTGGCAGCTGTCGGATGACTACCACAACGTGCCGGGCGGCCATATCCGCATCTTCACCCGCCGTGAGCTGGAAACTAAGCTCGGCCGGGCCGGGCTGGCCGTCGGGGATCATCATCACGCTCATGCATTGCACACGCCGTACTGGTGGCTGAAATGCGCCGTTGGCGTGCACGACGACGACCACCCGCTGGCGCGGGCCTATCATCGGCTGCTCGTCTGGGACATCATGGCGGCCCCGGCCGTCACCCGGCTGGCCGACCGGGTGCTCAACCCGGTCATCGGGAAGAGCCTGGTCATCTACGCGGGCAAGGACGCGGCCGGGCTGGCGGACCAGCGCGGTCCTGCGGCGGACCAGGCGGGCCAGGACGGGACTGCCCGACCGGCGGACGCCCCCGGACCTGCGCATGCGGCGGCCTGAGCGCATGGCCGGAACCCGCGCTGCTGGCTGGGTGCCCGAGGTCGCGGGCATCCTGACGGCTGACCAGCTGCTCGCGACGGGCGACAGCATCGCGGCGGTGCAGCAGGCCGATGGCGCGATCGGCTGGCCGGACGGCCATGTGGACGCCTGGAACCATATCGAGTGCGCGATGGCCCTGAGCGTCTGCGGGCTGCGCGCCGCCGCGCGCCGCGCCTATGCATGGCTGGCGAGCGCACAGCGGCCGGATGGCTCCTGGCCGGTGCGCCCGGCGAGCGTCCTGGCCCTCGGCGGCGCAGGCCACGGCAGCACAGGCCACGGCAGCACTGGGACCGGCAGCACTGGGACCGGCAGCACTGGGACCGGCAGCACTGGGACCGGCAAAACAGGGACAGCCGATTGCACGGCCGCCGAGATCTTCGGCGACTTCACCGCAGCCGACCAGAGCGCGGAGAGCAATCACGCCGCCTATGCCGCGGTCGGGGCCTGGCACGAGCTCCTGGTCACCGGGGACGAGGCGTTCGCCGAGCGGATGTGGCCGGTGGTGCACGGCGGCATCGAGTTCGCGCTGAGCCTGCAGCGACCGCGGGGCGAGATCATCTGGCGCCGGATGGCCGACGGTAACCCCGACACTTATGCGCTGCTGGCCGGCTCGTCGAGCATGTACCAGGCGCTGCGCTGCGGCATCGCGCTGGCCGATCACCTGAATGTGCCGCAGCCGGACTGGGAGGTCGCCGCGGCCCAGCTCGGCCACGTTGTCGCCGTCCATGGCGAGCAGGCATTCGCGGACAAGAGCAGGTACTCGATGGACTGGTACTACCCGGTGCTGGCCGGACCGGTGCGCGGCAGTGCCGCGCGCCAGCGGCTGGACCAGGGCTGGGACACGTTCGTGGTGCCCGGTCTCGGCATCCGGTGCGTCAGCGACCAGCCCTGGGTGACCGGTGCGGAGACCTGCGAGCTGGCCATCGCGCTGGAGGCCATCGGCGACCGGGCCACCGCCCTGGACCTGGTCGAGCAGATTCAGCACCTGCGCGCACCGGATGGTGCGTACTGGACCGGCTGGCAGTTCGCCAACCAGGCGCACTTCCCGAACGAGCAGAGCAGCTGGACATCCGCAGCGGTCATCCTGGCCGCCGACGCCCTCTCCGGGGCGACCAACGGCGCGGGCATCTTCGCCGCGGCGGCCAGTCCGTCCAGCGAGCTCCCGGCCGGGACCGCGTCCTGCGGCTGCCCGCCAGGGCTGGCCGGCGCAGGCTCAGCCGATCCCGGCTCCGGTCCGCTCCAGCACCCGTAGCGATCCCGCCACCCGGACCTCGGTGAAGGCGCCGGACTTCAGCGCCCGCTGATAGATCCGGTACGGCGCCTGGCCGCCGTCGGCCGGATCCTCGAACACGTCGTGGATGGCGAGGGCCCCCCCGCTGGTGACCCACGGCGCCCAGCCCTCATAGTCAGTGACCGCGGCCTCATCGGTGTGGCCGCCGTCGATGAAGAGCATGCCGAGCGGCGCCCGCCACAGGCTGGACACGGCGCCGGACCGGCCGACAATCGCGATCACGTGCTCCTCGAGCCCGGCCGCCGCGATCGTCGCGCGGAAATATGGCAGCGTGTCCAGCCGTCCGGTCGCCGGATCCACAAGCTCGGCATCGTGGTAGTCCCAGCCCGGCTGATTCTCTTCCGAGCCATGATGATGATCAACGGTCACCACCAGCTGCCCGGCCTGACTCGCCGCGGCCGCCAGGTAGATCGTGGACTTGCCGCAATAGGTCCCGATCTCCGCGACCGGGCCGGCCGGCGCGTAGGCGGCGGCCGTCTCATACAGCGCCAGCCCCTCGGCTGGCGGCATGAAGCCCCTGGCCGCCTCGGCGGCGCGGCTGATGCGGTCGGGCAGCGCGTTCTGCATGCGCCCTAGTCTGGCGGCCGGCGGCTTGCCGCGCGAGCCCCGGCGTGCTTCACTCCGGATGACCGGATGGGCGGGCATGACCGGGAGGCCGCAGCGGTGCGAGTGGAAGTCGACCCCGATTCCTGCGAGGCCAACGGGGTCTGCGCGGGCCTGGTACCCGGCGTCTTCGAGCTCGACGATGACGACCAGCTGCACATCCTGGTGGCCGACGTGCCGCCGCGGCTAGCTGACGAGGTCAGGCACGCGGTCCGATCGTGCCCGAAGACCGCGCTGCGCCTTCCCGGGTGACCGGCCATGCTGAGCCCGCAGCGGACGGAACGGCTCTGATGCGCCGCCGGCAGGCTGTGCTGGCGGGCGCTGCCATCGGCGTTCTCGCGCTGGCCGCAGCGGGCAGCGGCACCGGGCCCGGCGCGGGGCCCGGCCCGGGCATCGCGGCGCGGCCGGGCTGGGCCGCGGCGCCGGCGCTGAGCATCTCGCCGGGCGCCCGGGTCAGCGCCGCCGCCGACAGCCCCGCTGGCGTCGGGCTGACGCCAGCCCAGATCCGGACCGCCTACGACCTGGACCCGCTGCTGGCCCGGGGCATCAGTGGCCGCGGCCAGACGATCGTCATCGTCGATTCCTTCGGCTCGCCGACGATCGGCCGCGACCTGACGGGCTTCGATCAGGCTTTCGGCCTGCCGCCCCCGCCGGCTTTCACGGTGATCCAGCCGGCCGGGGTGGTGCCGCCGTACCGCGCGACCAGCAACCGGGAGGGCTGGGCCACCGAGACGACGCTGGACGTGGAGTGGGCGCACGTGATGGCGCCGGCCGCGAGGATCCTGCTGGCCGAGACCCCGACCTCGGAGAACGAGGGAACCACCGGCTTCCCGCAGATCGTCGCGGCCGAGGAGTACGTGCTCCGCAACCACCTGGGCCAGGTGATCAGCCAGAGCTTCGCGGCAACCGAGCAGACGTTCCCGTCGCGAGCCTCGCTGCTGAGCCTGCGGGCAGCGTACCGGCTCGCGTCGGCCCGTCATGTCACCGTGCTCGCGGCCACCGGCGATACCGGGGCCACCGGCGAGACCTACAACATGCGGGATCTCTACACCAGCCGGGCCGTTCAGTGGCCGGCCACTGACCCGCTGGTGACCGCGGTCGGGGGTACCCAGCTCGACCTGACCAGCAGCGGTGTCCGGCGCAGGCCGGACATTGCCTGGAGCGACGGAGGCGGCGGCAGGTCCATCGTCTTCGCCCGCCCGGCCTATCAGGACGGCGTGGCTGGCGTGACGGGCAGCCGCCGCGGCGTGCCCGACATCGCGATGGACGCATCCTGCGCGAGCGGCGTGGCCATCTACGCGAGCTTCGGCGGCACCGGGCCGGAGCACTGGGACGGGGTCTGCGGTACCAGTCTCGCGACGCCGCTGCTGGCCGGCGTCGTGGCCCTCGCCGACCAGGTGGCCGGCCACCCGCTCGGGCTGATCAACCCGGCGCTGTATCGCATGCTGGCCCATCACGAGCGCGGCCTGACCGACATCCTGACCGGCAGCAACAGCATGACCTTCGACCAGGGCGGCACCGAGCACACGGTCGCCGGGTTCAGCGCGAGGCGCGGCTATGACCTCGTATCCGGGACCGGCACCATCGATGCCAGGTACTTCGTGCCCGAGCTCGCCAGGGCGGCCGGCCGCGCTCCGGCAGCCCCGGCTCCGGCCCTGCCGCGCGCCGGGGCGCCAGCCGGCCTGCCGACCGGACTGCCCGGTCTCGCGCGCGGCGCCGGCGCCGTCGCTGGCCGGCTGAGCGTGGCCCCGCTCAGCTGAGCGCCCCGGCCGCGATCGCGATGCCGACCGATATCAGGATCAGTCCGCCGATCTGCTCGCCCCGCTGGCCGGCCTTCCGGCCGAGCCGGGCCCCCAGCTCCAGGCCGGCCAGCGACAGCGCCACGCTGACACCGCCGATCACCAGGACCCCGAGGAGGACGGGCGTCTGATAGGTACCGAGCGCGAATCCCACCACCAGGTTGTCCAGGCTGAGGGCCAGGCCGGTCAGCAGCAGCCGCCCCGTGCCGGCGCCATAGCGGCTGTCCGCGGCCATCTTGGGTCCCCGCCTGCGCAGCGACCCGATCAGCCCGTAGATGCCGACCGCGATCAGCAGAGCCGCCCCGACCCAGCGTCCGGCCAGGCCGAGCTCGGCGGCGAACTGGCCGCCGATGAGCAGGCCGATGACGGGCATGCCCGCCTCGAAGGCCCCGAACACCAGGCCGACCCGCAGCCGGGTCCTGGCATCGACGCCCGCGACTCCGATGCTGAGGGCAGCGGCGAAGTTCGACAACCCGACCGAAGCCGCGACAAAGAGGAGCGCGAGCACTCCCGACACGTTAGCCGAGGAAGCGGGCCGGCCGGCTCAGGCCAGCCGGGAGCAGGTCAGGCCGTCCGGTACTTCTCCGGGATCCTGCCTTGCTCATGCACGAGCCGGACCCGGTCGCCGCGGTAGATGTAGCGGGTCAGCCGGATCGGCCGCTCCGAGCTGTAGGAGGTGCGGTTGACCACGATCACCGGGGTGCCGGTGGGCGGCTGGAAGTAATCGAACTCCGGCGTGTCGGGCATCCGGGCACCGATCTCGTCGGTGAAGCCGACCTGCTCGTGCCCGAGGTCGGCGAGCAGCCGGTTCGTGCCCTGCTCGACCTTCCCGGCCTGCTCCAAAGCCGTGCCGCTGGCGATGTCCATCGGGAAGTAGGAATTGATGATCATCCACGGGGCATCGTCCAGGTACTGCTGCGACCGCCGGATGATGACGGGGTCGCCGGCGGCGATCTCCAGCTTCTCGGCCACGCTGGCGCTGGCCGGGGCGCTCTCCACCAGGAACCTGACGGTCTGCGGCTCGCTTTCCGCTGGCCCCACGACCGGCATGGCCGTGGACTCGTACTGATTGGTCGGCGGCATGTCCACCCGGGACAGCAGGGCCGTGAACGGCTTGGCCGGCTCGAGCACGAACGTGCCGAGGCCCTGGCGCGTCACCACCAGGCCCTGATTGGTCAGCAGCGCGATGGCCAGCCGGACCGTATTACGGGAGGCCTGGTGCTCGGCGATCAACTCGGGCTCGCTCGGCAGGCGATCCCCCGGCGCCAGCGCTCCGCTGCCGATCTGGTCCCGCAGGCGATCGGCGATTTCCTGGTATTTCGGCGCCACCAATCCAGCGCTCCCCTCTGGGTCATGCCCATGAGTCTCACCATCTGGATAGGTGGAATGTAACCCGTAGGGCAGGTTTCAAACAGACCGCTCATTGGTATGAGTCTAATCAGAAGAAAGATCGGGCTGATGCTAGCGCCATCGCGCGAAGGGATCGCAGCGACACGCCGGCGCCACCCGCGGACCACTCGAGGGGAGCTGAGCGTCATGATCATCGCGCTTCTTGTCATCGCCGCCGTGATCGTCAGCGCGCCGCTGGCCGCCGCCCTGCTGGTGAGCGTCGCCAGCGCGCGCGAGGACTCGGCGCAGAGCCTCGGCCGGCCGGCGCCGGGACGAGGGATGGCCGCAGCACGCCGCCTGCTCGCCTTCCACGCCGACCAGAGCAGGCGGCCGGCGGCCCGGTCGGCGCCAGCGCTGATGCAGGACGCGACGGCCGGCCCGCTGGCCGAGGCCAGCGAACTGGCCGGGGCGATCCGGTAGGGCACGAGCTACGCTGCCGTCATGCGCGTAGCCCTGGGCCAGATTCCGGTCAGCTCCACCCCGTCCGTCAACCTGGAGCGGGTAGCCGCCGCCGTGACGAGCGCAGCAGCGCAAGGCGCGCAGCTGGCGGTGTTCCCCGAAGGGACGCAGGTTTCCTTCGCGGCCAGCCTCCGCGGCGCGGCCGAGCCAGTCGATGGCCCGTTTTGTCATGGCCTGAGGGATATTGCGGGCGACAGTCAGGTGGCGATCGTGGCCGGGGTCTTTGAGCCCGCGCCCGACGGCCGGGTCTTCAACACCGCGGTCGGCTTCGATGGCGACGGCCGCCTGGCGGCTGCCTACCGGAAGATTCACCTCTTCGATGCGCTCGGCCACCGCGAGTCAGACGATGTCGCGGCGGGCAGCGAGCCGGTGCTTGCCGACCTGGCTGGCCTCAAGGTGGGGCTGCTGACGTGCTATGACGTCCGGTTCCCCGAGCTGGCGCGCGCCCTGGCCGCGCGCGGCGCCGACCTGCTAGTGATCCCGGCCGCCTGGGCCGCCGGGCTGTTCAAGGAAGAGCACTGGGTCACGCTGGTGCGCGCGCGGGCGATCGAGAACACGATCTGGGTAGCCGCGGTCGGCCAGGTCCCCGATCCCGCCGAGCCGCCCACCAGGGCGCCGACCGGAATCGGCCGCAGCATGCTGGTGGACCCGATGGGGACCGTGCGGATCGACCTCGGGCCGGGCCCTGGCATCGCGGTCGGCGACGTTGACACGGCCCTCACCGCGCGGGTGCGGCAAGCGCTGCCGTGCCTGGGCAACAGGCGAGACGACGTATTCGGCGGTTCGCTCGCTGCTGCGCCGAGCCTGCCCTAGCGGGCCGGCACAGCGCGCCCGGCGCCCGCCGCGTCGAGCGCGGCGCGCAGGCAGTCCATCTCCTCGTCGGTGACCCGCTCCAGGAACTGCCGGATGGTGCGCGGCCTGTCGCCGCCCGAGCGCAGTACCTCGGCCATCAGCCGGGCGTCGTGCTCCTCCCTCGCCTCGGCGGGCCAGTAGCGCCAGGCCCGGCCGTGCTTCTCCCGGCGCAGCACGCCCTTGCCGTACAAGATGGTCATGACCGTCATCACCGTGGTGTAAGCGACCGGGCGGCCGTAGTGCAGCCGCTCGCGAACCTCACGCACTAAGAAGGGCCGCTCCTGGGCCCACAGGACGTCCATGATCGCGCTTTCCAGCTGGCCAAATTCGCGCACGCTCCGCCACCTCCGGACCACCAGCTAAGCACGGACGGCGCAGGCGCCCGGGGCGGCGCGGAGCGCGGGTGCAGGATTGCGGCACCCGGGCGGTTAATCGTGCACTGGCCCGGCTGAGCTCTGGCCCGGCTGAGCTCTGGCCCGGCTGCGCACTGGCCCCGGCTGCGCTCTGGCCCCGGCTGCGCTCTGGCCCCGGCTGCGCTCTGGCCCCGGCTGCGCACTGCTGCGGTCCGGCCGTGCCCCGGTCAGCTGACCCGGGCCCGGTGCCTGCGGAAGGCCCAGACCGCGACCGCCACCACCACGATGACGGCCACCGCGACGGCCAGGCCGACTCCGACCCGCTCCTCGATGACCTTGTATGCCGAGCCGGCCAGGTAGCCCAGCAGGCAGTAGCCGACCCCCCAGACGACGCCGCCGAGCGCGTTGTAGGCCAGGAACTTGCGGTAGGGGATCTCCGCCGCCCCGGCCGCGGCGGGCATCAGCGCGCGCACCACGGCCACGAACCGGCCGATCAGGACCGCCGCGGCACCGCGCCGCTGCAGCGTATTCCTGGTCCGCTCCGCCCCGCCGGGAATGCGGCGCAGGGCGCGAGAGGAGAAAAGCCGGTCGCCGGCCCGCCGGCCGATCTCATAGCCCACGAGCGGCCCGGCGATGGCGGCTACCACGACGATGACCATCAGCAGGCCGAGTGAGACATGGCCGCGGCTGGCCAGGACGCCGCCCAGGACCACCGCGGTCTCGCCGGGCAGCACGAAGCCGAGGAATATGGCGGTCTCGCCGAACACCAGCGCGGCCACGAGCCCGTAGGCCAGCCAGCCGCTGAGGTGGGTGAGGTCACTCGCCAGGGAGCTCACAACATGCCGACCCTTCCGTGCCGTCACGGCGGCCGCCACGGCCGGCATCGCGGGCCGGCACTGTCAGGCGGCACTGTCAGGCGGGCAGCGCCGAACGGCGCGGCCAGCTGCCGCCGACGGCTCGCGCCGGCACCCGCCGTCGGCCGGCCCCGCGGCGAGCCGGCCAGCGCGCGCTGCCGCCCTCGTGCATCGTAATGGGAACGGCTCGCCATCGCCCATCGGCGGCGGCGGCGAGTGCCCCGACGGGGCGGGCCAGCACGGCGCGCCGCCGCGGTACCAGCGAAGGCGCGGGCCCTGGCGGCGGCGCAGGCCCTGGCGGCGGCGCGGGCCCTGGCGGCGGCGCGGCCTTAGCCGTCCGGGTCAGCCCGCAGGGCTCAGGCCGGGGAAGGCTCGCAGGTCAGCCGACTGGAAGGCCGGGCACGCGGGCGCCCGCCCGGTAAGCTAGCCCGGTCCCGCGCGACGCTGCCTCGGAGCGGCCCTGTGCATCTGCCGGGTAGCCTTGACTATGCGGGAAATGACAGCAAATCCAGCTCCGGAAGAGGGCGATGTCCGCCGTGTCTTCTGAGTCTCCGCGGGCATCCGCGGATCTCACCGTGCCAGCAGCCAGCCAGCCGAGTTCGGCAGAGGCAGACGGGGCACAGCCGCCCGGCCGCTCCGGGGTAACCGACTTCGGGCCGAACGAGTGGCTAGTCGACGAGCTCTACCAGCGCTATCAGGCCGATCCGAGCTCAGTAGACCGGGCATGGTGGAGCTTCTTCGCCGACTACCACCCCCGGCCGGCCAAGGGATCAGACCGCTCCGCCGGGGTAACCCGCACGCCGCCCGCCGCGTCCGGCCCGCCCGCTGCTGGCCCGCGACAGGCCGCACCGCCCGGCGCGGCAGCTCCCGCAGCCCCGACCGCGGCCGTGCAGGCCGGCAGCCAGGCGGCCAATGGCATGCCGCCGCCCGCTGCGAGCCCGGCCCGGCCAGTTAGCCCGCCGCCGGCCGGCCAGGCGGCCGCCAGCACGGCACCGGCCGGGGCGGCGGCTATCCGGCTCCGCGGCGCGGCCGCGAGGACCGCCGCGAACATGTCGGCCAGCCTGGCCGTCCCGACCGCGACCAGCGTCCGGGCGGTACCAGCCAAGCTCCTGATCGACAACCGGATCGTGATCAACAATCACCTGGCCCGCGGACGCGGCGGCAAGGTCTCGTTCACTCATCTCATCGGCTACGCGGTGGTGCGGGCGCTGGCGTCGGAGCCGGGGATGAACTTCTCCTTCGCCGAGGCCGACGGCAAGCCGCTGCTGATCGAGCCTGAGCACGTCAGCCTCGGGCTCGCCATCGACATCCGCAAGGACGACGGATCGCGCCAGCTCCTGGTGCCGAGCATCAAGGCCGCCGAGACGATGGACTTCCGCCATTTCTGGATGGCGTACGAGGAAATCGTGCGGAAGGCACGGACCGGGAAGCTGACCGTCGAGGACTTCGCCGGCACCACCATCAGCCTGACCAACCCCGGCACCATCGGAACCGAGCACTCGGTGCCCCGGCTGATGGAGGGGCAGGGATGCATCGTCGGCGTCGGCGCGATGAACTACCCGGCGGCCTATCAGGGTGCCTCGCCGGAGACCATTACCGCGCTCGCCATCAGCAAGACGGTCACTCTGACCTCGACCTACGACCACCGGATCATCCAGGGCGCGCAGTCCGGCGAGTTCCTCCGGGTCATCGAGGACCTGCTGCTCGGCGGCAGCGGCTTCTACGACGACGTGTTCAAGTCGCTGCGGATCCCGTACGAGCCGGTCCGCTGGGTCCAGGACATCCCGGCCGGGCATGAGGACGACCTCAGCAAGGCCGCGCGCGTGCACGAGCTGATCCACGCCTACCGGGTCCGCGGTCACCTGATGGCCGATACCGACCCGCTGGAATACAAGCAGCGCAAGCACCCCGACCTCGACATCAATCAGCATGGCCTGACGCTGTGGGATCTGGAGCGGGAGTTCGCCACCGGCGGGTTCGGCGGCAAGCCGCGGATGAAGCTGCGGGAGATCCTGGGCGTGCTGCGCGACTCTTACTGCCGCACCGTCGGCGTGGAGTACATGCATATCCAGAACCCGGAGGAGAGGGCCTGGCTGCAGGCACGGGTCGAGCGACCGCACGGGCGCGCTGACCATGATGAGCAGCTGCGGATCCTGTCCCGGCTCAACGTGGCCGAGGCGTTCGAGATGTTCCTGCAGACCAAGTTCGTCGGCCAGCGCCGGTTCTCCCTGGAGGGAGCCGAATCCCTGATCCCGCTGCTGGACGCGGTCCTGACCGAGGCCTCCCGCGAGCAGATGCACGAGGCAGTCATCGGCATGGCGCATCGCGGCCGGCTGAACGTGCTGGCGAATATCGTCGGCAAGTCCTACGGGCAGATCTTCAACGAGTTCGAGGGCAACCTGGACCCGAGCACCACGCACGGATCCGGGGACGTGAAGTACCACCTCGGCGCTGAGGGCATGTATATGGTCGCCGGCGGCGGCGAGATCGAGACCTCGCTGGTGGCCAATCCGAGCCACCTGGAGGCCGTCGACCCGGTGCTCGAGGGGGTCGTGCGGGCCAAGCAGGACGTGATCGACATGGGCGAGCCGGGCTTCACGGTGCTGCCGGTGCTGATCCACGGGGACGCGGCCTTCGCCGGGCAGGGCGTGGTGGCCGAGACGCTTGAGCTCTCCCAGCTGCGCGGGTACCGGACCGGCGGCACCGTGCACATCGTGGTGAACAACCAGGTCGGGTTCACCACCGCGCCTGAGGCATCACGCTCCAGCGTCTACTCCACGGACGTGGCGAGGATGATCCAGGCGCCGATCTTCCACGTCAACGGTGACGATCCCGAGGCGGTGGCCAGGGTGGGCAGGCTCGCCTTCGACTACCGGCAGGCTTTCGCCAAGGACGTCGTGATCGACATGATCTGCTACCGCAGGCGCGGCCACAACGAGGCGGACAACCCGTCCTTCACTCAGCCGCTCATGTATGACCTGATCGACGCGAAGCGCTCCACCCGCAAGCTCTACACCGAGTCGCTGATCGGCCGGGGCGACATCACGATGGAGGAGGCCGAGCAGGCCCTGCGGGACTATCAGCAGGAACTCGAGCGAGCCTTCACCGAGACCAGGGACGCGATGAGCCGCTCCGCTGAGCCTGGTGCGGTGGCCGCGCCGCCGCCGGCCGCCGAGCAGCCGATAGACCATGATGCGACTCCGACGGCCATCAGCCACGAGGCCGTCAAGCGGATCATCGGATCCCAGATCGATCTGCCCGAGGGTTTCACGGCCCATCCCCGGCTGCTGCCGCAGCTGCATCGCCGGGCGGCGATGGTGGAGCAGGACAAGATCGACTGGGCCACCGGGGAGCTGCTGGCTTTCGGATCCGTGCTGGCCGACGGGCACACCGTGCGCCTGATCGGCCAGGACTCGCGCCGTGGCACGTTCGGTCAGCGGCATGCGGTGCTGATGGACCGGCACACCGGCGGGGAGTACACGCCGCTGCGCCAGTTCAACAACGAGAGCGCGAAGTTCCACGTGTATGACTCGCTGCTGTCGGAGTACGCCGCCGTCGGCTTCGAGTACGGCTACTCGGTCGCCAGGCCCGATGCCCTGGTCTGCTGGGAGGCGCAGTTCGGGGACTTCGTTAACGGCGCGCAGACGATCGTGGACGAGTTCATCAGCTCGGGCGAGCAGAAGTGGGGGCAGCGCTCAGGGGTCGTCCTGCTGCTGCCGCACGGCTACGAGGGGCAGGGCCCGGATCATTCCTCCGCCAGAGTCGAGCGCTTCCTGTCGCTGTGCGCGCAGGACAACATGACCGTGGCGATCCCCAGCACCCCGGCCAGCTACTTCCACCTGCTGCGCTGGCAGGCCCTGTCGGGCCGGGTCAAGCCGCTCATCGTGTTCACGCCGAAGTCGATGCTGCGGCTGAAGACCGCGACGTCGGCGGTGGCGGACTTCACCAGCGGCGCCTTCCGGCCCGTGATCAGCGATCCGGCGAGCCCGGATCCTGCCGCGGTGCGCCGGGTGCTGCTGTGCTCGGGCAAGATCTACTATGACCTGGCCGAGAAGCGCCGGTCGGCGGGCAACGGCAGCGTGGCCATCGTCAGGATCGAGCGTCCTTACCCGCTGCCTGCCGAGCAGATCCTGGCTGAGCAGGCGCGCTATCCCGGCGCCGAGATGGCGTGGGTTCAGGAGGAGCCGGCCAACTTGGGGGGCTGGCCGTACATGGCCATGCACCTGCCGGCCCTGCTGCGCACGGGAGTGCGCGCGATCACGCTGCCGGCCAGCTCAGCGCCGGCCACCGGGTCGGCCAAGGCGCACGCCGCCGAGCATGCGCAGCTCATCGAGAAGGCCCTGCGCCAGGACGGCTAGCGTGTACTTCACCGATCGCGGCATCGAGGAACTGGCCGACAGGCGCGGCGGCGAGCAGGTCACGCTGGAGTGGCTGGCCGAGCGGCTCCGGGAGTTCGCTGACCTCAGCCCGGACGCTGCGGCCACCGTGGACCGCCTGGCCAGCTGGCTGGCCCGGCTGGATGACGACGACGACCTGGACGCGGACGTGACGGGCTACGGCGCGGAGCCGGGCGAGTAAGCTGAGGGCACGTGATGCGATACATCTTGACTTCCGGAAGACGCGACATATCTTGTAGCAGCGAGACGCCGCGTCGCCCGCGACGGCCAGGGAGGGGATGCATGTCAGCCTTGCCGCTCCGGGGCGCGCCGCGACCCGCCGCCGCCCGCTTGCCGCGCGCCGAGGCGCGGCCGGATGGCCCGGGCGGGATCTCATGAGCCCGGTCTTCCGCCATGGCAGGCTCCGGCTCTACCTGCTGAAGCTCCTGGACGAGGCTCCCCGGCACGGCTATGAGGTCATCCGCCTGCTGCAGGACCGGTTCCTCGGCGTGTACGCGCCGTCGCCGGGCACCATCTACCCGCGGCTGGCCAGGCTCGAGGAGGACGGCCTGGTCACGCACGACGAGGAAGACGGCAGGAAGGTGTACCGGATCACCGAGAAGGGCCGCGAGGAGATCCGGGCCCGTCTCGATGACCTGGCCGAGCTCGAGGAGGAACTCGCTGACTCCGTCCGCGACATCGCGCGTGAGGTCAGTCAGGACGTCCGCGATACGGTGCGCAGCCTGCGCGAGGAGCTCACCTGGGCAACCAGGGACATCCGGCGGGACGGCGAGGATCGCCGCCGATCGCCCGGCGCCAGCGAGGACGAGCCCGACGGCGGACCAGCGAGCGCCGGCCAGCCGGGCGGCCCCCGGCCCGGCGACCCGGAGGACGAGGACGCGCGCGCGCAGGAGGAAGCCAGGCGCATCAGGGATCAGGCTCGCCGGGCACGTGCGGAGATGCGCGAGGTGTTCCGGTCGCAGCGTCAGCCCGGGGGCAGGCCGGGCTGGCAGGACTGGGCCGGGAAAGCCGACTGGCCCGGCTGGCAGGAGTGGGCGGAGAAGGCCGACTGGGCCAGCTGGCAGGAGTGGGCGAGCAGGCTGCGAGGAGGCCGCGGGGGCGGCGCTGATATGCCGGGCGGTAACGACCCCGGTCTCGCGGGCGAAGGCGCGCCCGGCGGGACGGATAGCGGCGGGACGGATAGCGGCGGGACCGATAGCGGCGGGACCGATACCGGCCAGCAGGCAGCCGGCGGCAGGCGGGAAAGCAGGCGCCGGCCTCCGTGGGGGGCGGGCGGGCCGCCGTTCGGCGACCTGGAGCGGCTGGCGATCGACTTCGCCCAGGAGCTGCGGTCCGCGGCCGGATACGCGGGGAACATCGGTGACGCCGCGATGGGGGACCTGCGGGACATCCTGACGGACACCCTGGCCAGGATCAGGAGCGAGATCTTCGGCGGCCAGAAGGCCGGGCAGGCCAGCGACCAGGCCGCACCAGGCAGCGCCGGCGGGACGAGCAAGTCCACCACACGTGCCGCCTACGCCGCTGGCGGCCCGGCCGACGCGGCCGGGCGGGCCGCTGCGGCGCGGCAGAGCAGCGCGGGCGCCAGCCAGGCCTCCGGAGCCGCGCAGGCGCCAGGCAGCGCCGCGGAGGGCGCCGGCGCAGCCGACCAGGGCACGCCGGAGCCGGGCCCGCCAGCGGACCCGTGAGCTGCGCCGCTAGGGCGTGAAGACGACCTTGCCGAAGACATCGCCGGCCATCAGGGCGGCGAAACCGTCCCTAGCCTGCGCGAGCGGCATCGTGCGATCGATAACCGGCCGGACGCCAGTCTGCTCGCAGAAGGTCAGCAGCCTGCCGAGCTCGTCACGGCTGCCCATCGTCGATCCGATGACCGAGAGCTGCAGGAAAAACACTCTGCTCAGGTCGGCGGGCGGCGCGGAGCCGCTGGTGGCCCCGGAAATCACGATGACACCGCCGGGACGCAGGGACCGCAGCGAGTGGGCCCAGGTGGCTTCCCCGACGGTCTCCATCACGGCGTCCACGCGTTCCGGCAGGCGCGCGCCGCTCGCGAACACCTGATCCGCGCCGAGCTCCAGGGCCTGCGCGCGCCTGGCCTCGTCCCGGCTGGTGACCCAGACGCGGTAGCCAGCCGCCCGGCCGAGCAGGATCAGCGCCGTCGCCACTCCGCCGCCCGCGCCCTGCACCAGCACGGTCGCGCCCGGCTGCAGGCCGGACCGGCCGAACAGCATCCGGTAGGCCGTGAGGTAGGCGGTCGGCAGGCAGGCTGCCTCCGCGAAGGACAACGCGGCAGGCTTAGGCACCAGGTTGCGCCTCGGTACAGCCACACGCTCGGCGAATGTCCCGTCATAGCGCTCGGAGAGCAGCGAACGGGACGGGTCGAGCGTCTCGTCGCCGCCAGCCACCGCCGGGTCGCCCACCACCGCGTGCACGACGACCTCGTTGCCGTCCTCGTCGATCCCCGCAGCATCGCAGCCGAGCACGATCGGCAGCCGGTCGGCGGAGATCCCAACGCCCCGCAGCGTCCACACGTCGTGATGGTTGAGCGCGGCTGCTTTCACCGTGACCGTGGTCCAGCCGGATGGCGGTGACGGCTCGGGGCGCTGGCCGATCTCCAGGCCAGACAGGGGATTCTCGGGGTCGATGCGCTCCGCGGTGACTGCAAGCATGCTGTGGACCTTAGTGGGCGCAGTCTCCCGGTCCCACCCCGGCCCCGGCGGCCCTGGCTGGCCGCGGCGAGTCCGCGCGATCTGGCGGCTGCGCGGGCTTCCGCGGCCCGGCGACGATCTGGCCGCCGCACAGTGATGCCGCGCGGTGATGCCGCACGGTGATCTGGCGCAATCGCCGAGCCCTCCGGCCCCGCGAGTGACATAATGCCATGGGGAAGCGGCCTCCTGATGTCCATGCACAGGTAAGGACCGGAGTGAATCTCACGTCCTATGCCGGGCTGGCAGTGTGTCTCGTTAACACGGCCATCCGGGCTGACGGCGAGGCCGACCCGCTCGGCTCAGCTGACTGCTTTCGCGCGCTCGTCGCCGACCATCCGAGCCTGGCCGGGACGGTGACCCGCCAGGACCTCGACTCGCTCCGGCTGCTGCGCGCAGAGCTGGCCGCTGTCTTCGCCAGCGCTCTCGCCGGTGACGAAGGCGCCGCGATGGCCCGCCTCAATGCCCTGCTGATCCAGCATCCGGTCCACCCCGTCCTGGTCAGTCATGACGACGAGCGGTGGCATCTGCACCTGGCTGAGGTCGGCTCGGTGGCTGACAGGTACGCGGCCGGCGCGATCACCGGGCTGGCGATGTTCGCAGCGCAGTACGGCACGAGCAGGCTTGAAATCTGCGCGATCGTCTCGTGTGACCGCGTCTTCATTGATTCCAGCCCCAACAGATCCCGGCGTTACTGCGCTGAGCACTGCGCGGCGCGGGCCAATGTCCGGGCCATCAGGACACCGGAGCGCGCGCCGGGCAACCGGTCCGCCGCGCCTGCCGCCAGCTAGCCGGCTGACCTCGCCGCCGCGCCCCGTTACGGCGCTGTTACGTCTCGCCACTCCGGCGCTCTTTGCCCGCTCTGCTCAGACCCTGCCGGTGACCCCCTTCTGACCTGCTGCAACGCGGGCGCGGGCGCGGGCCGATGCCGCCCGCAACCGGTGCATTCTGTGCTCCGCGTTATCGAAATGAATCCATGTGACTTCTTCTCAACCCCGGAGTGGATCATTACTATGAGCCCTACCTCACGGGCGTATGGCCCGCGTATGCGGGTCCGGAAGAAGGTTCGATCATGGCAGCAGAGTCCGTCGCGACTGAAACCAGGCCGGCCGACGTCGGCCTGAAACGGGAAATGGGGCTCATCGGGGCCACCTGGGCATCCGAGACCTCGATCATCGGCTCCGGCTGGCTATTCGGCTCGTACTTCGCCGCACAGGCGGTCGGGTCGGCTGCCCTGATCTGCTGGGTCATCGCCGGAATCGCGGTCATCATCCTCGCCCTCGTGCACGCCGAGCTGGGCGGCATGTACCCGGTCTCCGGCGGCACCGCGCGGTTCCCGCACTTCGCGTTCGGCAGCATCGCCGGCATCTCGTTCGGGTTCTTCTCCTGGCTGCAGGCGGTCGCGGTAGCGCCGATCGAGTGCTTCGCGGTGATGCAGTACGGGTCGCACTACTGGCACGGCCTGTTCAACTCCACCACGGGGAACGTCACCACCCTCGGCTTCGTGATGACGATCATCCTGATGGCCATCTTCACTGCCATCAACTTCCTGGCCATGCGGCTGTTCTCCAAGGTCAACAGCGCCATCACCTGGTGGAAGGTCGCTATCCCTGTCCTCGCCATCATCGTGCTGTTCTTCAAGTTCCACCCCAGCAACTTCCACTCGGGCGGCGGCTTCATCCCCAAGGGAGTCACCTGGGAGGACATATTCGCGGCGATCCCCGGCGCGGGCATCGTGTTCGCCTACCTCGGCTTCGAGCAGGCCGACCAGCTGGCCGGGGAAGTCAAGAACCCGCAGCGCAACCTGCCGCGAGCGATCATCCTCGCCATCGGCATCGGCACCGCGATCTACATCCTGCTGCAGGTCGTGTTCATCGGCGCGATGAAGCCCAGCATCCTCGTGGCGCATGGCGGCTTCCTGGGCATCGTCTGCCCGTCCTCGGGGACCTGCCCCTCCGCGATCAACAGCATCGTCTCCGGGCCGTTCGCCGGCCTGGCCGGCCTCATCGGGCTTGGCTGGCTGGCCACCATCCTGTACATCGACGCGTTCGTCTCCCCGTTCGGCACCGGCCTGATGTACGAGACCTCGACCTCGCGCGTCGGCTACGGCCTGGCCCGTAACCGCTACTACCCGCAGGTCTTCCAGAAGGTCGACGCCAATGGCGTGCCCTGGGTCAGCCTGATCCTGGCCTTCCTGCTCGGCCTGGTGTTCCTGCTGCCGTTCCCGAGCTGGCACTCCCTGGTCGGCCTGGTCACCTCGGCCAGTGTGCTGATGTACGCGGGAGCGCCGCTATCCATGGGCGCGTTCCGCAAGCAGGTTCCGGACCACGACCGCCCGTACCGGGTGCCGGCCGCTTCCGTCATGGGCCCGATCGCGTTCATCATCGCCAACCTGATCATCTACTGGTCGGGCTTCCTCACGATCTGGAAGCTCGGCATCGCGATCGTGATCGGCTACGTGGTGATCGGCATCTTCATGGCCTTCGACAGCGAGCGGCCGCCGCTGGACTGGAAGTCCGCGCAGTGGCTGCCCGTTTACCTGATCGGCATGGGCATCATCTCCTGGCAGGGCCAGTTCAGCGGCCAGCCCGCATCGCCGCCGCCGCTGAACCCGACCAACACCTACAACATCCCGTTCTGGTGGGACATGCTGATCGTGGCCGCGTTCAGCGTGGCCATCTACTTCTGGGCGCAGTACGCCCGGCTGCCCAGGCAGGAGATGCTCGACCTGGTCGGCCGGCAATCAGGCCCGGTAGAGCGGACCGGGCACTGACGACAGGCACGTCGGCCCGCAGTAGCCAGAGCGCGCTGGCCCGGTTCTCCGCGGAGAACCGGGCCAGCGCGCCTTAACGCCGCCGCAGCGGCCAGTACCGGGCCACAACCCGGCCCTCGATGAGCGCGGCCGGGACGGCGCCGAACGAGCGGCTGTCCACCGCGCCGGCCTGCGGGTTGTCCGAGCCCAGCCACCAGCCGCCCGGTTCCAGCCGCACCGCTCGCTTCACCACCAGCAGCGCGGGCCGGCCGGGATGCCGCGCGATCACCACCTGCCCGGGGCGGATCCGCGCTGGCAGACCCGGCCGCACGCCGCGCCAGACCAGCAGCCAGTCCCCCGGCCAGAGCACGGGCTCCATGGATCGCTCCGCCACCGCGACTCGCCAGAGCGGCCAGCGCACCTGTTCCTCCTTTACTCCCGCCCGCCCCGCCCTCTTCCCGCCCGCCCCGCCCTCTTCCCGCCCACCACGCCATCTTCCCGCCCGCCGTCCCGCCCGCCCTGAATGCCCGGCAGGCGACGGGGTACTGTCAGAATCCTGCAACCAATGATCTGACAGGAGAGAAGGAGATCAATGAGGCTGCTCGCACGTCTTCTCGAGCCGCGGGCCATCGCTCACGCCCACTGCGACCTTCCCTGCGGCGTTTACGATCCCGCCCAGGCGCGGATCGAGGCCGAGTCCGTCAAGGGCATCTGCGAGAAGTACCAGCAGAACGATGACCCGGCGTTCCGCACCCGTGCCATCCAGATCAAGGAGGAGCGGTCCGATCTCGTCAAGCACCACCTCTGGGTGCTGTGGACCGACTACTTCAAGCCACCGCACTTCGAGAAGTACCCGCAGCTGAACCAGCTGTTCAACGAGGCCACCAAGCTCGCCGGCGCAAGCGGGACCAAGGGCAGCACGGACGTGGCCACGGCCGACCGGCTGCTGGCCAAGATCGACGAGATCGCCAAGGTCTTCTGGGAGACGAAGCAGGCCTGATCGCGCGACCGGCGCTGGGGCAGGCCTTTCATCGGGCCGCGCGGCAGGGGGCCGCGCGGCCCGATGGGAGCAGCGGGCAGGTTCGCCCGCCGCCGGGGCGCAGTTACTGCCGCGCGCCGTAGCGGTGCAGTGCCGCGGTCCCTGTAGGTTGCAGGCAGGAGTCAGTTCCTGCCTCGGCGCAGGGACCGCGACCGGAAGCTGCGGGAGGGCATCAGTGACGGAGGAGACGACCACGTCAGCGACGAGGCCAGTGGGCTCGGCGCGGGGGGCTGCGGAGGTCGGGACGTCGGCGGGCAATGGCCGGCACACGGGCATGCACGACGGCGACGCACGGGACCAGGTAACCATCCGGCTGCCGGCCGAGGGCGCTTACCTATCTGTACTCCGGACAGCCACGGCGGGCCTGGCGGCCCGCCTGGACTTCAATCTGGATGAGATCGAAGACCTGAGGATCGCGGTCGACGAGGCCTGCGCCATGCTGCTCGGCCAGGCGATTCCTGGCAGCAGCCTGGAGTGCAGCTTCGTGCTGGGCCGCGACATGATAACGATCTCGGTGTCCGTTCCGTGCCTGACGCCACGGCTGCCGTCCGGCGATACTTTCGCCTGGACGGTGCTGTCGGCGCTTGCCGGGGACGTGGACGCGCGCACCGGCCCCGGTGACCTGCTGACGATTGTCATGCGCAAGAGCCGGGCGGCATCGGGGGCAGCGTGACGGGGGAAATTGAGGTCAGCTTGACCAATGAGTTCGAGACCATGCCGGGACCGCCGATCGGCGGCCTGGCAGCGGCCGGTCCGGCTGATGATCAGCCGGGGGGCGTGCTCGAGTTGAGCGACGCGGCCGAGTTCGATCCCGCTGAGCTGCCTGACCAGGAAGAACTCGAAGCCGAAGCGGACAGCCCGCGCGGACAGGCCAGGATCCAGCACGGCGGACGCGAGCGGGGGCACGCCAGGGAGCTGTTTGAGCGGCTCGCGGAGCTGCCCGAGGGCGACGCGGAGCGCCTGCGCATCCGGGGCGAGCTCGTCGAGCTGCACCTGCCGCTCGTGGAGTACCTGGCGCGCAGATTCCGCAACAGGGGCGAATGGCTGGACGATCTTACCCAGGTGGCGACGATAGGCCTGATCAAGTCCATTGACCGGTTTGACCTGGACCGCGGGGTGGAGTTCTCCACCTACGCGACGCCCACCATCGTCGGCGAGATCAAGCGGCATTTCCGGGACAAGGGCTGGGCCGTGCGCGTGCCGCGGCGGCTGCAGGAACTCAAGCTGGCCCTGACGAAGGCGGTCAGCGACCTGGCCCAGGGCCTCGGCCGGGCACCGACGGTCGCCGAGCTGGCGGCTCACCTCCAGATGAGCGAGGAGGAGGTGCTGGAGGGGCTGGAATCGGCTAACGCCTACTCCACGGTGTCGCTGGATGCGCCGGATTCGGGTGACGACGACGCTCCGGCGGTGGCCGAGTCACTCGGGATCGTCGATGACGCGCTGGAGGGCGTCGAGTACCGGGAGTCGCTGAAGCCGCTGCTGGAGCAGCTGCCGCCGCGGGAGAAGAGGATCCTGCTGCTGCGCTTCTTCGGCAACATGACCCAGTCCCAGATCGCGACGGAGCTCGGGATTTCGCAGATGCACGTATCCCGGCTGCTGGCCAGGACGCTCACCCAGCTACGCGAGGGCCTGACCTCGGACGAGTAGCCGTAACAGGCCGCGTCCCCGGCTCCCGGAGTTCCGGGGCGGGGCTCAGTGCTGAGGGCTCAGTGCTGAGGGCTCAGTGCTTGCGGCCTGGCTGAGCGCGGCCCTTCGCCGCGGGCTTGGCGGTGGCGGATGGCTGCGCTCGCCCTGGCTGCCGGCCCGCGCTGGCCGCGGCCGGGCTGTCGGCCCGGCCCGGCGTCAGGATCCGGAAGCTGGGCGGGGCCAGCAGCGTGCCGAAGCCGGCCAGCGCCAGCAGGATGGCGGGGATGCCCCAGTCGTAGCGGGGGGCCTGCAGGAGATAGATCCCGACAATTCCGGTGAACAGCTGAGTGAGCAGGGCGGGAGTGCGGCTCCAGCGGCGCCCCCGCAGCACGCCCCTGGCGATGAAACCGAGCAGGACCGCGGTCCCGATCCCGATGATGGTCAGCGCGATCCCGCTGCTCCGCTCGTAGGACCGGCCCTCGGCCGCGTCGATTCCGGCCAGCACCGATGCGACCAGGACCCCGGCAGCCTCGACCGCCTGGACCCAGGCGGCGGCGGTCAGCGTGGCCGGACGCCGCTGAGCTGCCGCGGCCTCCTCATCGCTACCCTGAGCGCGTGCGCGCCCTCTTGATCGTGAATCCACAGGCCACCTCCACGACCCGGTTGCGCCGGGACGTCATCATTCGTGCCCTGGCGTCCGCCGTCGACCTCGAGGTCGTGCAGACCCGCTACGGGGGGCACGCCACCAAGCTAGCCGAACAGGCGGTGCCCTGCGGATTCGGCCTCGTCCTGATCCTCGGCGGGGACGGCACCGTGAACGAGGCGGTCAACGGCCTGATGGCCGGGGCGCGAGCCGGGCAGGCAACGGTAACGGCCGGCGGGGCGGGCGCGGCAGGCGCGGCCGCGGCGAGCGGGACGGGCGGGCTGCCGGAGGAACCGGCCGGCTCGCCGCCGGGCAGCGAGCCGGGCCGGGCCGGCCTGCCGGCGCTGGCGGCCCTGCCCGGCGGTAACGCCAACGTGTTCGTCCGGGCCCTCGGTCTGCCCGCGGACCCCGTGGACGCCACCGGGCAGGTGCTGGAGGCCCTGGCCGCCGCCCGTTACCGCAGCATCAGCCTCGGGCTAGCCGGGGAGCGGTTCTTCACCTTCAACTCGGGCCTGGGCTTCGACGCCGAAGTCGTGCGGGCGGTCGAGGGCCGCCGTGCTCACGGCCGGCCGGTGACTCCGGCCCTCTACCTCAGGATGGCGCTGCGGCAGTATTACCGGATAACCGACCGGCGCCATCCGGCCGTAACCCTGGAAATGTCGGGCCTGCCACCAGAAGGACCGCTGTTCCTGGGATTTATCTCCAACACCTCGCCCTGGACTTACCTCGGACGGCGGCCGGTCGCTACCAATCCGCAGGCCAGCTTTGACGCCGGGCTGGACGTCTTCGGCCTGCGCAGCCTGAGTACGGTCACAGCCCTGCGCACGCTGCGCCAGATGCTCGCGCAGCGCAGTGAGCCGCCTCGCGCCCGCAGCGTGCTGGCGCGCCACGACGTGCCCGACCTGGTGCTCCGGGCAGACCGGCCGGTCGCGTTCCAGGTAGACGGCGAATACATGGGGGAACGCGAGCAGGTGCGCTTCCGCTGCCTGCCGCATGCCCTCCGGGTGCTCATCTAGAGAAAGGCCGCTCAGCCAAACAGCTATATTCCCGGCTAAGGCTGATACCTAAAGGCAAGCAGGGCCATCAGCGTCAGGACTGCCTGGGCGGGCAAGCCCGTCACGCAGCCCATGCCCCCCATGTGACTCATCCGACACCGAAATCCGTCCGAACCTTTGCCAAAGCCTCTTGCGGTTGATGGCCGATCTTGAGAGGGTTGTAACGCTCCTCTTGGCGGCGTGGCAGGGCAGGCCGCACCTGGGGCGGGGCCGCGACCCATGTGGATGCGGTCCGGTCGTGGTTCCAAGGGACTTATGTGGGGGGCGAAGGCCCCGGTGACTTGAAGGCGTCCACGCTCGGAAGGTACTTTTCCGACATACGGCATAGCTCGTGAAATCATTCACAAGCACGACTGAGGCGGCGGGTCCAGGAGTGGGGCCGCGCGCAAGGAGAGTGGACTCATGGACTGGCGTCACTACGCCGCGTGCCGTGACGTAGACCCGGAGCTTTTCTTCCCGATCGGCAACACCGGTCCTGCGCTGCTCCAGATCGACGAGGCAAAGCAGGTATGTCAGCGCTGCGCAGTACTGGATTCCTGCCTGCAGTGGGCGCTGGAAAGCGGCCAGGACGCGGGCGTGTGGGGTGGCCTGAGCGAAGACGAGCGACGTGTGCTGAAGCGCCGGGGAAGCAGGATCAGGGCCCAGGCGAACGCGTGAGCCCGGCCGCACTGAGCCCGGCCGCACTGAGCCCGGCCGCACTGAGCCCGGCCGCACTGAGCCCGGCCGCACTGAGCCCGCTGCCTGCCCTAGCGATGCGCTAGGGGTACGGCAGCGCCGCTGGCGGGCGCCTCAAGCGGCAGCCGTACCGTGACGCACGTGCCGCCGCCCGGTCGCGGCCCGATCTCGAGGCGACCGGCCAGCTCGGCCTCGACCAGCGTACGGACGATCTGGAGCCCCAGGCTCGTCTCTGAGTTCAGGTTGAAGTCCGGCGGCAGGCCCGCCCCGTTGTCGACGACGGTGAACGTCAGCTGGCCTGACTGGCGGTTCGCCCTGACTTCCAGCAGCCCGCCGCCGCCGGCCGAGGGCCGGCTCAGGCCATGCTGCAGCGCGTTCTGCAGCAGCTCGGTCAGGACGAGGGCCAGCGGCGTCGCCACAGCCGCCGGCATCATGCCGAACCGGCCCAGCAGCGTGGGCGTGACGCCCGCCTCGGGCGCTGACACCTCGCCCGCCATCATCGCCACCCGGCCGGCCACGTCGTCGAAGTCGACCACCTCCTCCGGGGCGTGGGAGAGCGTCTCGTGCACGATGGCGATCGATCCGACCCTGCGCACCGCCTCCTCCAGGGCACCGCGGGCTTCCGGGCCCTTGAGCCTGCGAGCCTGCAGCCGCAACAGTGCGGCGACGGTCTGCAGGTTGTTCTTGACCCGGTGATGGATCTCCCTGATCGTGGCATCCTTGGTGATCAGCTCACGTTCCCGGTGCCGGAGCTCGGTGACGTCCCGCAGCAGGATCAGGGCGCCGGACCTGGCCCCGCCGACGACCAGAGGGATGGTGCGAAGCTGGACGACCGAGCCATTCGCCTCAATCTCCGTCTCCATGTGCGCCTTGCCGCTGGCCGTCAGCATGAGCGAGTCGTCGCGCGGCGCCCCGGCCGAGCACAGCCCGGCCGTCAGCGGCCCCAGTTCCTGGCCGACCAGGTCGGCGGTCAGGCCGAGCCTGCGGTAGGCCGATAGCGCGTTCGGGCTGGCGTAGGTCACCTTGCCAGCGCGGCTGAGCCGCAGCAGGCCATCACCCACTCGCGGCGAGCGCACCAGCACGGGCTCCTCGCTGGGACGCGGGAACATCCCGGCGGCCACCATCTGAGCGAGGTCGTCCGCCGCCTTGAGGTAGGCGATGTCCAGCCGGCTGGGCGTCCGGGCCGAGCTGAGGTTGGTCGACCGCTCGATCACCGCGATGACGCGGTCGGCGCGCATGACCGGGATCGTCTCGTGCCGGACCGGCACTCCCCTGGTCCACTCCGGGTCACCCTCCCGGCAGATCCGCCGCTCCCGCATGGCGGTGTCCAGGAACGGCCGCGCGCCGGGGGGCCTGACCGACCCCACGACGTCGTCGGGTATGGCCGTCGGGGCGGTGGTGGGCCGCATCTGCGCGAGCGCGAGCCAGCCGTCATCCGGAAGCTTCGCCCAGAGCACCAGGTCGGCGAAGGACAGGTCGGCGAGCAGCTGCCAGTCGGAAACCAGGGCGTGCAGCCAGTCCACGTCTGGCCCGCAGATCTGCGCCCTGCGGGCCAGATCGGTGAGAGTCGGCACGCAGCCATCATCCCACCCGGCCAAGATGGCCCGATGCCCGCGTTTTGCCCTGATCCTTCCCTGCTGTGCCAGCTACCTGCTGGTAACGTCGGCGCAATGAGCGAAGGTCAGCAGCAGGCGCCGGGGCACGGCGGCGCCCGCGGGGTCGCCGCGGCCCGGGCGCACGGCGTGACGACGATGTTCACCCTGTCCGGCGGCCACGTCTTTCCTCTCTACGACGGCGCGGTCCGGGCCGATCCGCCGATGCGGATCCTCGACGTCCGGCACGAGCAGACCGCGGTTTTCGCCGCCGAGGCCACCGCACGGCTGACCCGCTCCCCCGGCCTGGCCGTGCTGACCGCCGGGCCCGGCGTGACCAACGGGATCAGCGCGATCACGACCGCGCATTTCAACGGCTCGCCCGTGGTCGTCCTGGGCGGCCGGGCCCCCGACTACCGGTGGGGGTCCGGCAGCCTGCAGGAGTTCGATCATCCTGCGCTGCTGGCCCCGATCACCAAGCGAGCGTGGACCGAGCATGCTGCGGACGGCGTCGGCGGGGCGGTCGACGCGGCATTCCGGCTCTCGACGGCGAGGCACCGCGGTCCCGTCTTCCTCGACATCAGCCTGGAGGCGCTGTTCGGCCCGGCCGCGGCCGGTCCGGCGGAGGGGCCGGCCGCTGAAGCTGGCCATCGCGGTGCCGCGCCCGACCCCGGCGCCGCGCCCGACGCCGCGCCCGACCCCGGCGCCATCGCCGGGATCGCCAGGCTGCTCGCCGCAGCGAGCAGGCCCGTGCTCGTGCTCGGGTCCGATGTCTGGCTGGACGGCGCCGCCGATGCGGCCCGCAGCGCCGCCGAGGAGCTGCAGCTGCCGGTCGTCACCAACGGGCAGGGCCGCGGCATCGTGCCGGCCGACCATGACCTGCTGGTCAGCCGGGCCCGCTCGCTCGCCCTGGGCGAGGCCGACCTGGTCATCGTGGTGGGCACGCCACTCGACTTCCGGCTCGGCTACGGCGAGTTCGGCGGGAAGAACGCCGCGCCGCGGGCCCGGGTGGTGCACGTCGCCGACGCAGCCGGCCAGCTGGCCGCGCACTGCGAGCTGGCCGGCGCGGCGGCCGGGGACCTCGCTGCGTTCTTCACCGGCCTCGCGGACGCGGCCAGGCCGCCGGCCGGCGGCGCGCGCTGGCCGTGGTCAGCCTCCTGGCTGCCCCGGCTGGCCGAGGCGGTCAGTTCTGCGGTCGCGGCCGACGGCCCGCTGCTGCAGTCGGGCGCGCGGCCGATCCACCCGCTCCGGATCTACGGCGAGCTCGCCCCGCTGCTGGAACCCGACGCAGTGATCATCGGCGACGGCGGTGACTTCGTCAGCTACGCCGGCAAGTACGTCGAGCCGCAGCGGCCCGGCGGCTGGCTGGATCCCGGGCCCTACGGGTGCCTGGGCACCGGACTCGGCTACGCCATCGGCGCGCGGCTCGCGCGGCCCGCCGCGCAGGTCGTGCTGCTGCTCGGGGACGGCGCGGCCGGATTCTCGCTGATGGACGCGGACACGCTGGTCCGGCACCGGCTCCCCGTGGTCATGATCTGCGGCAACAACGGCATCTGGGGGCTGGAGAAGCACCCGATGCAGGCTCTCTACGGCTACGACGTGGCGGCCGAGCTGCAGCCGCAATGCCGGTATGACCAGGTGGTGGCCGCGCTGGGCGGAGCGGGCGAGCTGGTCACCGAGCCGGACGGCATCGGGCCCGCCCTGCGGCGGGCTTTCGCGTCCGGCGTCCCTTACCTGGTCAACGTCGCCACCGACCCGCAGGTTTCCTACCCGCGCACTACGACGGGGGTCTGAGCCGGCGCAGGAACCGCTCCCGATCCACCACGACGCGCTCCAGCGTGCCCGCGCCGACAACCTCGTCGGTGCCGTCGCCGGGCCTGGCGATGAACATGAACACCAGCCGGGAGCCGTCGATCTCGGTGAGCTCCGCCTCCACGAACAGCTCGGCCCCCAGCGGGGCCGCCCGGCGATGCTCGAACTGAGCGGCCGTGCCGACCGAGGTCTGGCCGGCCGCCAGCTGCGGCTCGATCGCGGCCACGCAGGCCGCCTCGGCCAGTGCCAGCAGCCGCGGGGTGGCCAGCACGGGGACATCACCGGTGCCGGCCGCGATCGCCGTGTCATCCTCGGTCACGACGGCCTGGACGGTGGCCATCAGGCCAACCGCCAGGCGGGCTTCCGGTGCGGTGCTCATTCGATGATGGCGATCAGGTCGCCCTCCTGGATCACGTCGCCCTCCCCGACGGCCAGCTTGGTGAGCGTGCCGCTGTTCTCGGCGAGCACCGGGATCTCCATCTTCATGGACTCGAGAATGACCAGCGTGTCGCCATCCGCCACCGCCGCCCCCTCGGCGGCCACCACCTTCCACACATTCGCGACCATTTCCGCGCGGACCTCGGCCACGCTGCGCCTCCTCAGTGTCTGCGGACTATGAGTGACTCTGGCACTATCAGTGCCTCCGGAGTATCAGTTTCTGACATCCGGGCCGGCGCCCTTCCGGCCGCCTGCGCCGTGCACCATTGTCCCGCCGCGGCCGGTCAGGGCCGCAGCAGGCCCGGCTGCTGACCGGTCGCGGCGGGACGCCGGCGACCGCCCCGGATCCGGCGCTCGCAGCCTACAGGCGGCTGGTCAGCCGCCTGCCGACCACCTCGCTCAGCGCCTCGACGACGCCGGCGTCGAACTCCCTGGACGTATCCAGCCGCAGCCGCTCGACGGCGGCTCCGGTGCGCTCCCGGTCGGTGGAAGCGCCCACCAGGTCGTCGAACGCGTTCGCGGCCCGGATGATCTTGCTGCCGATCGGCGGCTCCGGGTCGTGCCCGCGGCTCGGCCAGCTCTGGCAGCGGACCAGCTCCGCCACCTTGTCCAGCACGCCTGCCTGCCTGATCACGTCCGCGCCGAGCTGGGCGATGCGCTCGGCATCGGCGGCCGACACCAGCACGGTGGCGCCACCGGGAATCGGATCGCGCAGCGACAGCTGGCCGATGTCGTGCATCAGCGCGGCGTACTCCAGGTCGAGCAGGTCGGGCTCGGCCATGCCGAGCTCGCGGCCGACCGCGACCGCCAGCCTGCTGACCCGCCGCGAGTGGCCGCTCTCCACGTAGCCGCCGACCTCGGTGACCCTGGCCAGGGAGCGGACAGTCTGCAGGTAGGTGGCCCGGATGCCGGCGTAGCGGCGGAACGCGACCTGGGTGACCAGCAGCGGCCCGATGAACACCACCAGCTCCCACAGTCCCATGATCTCGGCGGCGAACACCATGATGATCGCGGAGGCGCCGACAGCGGCGCCCAGCGGCCATTGCACCCGCATCTCGTCCCAGAGCGACACCGAGAACCTCGCGCGCACGTCATCCGCCCGGATCAGGGCCGAGATCACGGTGTCAGCCAGCCAGCCGACCAGCACCAGCAGGGCCATCACCGCGAGCGCCAGCCACCACTGGCGCAGCTGCCCGATGCCCGTGTGCGCGACGACCGGCCGGAAGATGAACGCCACGCAGGTCACGGCGATGAGCCGGGTGCACATGCCGGTCACCCCGGCTGACCGGCCGGCGGCGATGTGCGGCAGCGCGCCGACGATCATGCCAATCGCCGCCACCGCGATGACCCCCAGGGACGATTCCGCGGTGGTCGGCTGCCCGCTGACGGTCAGCAGCATCGCGTAGGCCATCGCCCCGGCCATCGCGATCGGCGCGGCCTCCCGGCCGCCGGGCAGCGCCAGCCTGAGCAGCTCGCCGAGCGCGATGAACCCGCCGAAGGCCAGCGCCACCCGCACGTTCAGGTGATGGGTGCTGACCGCCGTGCTGGCCAGCGAGGCCACGATCAGCATCCCGGAGGCGGCGAGCAGCAGCAGCCGCCCCGAGTCCAGGGCCTGCCAGGATGACCAGTTCTCGATGGGCTGGCGCGTGGTCATCGCGGCGGCCCGGCCGGTCGCGTAGTCATAGGCTCTCGACGACGCGCAGCGGCGCGGTCGGGTCGTCGTGATCCTGGGCGGTCACGATCTGGAGCTCGGACGGGGCGGGCGGCGGATCGGGCAGCTGCCAGCCCTCGCGGTCAAGCGCCGCGATGAAGGCGTCGACGATCAGCGGGTCGAACTGGGATCCGGCTCCCCGGCGGAGTTCCCCGACGCCCTCGTCAATGCTGCGCGCCTGCCGGTAGGAGCGGGTCGATGTCATCGAGTCGAAGGCATCGGCGACCGCGATGACCCGCGCGAACTCCGGGATCTCGTGCCCGGCGAAGCCCATCGGGTAGCCCTTGCCGTCGATCCGCTCGTGGTGGTGCATGATGCCGGCCAGCGCCTCGTTCAGGAAGCCGATCTCCCGGACGATCTCCAGGCCGCGCATCGGGTGCAGCTGGATCGCCGCGTACTCCTCCTCGGTCAGCGCACCGGTCTTCTGCAGCACGGTCGTGGGCACGCCCAGCTTTCCCACGTCGTGCAGCATGCCGGCGAACATCAGTGCCTCGGTGCGCTCGGGCCGCATGCCGATCTGCCGGGCGATCATGCCGGATCCCTTGGACACCCGCTCGCTGTGCCCGCGGGTGTAGAAGTCCTTCGTCTCGACGGCCTGGCAGAGCGCGGCCATGGTGGCCGCGTAGGCCTTCTGCTGCTCCGCGAACTGGCCCATCGCCCAGCGCGCCACGAACAGCGGCACCAGCACGATGGCCGCGGCCACCCACCCCATCACGGCCCACAGGACGGCGATGATCAGGCCGAGCGCGGCGAAGCCCAGGTCCGAGATCAGCAGCAGCGGCACGCTGGACTCCAGCGCGACCTGCTGCAGCACCGGCCCGCGGCCCCGGTTCAGCCGCGGCACGGCCCAGATCAGCCCGTGGTTGCAGACCACGTGCACGACCGCGGCCGCGGCGAAGGGCAGCAGCACGGCCGGAAAGTCCGCGGGCGACGGCACGCCGACCCTGCCGTGCAGCGCCACGAAGGCGGTCCCCGCGGCGAATCCGGACACGGCGTGCATGGCGCCGTTGAACAGCCGCTCGGACAGCCGCTGGCGCCGGAAGCTGAGCACGGACACGGCCCCGACCAGGGCGGCGCCGAGCGGGCCGAGCAGCACGACGCCCGCCAGCGTGGCCGACGAGCTCGGCGACCAGGCGGACTGCCGCGCGGCCAGCGGAGTCGGGGTGGAGTCGCAGATCAGGAACAGTAAGCGGAGGACGTTGAGCTCGGCCCAGTAGCGGACGCCGGTCACGACCTGCGGGCTGCCCGCCACGTGCGGATCGGTGCCGATGAGCGCGACGGCCAGCAGCACGACAACCGCAATGTAGAGCCAAGCGACCCTCGACAGCATGCCGGCTGAATCCTCCACGCTCGGCGGCGGGACCCTGCCAGCGACCCGGCTTTGGGGGGTGGCCCGCCGTAGCGACGGCGACCGCCCGCGGTCGCCGCCACTTAGAGTAACGCGATCAATCAGATTCGCGTAGGCCTCTGCCGCAATGTGAGCAATTAGTGATGTGCAAGGTGCACCGCAACGCCAGCATCAGCCGGGCGGGCGCCGAGGCCCGCGGGGCGCGCCGTGGGCTACTCGGCCCTCGCCTCGGTCAGCTCGATCTCCGCCTGCACGGCCGCGATCCTGGTCAGGACCTTGGTGCGCAGCTCGCCGGGCACCGCCTCGTGGCCGCAGCACTTATGCACCAGCCGCTTGACCACCTCTTCGAGCCCGTACTCGCGCAGGCACGGCCCGCACTCGTCCAGGTGCTGGCGGACCTGCAGGCAGCCCTCTTCCTGCAGCTCGCCGTCGAGGTAGGAGTAGACGCGGGCCAGTACCTCGCTGCACGGCACCTCGTGCGGCTTGCCGCAGCTCATCTCTCGTCCTTCCCTGGCGCGTCCGGCGCCCCGGCCGGGGCGCCCGGCGCCGTGGGAACCAGGCCCTGGTCCACCGCGTAGTCCTGCAGCAGCTCCCTGAGCTGCCGCCGGCCGCGGTGCAGCCGCGACATGACGGTCCCGATCGGCGTGCCCATGATGTCGGCGATCTCCTTGTAGGCAAATCCCTCGACGTCGGCCAGGTAGACCGCGATCCTGAACTCCTCGGGCAGCGACTGCAGCGCGGCCTTGACGTCGGAGTCCGGCAGCCGTTCCAGCGCCTCGGCCTCCGCCGACTTCAGGCCAGCCGAGCTGTGCGAGGCCGCCCTGGCCAGCTGCCAGTCCTCGATGTCATCGGTGCCCGAGCGCTGCGGCTCACGCTGGCGCTTCCGGTAGGTATTGATGAACGTATTCGTGAGAATGCGGAACAGCCAGGCCTTCAGGTTCGTGCCCGGCTGGAACTGGTGAAACGACGCGTATGCCTTCGCGAACGTCTCCTGCACCAGGTCCTCGGCGTCGGCCGGGTTGCGGGTCATCCGCATGCCGGCCGCGTACAGCTGATCAAGGTACGGCAGCACGTCACGGGAGAAGCGCTGACTGCGCTGCTCAAGGGTCTCCGGGACCGGACCCACCCCCTCCGCTGTCGAAGGCTGCGGCCGGCGAGCATGCCAGCCGTCTCGGCGGGAGGATACATCTCTCGTATTCAGCACGCCGGCGGCTACTACCGCGGGAGCGCCATCATACGGGCGACAGGTTGCAAGTGGCACGCTGGGTCAACGCTTCCCGTCCTGCCTTCATTCCGGCCCCGTGCGCCACGCCACCGGCCCCGTGCGCCACGCCATCACGTCGCGGCTAGTGCCTGCGCCGGTCCTGCTTCGCCTGGCAGGCCACGCAGCGGGCTGCCTCCGGCTTGGCCTCGAGGCGGCCCTCGGCCACCGTCCCGCCGCAGTCCACGCAGGTTCCGTAGGTGCCGTGGTCGATCCGGTCGAGCGCGGCGAGCACATCACCGCGCTGGCTCCTGGCCGCCGCCAGGACCGCCTCGGACCGCTCGGTCTCGGACAGGTTCGCGCCGGCATCGGCCGGATCCTGCGGGTACTCCGCTGACAGTTCCGCCGGCTGCTGCACCCGGTGCAGCACCATGATCGACTTGTCCAGCTGATCGCGGATCTCCTCCAGCCGCTTGCGAGCCGTCATCGTGTCCATGCGATCCCCGCCTCCTATCCGCAGAGGCCGGGCAGTCAGGAAGGTCCTCGCCGCCCGGCCGGTCAATCAGGCCCTAGAACAGGGCACCTTGTGCTGTGGCCCGCCCCGTGCTGAAGTCCGCCGTGCCTAACTCCGCCGCGCTCAGCTCGGCCGCTGGCCCGGGCCCGGGCCCGGGCGGCTCGGCCGGCTCGATCAGCTCAGGTCCGTTGTTGCGCACGGAGTTCACGGTCGTCGCGACCGGGTACGAGATCAGCCGGCCTGATGCGGCCGGCACCAGCAGGGACCGCAGATCAGCAGCGTCGCCGCTGGCCGGATCGAGCCAGTCGGCCCAGCTGCCCCGGCCGATGACCATCGGCATCCGATCGTGGATCCTGCCCAGCTCATCCGGGGCGCTGGTGGTAATAATCGTCGCTGACCAGAGCCAGGCATCCGGGTCATCATCGGGCACTCGCTTATCCCGCCACAGCTCGTAGAGGCCGGCGAAGGCGAGCGAGTTCCCGTCGGCGCCATGGATGTAGTACGGCTGCTTCGGGCCGCCGTCCCGGCCCGCCTGCCACTCGTAGTAGCCATCGGCGGGCAGCAGGCAGCGGCGGGCGGCGAACGCTCGCCGGAAGGCCGGCTTCTCGCTCACCGTCTCCGCCCTGGCGTTGATCAGGCGGCTGCCGATCGAGGCGTCCTTAGCCCAGGACGGCACCAGCCCCCAGCGCACCACCCGCAGCTCACGGGCAGGCTCGGCCTCCGGCTCGGCCCGCTCGCCGCGGGTCAGCACCGCGTACACCGGCTTGGTCGGCGCCACGTTGTAATCCGGCTCTAGCGGCCTGGCGACCTTGTCTCGCTGCACGCTGAACTCCTCAAGGAGCTCAATGCGCTTGCGCGCAGACGCGTACCGGCCACACATGGGTCCTCACTTGATGCCAGGAAGAGCCAGGGAAAAGCTCAGATTCTGCCAGTTCATAGCCAAGATCGGGCTTTGCCAAACCTTGATGCCACATCCAGCTCATTCCGGGCCGCGCCGACCGGGGCGGCACGAACGGCCCGACTGAGCCAGTACCCCCAAACGGAGCCAGTACGCTCGCAGCATGCGAGCGGACTGGCAGGCCCCGGCAGCAGGCGGCCCTGTGCGCGCCAGGCTGCAGCTGCCGGGCTCCAAGTCCATCACCAACCGCGCGCTCATCCTCGCGGCACTGGCCGACGGCCCGAGCCGCATCACCGGGCCGCTGCGGGCCAGGGACACCGAGCTGATGGCCGCCGCGGTCAGCTCACTCGGCGCTAACGTCACGGCGGAGCCGGGAAATTCCAGCTGGCTGGTGACACCGGGCTGGCTCGACGGCCGGGTGGCGGTCGATGTCGGCAATGCGGGCACGGTGCTGCGCTTCGTCCCGCCCGCCGCGGTCCTCGGCCGGGCTGAGGCGCAGTTCCGGGGAGACGCGAGAGCCTCGCAGCGGCCAGTGGGCCAGCTGCTCACCGCCCTGCGCGAGCTGGGCGCGGCCATCGCAGACGACGGCCGCGGCGCGCTTCCCTTCACCATCAGCGGCCGCGGCAGGCTGCCCGGCGGCACGGTGACGCTGGACGCGTCCGGCTCATCCCAGCTCGTCTCCGGCCTGCTGCTGGCCGCGGCGCGCTATGACAAGGGCGCCGAGATCCGGCACGAGGGCCCGCGGATCCCGTCAGCCCCGCATATCGACATGACCGTGGCGATGCTGCGCGCCGCGGGCGCCAGCGTGGAAACCGGGATCAGGCGCGGCGGACAGGCCGGCCCGGCCGGCCCCGTTCCGGAAATCTGGCGGGTGCAGCCGGGGACACTGCGCGCCGGGACCTTCGGCGTCGAGCCTGACCTGTCCAATGCCGCGCCGTTCCTGGCCGCGGCGCTGGTCACCGGCGGCCAGGTGACGATCGCCGGGTGGCCGTCACCGAGCCTGCAGGCGGCGGACCAGATCCTGGCCGTGCTGACGCAGATGGGCGGCACCGTCACCGCGCTGCCCGAGGGCATGCGGATCTCGGGCTCCGGCGCGATCCGGGGCCTGACCGCCGACCTGCGGGACGTCAATGAGCTGGTGCCGGTGGTGGCGGCGCTGGCCGCGCTGGCCGGCTCGCCGTCCGAGCTGACCGGGATCGGCCATATGCGGACCCACGAGAGCGACCGGCTGGCCGCCCTGGCCGCCGAGATCGGCGCCCTCGGCGGCGACGTCACCGAGCTTCCGGACGGGCTGCGGATCCGGCCGCGGCCGCTGCGAGCCAGCGCCCGGCCGTTCGCCAGCCACGAGGACCACCGGCTGGTGATGGCCGCGGCGGTGCTCGGACTGGCCGTGCCCGGACTGCGGGTGCAGCAGGCGGCCACCGTCGCCAAGACGTTCCCTGACTTCATCTCCCTCTGGCAGCAGATGCTGGAGCAGCCGCCCTGAACCGCGCGGCCAGCCATTCCAGGCTCGATGAGGACGACGTGCGGGTCCGGCCCGGCCGCGGATCGCGGCCCCGGACGCGGCGCAGGCCCGCGCACGAGAGCGCCGCCGATGGCTTCGTCGCCGCGGTCGATCGCGGCCGGTACCGGTGCTGGATCGGCGACCGCGAGGTCACCGCGGTGAAGGCGCGCGAGCTCGGCCGCCACTCCGTGGTCGTCGGCGACGACGTGAGCCTGACCGGGGACATCTCCGGCCGCCCGGACGCGCTGGCCCGGATCGTGCGGGTCCGGCCGCGCCGGACGGTGCTGCGCCGCTCGGCCGATGACACCGACCCGGTCGAGCGGGTGATCGTGGCCAACGCCGAGCAGCTCGTGATCGTCTCGGCGCTCGCCGACCCGCCGCCCCGGCCGCGGCTGATCGACCGCTTCCTGGTCGCCGCGTACGACGCCGGCCTGGCGCCGCTGCTCCTGCTGACCAAGTCCGACCTGGCCAGCCCGGACGAGCTGCTGGCCGCCTACCAGCCGCTCGGCACGCCCTACCTGGTCACCGGGCGGCCGCTGACCGACGAGACGCGCGGCCGGCTGCGGGAGCTGCTGGCCGGGCGGGTCAGCGTCCTGGTCGGGCACTCCGGCGTCGGCAAGTCAACGCTGGTGAACGCGCTGGTGCTGGATGCTGACCGGGCGGTGGGCACGGTCAGCCCGGTAACCGGCCGCGGGCGGCACACCTCGTCCTCGGTGATCGCGCTGCGGCTGCCCGGCGGCGGCTGGATCATCGACACGCCGGGGCTGCGCAGCTTCGGGCTCGCGCACATCGCCCCGGACCGCGTGGTCAGCGCATTCCCGGACCTGGCCGAGGCCGCCGCGCAGTGCCCGCCCGGCTGCAGCCACCTGGGCAGCGAATGCCACCTGGGCGAGTGGGTCGCCGAGCATGGCGGCGGCCCGCTGGCCGCGCGGCTGGACTCACTGCGCCGGCTGCTGCGCAGCCGCGAGGGCCTGGACCCGGCGGACGGCGGCGGCGACGGCTCGTAGCCCGGCCGATGCGCTCGCCGCGCCCCGGGAATGGCCAGCTTGCCCGGTAAGCGATACCGTTGCGCGCCATGGCGGGTTATGACGACGACCTGCGGTTCGCGCATGTCCTCGCCGATGCGGCGGACGACATCACCATGCGACGGTTCCGCGCCATGGACCTGCGGGTCGAGGCGAAGCCTGACCTGACCCCGGTCACCGATGCCGACCTGGCCACCGAGGAGTCGCTGCGCAACCTGCTGCGCCGGGGCAGGCCGCGAGACGCGATGCTGGGCGAGGAATTCGGCAAGGCGGGCGCCAGCCAGCGGTGCTGGGTCATCGACCCGATCGACGGCACCAAGAACTTCGTCCGCGGCGTTCCCGTCTGGGCCACCCTGATCGGGCTGATGGCCGACGGCGAGGTGACGGTCGGCGTCGTCTCCGCGCCCGCGCTGCGGCGCCGCTGGTGGGGCGCGCGCGGCGGCGGCTCCTGGACCGGCCGCAGCCTGACCAGGGCCACAGCCTGCCGGGTATCCGGCGTGACCAGCCTGGCCGATGCCTCGCTGTCTTATTCCGGCCTGGGCAGCTGGGCGCAGAGCGGCCTGCTGACCGAGTTCCTGGGCCTGGCTGCCAAGGTGTGGCGGACCCGCGCCTACGGTGATTTCTGGTCCCACGTGCTCGTGGCCGAGGGCGCCGTGGATATTTCCGCCGAAACGGATGTCTTGCTCTGGGACCTGGCCGCGCTGCAGATCATCGTCGAGGAAGCGGGCGGGTCGTTTACCGACCTGTCCGGCAAGCCCCGCCCGGACGGCGGCAGCGCGGTCTGCACGAACGGCCTGCTGCACCCCGAAGTGCTCGGCCTGCTGTCCGCCGGTGAGGCCGGCCAGCAAAGGTAGCTTCCGGGCTCCCCTGATCTTGCCCTCGGCCGCCGAAAGTCGGATGCTGGGAGAGCGCTGTTCACAAGCGCACAAGCAGGGTGGCCGTGAGGGAGTTATCAATCATGAACGTACGGGACGGAATGACGCAGATTGTCCTGAGCATCGGTCCCGCGCACACGCTGCGGGACGCGGCCCGGCAGATGTCCAAGCACAGCGTCGGAGCAGCCGTCGTGGCCGACCCCGAGCATGCCGGGATCGGCATCCTGACCGAGCGCGACGTGCTGAATGCGATCGGCGCCGGCCTGGATCCCGACACCGAGCTGGTAGCGAACCACCGGACCGACGGGGTCGTCTTCGCGGCGCCCGAGTGGACGCTGGAGCAGGCGGCAGCCGCGATGCTGACCGGCAACTTCCGGCACCTGATCGTCGTGGACGGCGCCGGGGTCGTCGGCCTGCTCTCCATGCGCGACATCGTGCGCTGCTGGTCCAGCCTGGCCGCGGCGGCTGGCCAGATGCACGCGTCAGCTCCGGCCTGAGTTCCCGGACTCCCGGACTCCCCGGCGCTGGCCGGCGCTGGCCGGCCGTTCATGATCACGAGGGTTTTCTCAGCTGCTGCAGCCGGGAAAACCCCGTGATCATGAAGCTCGGCGGAGCCCGGCGCGGCGTGGTCCTTGCGATGGCAGCTCAGCACGGCCAAAGTGATGGATCATGCGGCTTGCCGGCGCAGTCGCGCTGATCACGGGAGGATCGTCTGGTATCGGCGCCGCGACCGCTGCGGCGCTCGCCGCGGCGGGCGCGGTGCCGCTGATCGCCGGGCGTGATGCCGGACGGCTGGCCGCGGTCGCCCGGCGGACCGGCGCTATCGCCCTGCAGGCCGATCTGGCCACTGCCGATGGCCCGGACCAGCTGATCGATGCCGCCCTGACGGCCGCAGGTCAGGTCGACCTGCTCGTCAGCAGCGCCGGAGTCGGGTGGGCCGGCCCTGTCGGCCAGCTGAGCCAGCCCGGCGCCGCCGAGCTGGTCAGCGTGAACCTGCTGGCCCCGATGCTGCTGAGCCGGGCGCTGGTGCCGGCGATGGCCGAGCGCGGCCGCGGGCACCTGGTCTTCGTGTCCTCGATCGTCGGCATCACCGGCGTCCGCCGCGAGGCCGCCTACTCGGCGGCCAAGGCCGGGCTGAGCGTCTTCGCCGAGAGCCTGGCCTATGAGCTGGCCGGCAGCGGAGTCGGCACGTCGGTCGTGCTGCCCGCCGTCGTCGATACGCCCTTCTTCGACCGGCGGGGCCACCCGTATGAGCGCAGCAGGCCGGCCCCGGTCGCGCCCGAACGAGTCGCCAGGGCCATCGTGACCGCAGCGAGCCGGGACAGGCCCGTGGTCTTCGTTCCGGGGTGGATGCGGTTTCCCGCCTGGGTGCATGGTGCCGCGCCCGGCGTTTTCCGCATGCTGGCCACCCGCTTCGGCTGAGGGCCCGGCCGGTGCGTGAGACTAGCCGGTCTCGGGGCCGCGCCGGTTATGCTCACCGGGTGCCGGAGTTTCCCGTTCGCTACCGCTCGGCCGAGACTGACAGCTCGCGGTGGTACGGCTTCGCCTTCCGGGATGGCGACATCGTGATCAGCACGAGGTCGCGGACCGGGACGACCTGGATGCAGATGATCTGCGCCCTGCTGGTGTTCCAGACGCCCGACCTGCCGGCCCCGCTGGCCGAGCTGTCCCCGTGGCTGGACTGGCTGATCACGCCGCGCGAGCAGGTGTGGGCCCGGCTCGAGGCCCAGCGGCACCGGCGGATCATCAAGACCCACACCCCGCTGGACGGGATTCCCATCGACCAGCGCGCCACGTACATCGTGATCGGACGGCACCCGCTCGACATCGCGGTGTCCCTCTACCACCGGGCCGGCAATCTCGACCACGGGCGAATCCGCCAGCTCGCCGGGCAGTCCGAGCCCGGCCAGTCCGAGTCCGGCCAGCCGGGGTCCGCGACCGCACAGCAGCCCCCGCAGCTGCCGCTGCGGGAATGGCTGCTGGAATGGATCGAGAGCGACGATGACGCCAGGGAGCAGCTCGATTCGCTGCCCGGCGTGATGTGCCATCTCGCCGATGCCTGGGCGCGGCGCCGGGAGCCGAACGTGCTGCTGGTGCACTACAACGACCTGTCCGCGGACCTGGAAGGCGAGATGCGGCGGCTGGCCGGGCTGCTCGCCATCACCGTGCCCGAGCAGGCCTGGCCCGTGCTGGTTCAGGCCGCCACGTTCGAGCACATGCGAGCCCGCGCGGCCCGGCTGGTTCCCGACCCGGCCGGCGTCATCAGGGATCAGCAGGCATTCTTCCGGCGCGGGACGCCCGGCTCGGGCGGCGAGCTGCTCACCAGCGCTGAGCTGGCCCGCTACCACGAGCGCGCCGCCCTGCTGGCGTCCCCGGCCCTGCTCGGCTGGCTGCACTCCGCTGACATCGGCAGTCCCGCGCCGTCTCAGGCAAGGCAGCTTCTCGCCACCTAGCGCGCGGCGATCCGCTGCCGCCCGGTGCCGGCCGGTGCCGGCCGGCAGCCAGGACGTGCTCCCGGATGCGATGGCGCGCTTCGTGCTCAGCGACCCCGCCGCGCCGCCGGCCCCGGCTCCGCCTGGCGCGACTCGGCCAGCGCCGCGAGCTCCAGCCGCTCAGCGCCCAGGCCCACGTTGACGCCCGATCCGTACGCGGTCGCACCGGACAGGACGGTCGCCAGCGCGGTGCCCAGGATCAGGCTCACGGCCTGATCCAGGTTGAGCTCCCCCACGGCCCAGAGCACCGCGAACGCGACCACCCCCAGCACGCCCAGAGCCGCTACCGACCAGCCGAGCCACTGCAGCACCTGCTCGACCGCCCGGGCATGCTCGACCTTGGCGGTGATCCTCGCCTGGCCTTCCATCCGACCTCGGCTCCCTGACGGGCACGGGCGACAGACGCTCGGCACTCAGAGCCGGTTTCTTCCCGCCGGCCACATCGCTTAACCGGGCGGCGGCGGGCCATGCGCCCCGAGCAGGACTCGAACCTGCGGCCTACCGCTTAGGAGGCGGTCGCTCTATCCACTGAGCTATCGGGGCCGGGCCACGCCGGACCAGCGGGCCGGACCAGCGGGCCGGATCAAGCGTAGCCGGTAGCGCGCGCCGCCACTATCACGGTCCTGCCCAGCTGCTCAGGGCAGCCTGATCGGCAGCTGCAGCCCGTCCAGCGCATGCGCGCACGGGCAGTCGCGCGACTCGGGCAGGCTGCCGACGATGCCGAGCAGCAGCCCGCGCAGCTTGAGGATGTTGCTCGCGAACACCCGGAACACCTCCGCGTGCGTCACCCCCTCGCCCTCCTCGACTCCGGCATCGGTGTCGGTGACCAGGGCCAGCGTGGTGTAACAGAGCGCGAGCTCGCGGGCCAGCACCGCCTCCGGGTGGCCGGTCATGCCGATGATCGTCCAGCCCTGCGCCGCATACCAGCGCGACTCGGCCCTGGTGGAGAAGCGCGGGCCGTCGATGACCACGAGCGTCCCGGACGACGCCGGGTCCCAGCCCGCGGCCGCGGCGCCGCTGATGGCGTGCGCCCGGCCGACGGGGCAGTAGGGGTCGGCGAACTGGACGTGCACGGCCCCGCCGGTTTCGTAGAAGGTCTGCGCGCGCCCGGTGGTCCGGTCCACGAGCTGGTCCGGCACCACGAGCGTCCCCGGCCCGTGGGACGATGTCAGCGAGCCGACCGCGCTCGGCGCCAGCACCTGCGTGACGCCGACCGACCGCAGCGCCCACAGGTTGGCCCGGTACGGGATCTGGTGCGGCGGGAACTGATGATCACGACCGTGCCGGGGCAGGAAGGCCACCCGGCGCCCCGCTACCTGGCCGATCACCAGCCGGTCGCTCGGCATGCCAAACGGGGTCTCGACCTCAATCTCGTCCGCCGCGTCAAGGAACTCGTAGAACCCGGACCCGCCGATGACCCCGATGCTGGCCAGGTCGGCCACGGCCGGTCAGGCGACTTTCGAGCCCGACGAGGACGCGGCTGAGGACGAGCCGGACGACGAGGAGCTGGCCGCCTGGCCGACCTTCCTGTCCCCGCCGGACTTGTCGCCAGCAGGCTTGTCGCCAGCGGACTTGTCGCTGGCGGCGGTGCCGGAGCCGGACTTCGCGGCCGCCCCGGAGTCGCCGGCGGCCGCGCTGCCGTTGACGGCCTTCTCCCTGGCCGGCTTGCCGTCCGTGGCGCTGCCGGCCCGGCTGTCGGTCCGGTAGAAGCCGGA
>Ga0116106_1000043_pt1 | contig 73355 bp, 61 predicted proteins | sample June2015DPH_6_50_FD_89717 | JGI IMG/M metagenome (GOLD analysis project Ga0116106, IMG submission 89717) | Peatland microbial communities from SPRUCE experiment site at the Marcell Experimental Forest, Minnesota, USA - June2015DPH_6_40 | ecosystem: Environmental > Terrestrial > Soil > Wetlands >...
GACGATCGCCTGCAGGACCTGCCGGCCAGGCATCGGCCCGCGGCGCGTGCACCGGGACATGCACCGGGACATGCACCGGGACATGCACCGGGACATGCGTACCAGGGCGAGCCGCTCGGCCCTGCGGCGGCGCAGGCCTATGAGGCGCTGTCCGGCCTGCTAGTCGCGTGCATGGCCGGCACCGGTGACCGACGCGGCGCGCGAGCATGACCGCACGGACTACTGGCCACAGCCGGCTTTCTGTCCGGTATTTCGATGACCGGATCCTGCTGACGGACACGCATGCGTGGGCCTACTACCGAGTGCCCACCGTGTCCTACGAGTTCACCACGCCGCAGGAGCGCGAAGCGCTCGCCACCAACATTACTGTCGCGCTGGCTGGCATCCGGATCGCTGATGCCGAAGTGCACCTGCGGATCGCGCACCGGTCCTACCCGGCGGCCGAATGGGCGACCGGCCTGGATGCCACCTCGGACGGCGGCCCCGGATGGCTCGCGTACCTGGACGAGATGTACCGGCACGTGTGGACGAAGAACTTCTGGACGAAGGAGGTATACCTGGGCGTCCGGCTCGGGCAGCGGGGCATGCGGGCGCAGCTGCCTACCGGATTCCTGGGCCAGTTCCTCGGTGCCTACCGCGCCAGCGAGCAGGCTCTCGGGCTGGTCGACGAGGCCGTTCCGGCCGGCGAGATCGCGCGCTGGACCGAGCACGCCGAGCGGCTCGGCCGCGCGCTGCTGTCCAGCGCCCTGACCGCCCGGCACGCTACCTCGGATGAGCTCAGCTGGCTGTTCCGGCACGCGCTCACCGGAACGGCCACGGACCCGGCGCCGTCGGCGGCCCGCCGCCGTACCTGGGGCGCCGGCGAGATCGAGTCCCTGATCGAGGGACAGGTGCACAACGGCCGCACGCTGCTGCGCCTGGAGCATCCGCGGGGGGAGTCGTACGCCGCTTTCCTCTCCTTCGCGCGCTTCCCGGACATCATGTACTTCCCGGATGGCGAGCCTTGGCTGCACTACGCCGACGCCCTGCCGTTCCCGGTCGAGGCCAGCCTGCGCATGCGGCTGATCCCGCCGGCCAGGGCCAGCAAGGATGTCGGCCGCAGGCTGGCCCACGCCAGGGACATGGACGCGCACATCCGGGAGGCCGGGGCTGAGCTCCCGATCGCGCTGGCGGAGCAGATCGAAGCGGCACGCCAGCTCGAGCACGGCATCACCAAGGAGCGGCTGCCTTTCGTCTACGGCTGGCACCGGCTGGCCGTCAGCGCCCCGACCCGAGAGCTGTGCGTGCGTCGCGCCGAGGCCGTCGTCGAGCATTACCGGGACGCCGGCATCGACGTGGTCAATTCCACCGGCGATCAGTTCTCGCTGCTGCGCGAGTCGCTGCCGGGTGACCGGGTCCGCCTCAACTCCTACCTGCAGCGCCAGCCGCTGTACACGGTGGCCGGCGGCATGCCGACGGCCACGGTGGATGTCGGGGACCGGGCCGCCCCGGACGCCGGCTGGATCGGCCCCTACATCGGCGAGACGATGGGCCGGGCCCGGTCAGTGGTCCATTTCGATCCGCTGGTGGCCGCCGCGCGGAACCGCCCGACCGCGGTGGCTGTCACCGGCGAGCCGGGCGGCGGGAAGACGACGCTGGCCCTGCTGCTCCTGCTGCAGCTGGCGCTGCGCGGGGTGACGGTGGCGGCGATTGACCCCAAGGGCGACGCGGAGTCGCTGGTGACGCTCCTGCAGCAGCGCGGCCGCCGGGCCAGGGTGCTTCCGCTCGGCAGCGCGGCGCCCGGCCTGCTCGACCCGTTCTCGTTCGGTGACGAGCTGGCCGAGCGGCGGACAATGGCGACCGAGACCCTCAGGCTGCTGCTGCCGCGGATGAGCGAGGAGCGCGAGAGCGCCATGATCCAGGCGGTCGCCGCGGTCGCCGCGGCGGATGAGCCCAGCCTGGGCAAGGTGGTCGAGCACCTGGAGAAGTCCGCCGACCCCGCTTCGGTCAACCTGGGTGCGGTGCTGCGCTCCATGTCGGAGATGCGGCTGGCCCGGTTGTGCTTCGCGCCATCGGGCGGCGAGCGGATCGACGCCGCGGGCTGGACGACCGTGTTCACGCTGGCCGGCCTGACCCTGCCCGACGTGGCGCTCAAGCGTGACGACTACTCCTACGAGCAGCGGCTCTCGGTGGCACTGCTGTACCTGGTATCGCAGTTCGCGCGGCGGCTGCTCAACGGCATGGACCGGCGGCTGCCGAAGGCGATCTTCCTGGACGAGGCATGGGCGATCACCTCTACCCCGCAGGGGGCGAAGCTCATCCCCGAGGTCTCCCGGATGGGCCGGTCCCGCAACACCGCGCTGATCATGGTTTCGCAGAACGCCGGTGACCTGCTGAATGAGCAGGTCACCAACTGCATTTCCAGCGTCTTCGCCTTCCGCTCGACCGAGCAGTCCGAGATCAGCAGCGTGCTATCGCTCCTGGGCCTGGAACCCTCCGACGAGCACCGGGCCGTGCTGCGCGGGCTGGGCAATGGCGAATGCCTCTTCCGTGACCTGGACGGCCGGGCGGGCCGGATCGGCGTCGACCTGATCTCCGACGACCTGCGTAAGTGGCTCGACACCAACCCGACCAGGGCGCGCCCCGGCGAGATGCCCGTCACGGCCCAGGCCAGCCAGCCGGCCCGGCCCGGGGCCGGCTAGCGGCCGCCGGCGACCAGACCCTCCAGGAGCCCCCCTGATGCTCAGAGCCCGCAGTCTTCCGCGCCGGACCGCCCTGGTCCTGGCCGTGCTCGCCGGGCTGCTCTGCCTTCCCGCGGCAGCGCACGCCGCGGTCGGGCAGCCAGCCGGGCGGGCCGACGCGGGGCACGCCACGGTGCGGACTGCGGTCGCCGCGCCTTCGGCGTCCGGCGGCATCTGCGGGGTGCCCGGCATCGGCGACATCGCCAGCCTGTTCGGGTACTGCACGCTGGGCCAGTCCGGCGTGCTGGGCGCCATCAACAACCTCTGCACTCCGTCGCTGCCCGATCCGGAGCCGGCGGACTCCGGCATTGACTCCATGGTCACCCCGCCGGACACCGGGAAGCAGCCGGCCACGCTGTATGACCAGTACGGCGTGTCCGGCCAGAACTGGAACGCGACCAACCTGCAGTGCTCCGACATGACGTCGCTGATCGGCAACAACGTGGCCGGCATGGTGTTCGACGTGGCCAAGTCGATCGACCGGGTCACGATCACCGTGTACCAGTCTGCGGCGGGTGACGGCATCGTGTCCTGGCTGCGCGATGTCACCGACAGGCTGATCTCCGGGATCGGCAACGCGATCTACTTCCCCTACGTCGCCGCCGTCGTGATCATCGGAGCGATCTGGCTGGCCTGGCAGGGCCTGATCCGCAAGCGCGGAACCCGGACGATCGAGGGGATCGTCTGGATGGTGATCGCCTGCGCGGCGGCCCTGTTCCTGATCGGCAGGCCAGCGGCGGTCACCGGCGCCGGGACCAGCGTGTCGGACGGGATCTCGCAGGCCCTGAACACGGCCTTCGCCAAGCTGCCGAGCCCCGGCCCGAGCAGCTGCGTGCCGGTGCAGAAGGGCGATCCGCAGGTGCAGCCGTCCAGCTACGGCTACACGGCGGGCAGCACCGTGGTCAACCAGAACGCCGATGAGCTGTGGACCGTGCTGGTCTGCAAGCCCTGGCTGATCGGCGAGTTCGGGACCGCCAGCTACTCGGCGCCAGGCGGCAAGCCGACCGCGGTGAACGCCTACGCCCGGCAGCTGCTGTGGGCTCAGGCCTTTGCCGCCAACGAGAAGCCGTCGACGGCACTGCTCCAGGCCAAGCAGGCCACCTACGCCGGCATTGCCACCAGCATCCAGCAGAACGATCCCGCGATCTATCCGCTGTTCCAGGGCAAGGAGTGGACCACCCGGCTGGAGATCGCGTTCGCGGCCCTGTTCGCAGCCGCGGTGGCCGGCGTGCTCATCCTGCTGATCTCGGTCACGCTGATCCTGCTCAAGCTCGGCTTCCTGCTGCTGCTCATCGTCGGCCCGTTCTTCCTGCTCATCGGCACGCACCCCGGCTTCGGCCGGGTCGTGGCCATGCGGTGGGCCGAGATGCTCGTCGGCGTGCTGCTCAAGCAGGCAGCCGTCGCCCTGGTGCTGAGCCTCCTGCTGTACTGCTATGCGCTGATCATGGGAACCAGTGACGCGGTCCTGTCCTGGGCGCTGAAGATCCTGATGATCGCGCTGGTCACGCTGGCCGCGTTCATCTACCGCAAGCCGTTCCAGCACCTGTTCTCCGCCGTCGGCTACGGCATGATCGGCGCGCGGGAGCGGGCGGATGCCGACCTGGCCCGGGCCGGCGAGACGGCGCGCGGCAACACGCTGGCCGCTGCCACCGCTGCCGTGCCCGGCGTCGCCGCCTACCGGGCCGCGAGATGGGCCCGGCAGAACCCGGCGCATGCTGCGACCCTGGCGCTCGGCGCCGCCGCGGCGGCCGGCGCCGGCGCGGCGGCGGCCGGCCTGTCCAGCCCGGCGGAGCTGGCCGCCGTCCGGGTGCAGCCGGATGGCGCGGCGGCGCCGGACGGCGCGGTCCCGGACGGGCCCGCCGGGGCGGACGCGGCCGACGGGACCGGCGGCCGGCCCGGACCAGGTGCGCGAGCGCGTGCCTGGGCCGGCACGGTCGCAGAGGCCGGGGCCACCGAACCGCCGCCGCTTGTCCTGCCGAAGCGCGGCACCGCCGCCGCGTCGCCCTCGTCCGTCCGGGCTCCTGGCAGTACCGTCCGGCTGAACGGAGCTGCGGCGGACGGCGGGCCGCCGGCTGCCCGCAGTCCGGCTCCGCCCCCGGCCCGTCCAGGCGGCCCGCGCGCTGGAGCAGGGACCGGCCCGGCGAGCGGCGGCTCCGGCGGTGCCGCCGCGCGCAGTTCTCCGTGGCGGCTCGGCACCGGCGGCAGGCGACCGGAGGACGCGGCCGCCGGGCCCGTGCCGCCGGCCCGATCCGGTGGCGGCGCACCGGGCCCTGCGGCGGGCAGGTGGCCCGGCCGCCCGGCCCGCAGCGCGCCGCCGCACCAGCCCGCGCCAGGGCGCCAGCCCGCGTCCGCGCGCCAGCCCGCACCGGAGCGCCAGGCCGCGTCCGCACGCCAGCCAGCGCCCGAGCGCCAGGCCAGGCCCACGCGCCAGCCGGCACTGCCGCCGGCCTCCGGCTGGGCGCCGGCTCGCCGTCCGGCCCCGCCCGCGGCTCGCCGGCCCCGCCCGGCTGGCCAGCCTGGCCCGGACAGCGCAGGGCATCCGCCGGCTCAGGGTCGCGGCGGTCCCGGTCCGCGCGGTGAGTCCGGCGCCGCGCCGCTGGCCGGGCCGTCCCCGGCCGAGCGCCGCGAGCCAGCCGGGCCGTTCTGGCTGCATCCGATCAGGCGCCGCAAGTAACGGGCCACCGCGATGGAACTCAGTGCCGGTCAGCGCAAAGCCGTCTTCGTCCTGATCGTCATCGTGCTGGCCGGCCTTGGCTTCTATCTGTTCACGCCCATTGCCCATGGCACCGGCCGGCACCCTTCGTCCGCCCGGTCCCCGTCGCCGCGGCAGACGGCCGCGACCGGCACGCCGGCTGCCAGCGCCCCTGTCACGACGCCAGCCCCGACCGCAGCGCCGACCGCGGCCCCGGGCGAGACCGGCCCGCCGGACATCTACCAGTGGCTGCCGTTCACCCAGGCTGGCCTGGACAGTGCGGCTGCGATGGTCACCAGGTTCGGTGTCGCGTACGGCACCTTTTCCTACACCCAGAGCGCCGCGGCCTACGTCGCACCGCTGCGCAGCATGGCCTCGCCGCAGCTAGCCGGGCAGATCTCGGCTGCCTATGTCACGCCGGGCGTGACCGCGCTGCGGGTCAGCCAGCATCAGGTATCGACGGGGACGGCCTCGATCCTGTCGCTGCGCGCCTTCGGCCCCGGCAGCATTACCTTCGTCGTGGCCGTCACCGAGCGGATCACCAGCACGAACGGCACCAGCCAGGTCAGCACCGACTACGCGGTCACTGTCACCGGCGGTGACACCAGCTGGCTGGTCAGCGACGTGGAGCTGGCCTCGGCGGGGAATTCATGAGCTGGCCGCCACTGGGCCCGCGATCCGGCCGCGGCCCGGCCCGGTCATCGCTGCCCCGGTGGTTCATGCCGGCTCTCGTGGCCGTGGCGGCGCTGGTGCTGCTGGCCACGCTGATCGCGCCCGTCATGCTGTTCGCCAGCGGCTCGATGCTGAGCGAATCGGGTGGTTCCTGCCCGGCCGCCACCGGCGGGCTGGCCCCGCAGCCGCCGGCCAGCACCTCGGCGCGGCACTCGATTCCGGCGAACTACCTCGTCCTGTTCCAGGCGACCGGAAAGAAGTACGGCGTCCCGTGGGTGGTCCTGGCCGGCATCGGCGAGGTGGAGAGTGATGACGGCCGGAGCACGCTGCCCGGCGTGCACAGCGGGGCGAACGCCTACGGGGCGGCGGGCCCGATGCAGATCGGGATCGGCGGCGCGGCTGGCAATACCTGGGGCGGCGCGCCCATCCACCCGGCCAGCGAGCACGTGGACGGAGTCGCCACCGACGCCGATGGTGACGGGATCGCCGATGTCTACGATCCGGCGGATGCGATCGCCGGGGCGGCGAAGTACCTCCTGGCGCACGGCATCCTGACCAACGTCGACGATGCGATCTTCGCCTACAACCACCTGGAGTCCTACGTCCAGGCGGTCACCACGCTGGCCAGCGTGTACGCCAGCGGCGGCTACTCCATCACCCCCGTGACGCTGGACGCCGTGCCCCAGTGCCTGCCCGGCGCCGCGGCCGCCAGCAGCGGCGCGGCCGCCACTGCCATCGCCTACGCCGAGCAGCAGATCGGCAAGCCCTACCAGTGGGGCGGCACCGGCCCGGACGCCTTTGACTGCTCCGGCCTGGTCATGATGGCGTACCGAGCGGCCGGGATCGACATCCCGCGCACGTCACAGCAGCAATGGACCTGGGGCCGCCAGGTCCCGGCCAGCCAGGTCCAGCCGGGTGACCTCGTCTTCTTCGCCGGATCAGACGGGACGAGGGCATCGCCCGGCCATGTCGGCCTGGTCATCGGCAACGGGATGATGATCGAGGCTTATGCCACCGGCTTCCCGATCCGCATCGCGCACTACGGGAACTCCGGCGCGGCGGCCGGCGACCAGGACCCGGTCGGCTTCACCCAGCCGTGGGGGCACCGGGGCGTCGTCGTGGCCGACGCGCCGCCGGCCGGCTGACCCTGCGGGCCGGGCCTAGCGCCCGGCAGCGGCCCGGCAGCGGCCCGGCAGCGGCCCGGCAGCGGGCCGGCAGCGGGCCGGCAGCGGGCCGGCAGCGGGCCGGCAGCGGGCCGGGCAGCGGTGCCGACGCCCGTCGCGGCCGGTAACGTCAGCCGGGTGTGCCTTCTGATCGCGGTATCCGGGCTGCTGGCCGACGCGCCGCTGATCGTGGCGGCCAACAGGGACGAGCGGTACGCGCGCCCGGCGGTCACCATGACGATCCTGCGCGAGTCGGGGCCGCGGATCCTCGGCGGCCGGGATGAGCTGGCCGGCGGCACCTGGCTGGCCGTCAACGAGCACGGGCTGGTGGCGGGCCTCACCAATCAGTGGTCGCCGCAGGGCCGTGATCCGGACAAGAAGTCACGCGGAGAGCTGCCGCTTGCCTTCGCCGCCTACCGGGATGCGCGGAGCGCCATCGAGGCCGTCTGCCCGTCGCTCGACCCGGCCGCATACAACCCCTGCTGCCTGCTGGTCGGAGACCGGCAGGCGCTGTTCTCCGTGGACCTGACCGGGGAAGGCCGTCCACAGGTCGAGGATCTGGCGCCGGGCAGCCATGTGCTGGAGAACTCCCCGCTGCGGGCCCGGTCGGCCAAGCAGCTGCAGGTGGCCGCCCGGCTATCCGCCCTGACCGGCCGGGCCGGCCGGGCCAGCGCTGCTGGCACCGCCGCCGCGCTGGCCGACGTGCTGCGTGATCACCGGCCGGCGATTGATCCGGCCGCGGCGAGCCCGGCCGCCAGCCAGCCAGGCACTCCGGCGCGGCCAGCGGCACTGCTGGCGGCATGCGTGCACACAGCGGAGTACGGTACGAGATCAGCGGTGATCGTCACCGTCCCGGCAGCTGGTCCGCCCCGGCTGCAGGTGGCCGACGGGCCGCCGTGCCAGGTGCCGCTGCGGGACATGACGACGCTCTGGGCGGCGGCCTGACAATCCGCGCCGACCCGGTTCGCACCGGATAGTGACAGCCATAGCCGGTCCTGGCCAAGCCGGGCTGGGCTAGCCCGCGGCCTGCTCGGCAGCTGGACGGTCCTCGGTGACCAGCTCGTAGTCAGCTGAGGCGTCGTCAGCTGGCCAGCGCTCGGCCATCCGTTTCGTGCCGCCGGAGACCAGCGATTCCACCGTGACCGTGTCGGCCGGGTCGGCTAGCGCGCCGCCGGCGGCCAGGGCCACGTCTGCGTACGGCCAGGGCTCGGCGCCGATGGCCGCCAGGGCGTCGCGGGCCGCGGCGAGCTTCTCGTAAAGGAACAGCACCGGCTCGCCGCCGGCCAGCGCGACGGCGCGGGCCACGGCGTCATGCGGCCCGTCGGCATGCTCGCAGACCACGTCAGGCCGGACCCGGCGGACCTCTGCCGCGATCATCTCGCGCATCTCGCCGGGCGGCCGGCCGCGCCTGTCGCTGTCCTCGTAGACCACCACCTTGCCGAACCAGCTGGCGACCGCCGCCGCCGTGTCGGTCACCAGGTCGTCGCGGCGGTCCCCCGGCAGGGTCACCGCGGCCACGGCCCCGGCAGGCCAGACATTCGCGATCATGCGGCCGGTCGCCTCCAGCGCGGCCGCATTGTGCCCGTAGTCGACGATCAGCGGGCTCGCCCCGGCGCGGTAGAAGTTGCCCCGGCCCGGGTTGACCTCGCCGGGCGTGAAGCCCGACAGTGCCTGCCGGATGTCCTTGGCGCTCACCCCGGCTGCCCGGCAGGCGGCTGCGGCGGCGAGCGCGTTGGCGACCAGGTGCGAGGCGAGGCCGCCGAATGCGCCGGGCAGCTCGGCCACGCTGATCAGCGGACGGTGGCTGCCCGACTCGATCTCGACCAGCTGCCCCTCGCGCAGTTCATAACTGATACCGCCAGCCGCAGCATGGCGCGTCACCACCGGGTTGCCGGGGACCAGGCTGAAATACCTGATCACCGGGCTGTGCCGGCGCACCGCTGGCCGGTCGGCAATCGCCGCGGTCGGCGGGTCGTCCGCGTTCAGCACGACGCAGGCGCCATCGCCGATCTCCTCGGCGATCAGGGCCTTGACGTGGATGAGCTCATCCAGGTCGTCCACGCCGTCGCTGCCGAGGTGATCGGCGGTGATGTTCGTGATCACGGCCACGTCGGCCTGGTCGTAGCCGAGCCCGCGCCGGATGATGCCGCCCCGTGCCGTCTCCAGCACGGCCGCCTCGATCGTCGGGTCGTCCAGCACCATCTCGGCCGAGCGCGGGCCCGAGGCATCGGCATCGTGGATGAGGCGGCCGCCGGCGTAGACGCCGTCGGTTGTGGTCATGCCCACCCGCAGCCCGGCCTGGCGCAGCACATGACCGATCATGCGGACGGTCGTGGTCTTGCCGTTGGTGCCGGTGACCGCGATGACCGGGATACGGGCCGGGGCGCCGGGCGGGTACAGGCGGTCCACCACCGCGGCCGCCACGTCCCGCGCCCGGCCCTCGGCCGGCGACAGGTGCATCCGCAGGCCGGGACACGCGTTGAGCTCGATCACCGCGTACGGCTGAAGCTCGCCGCGGCCATCCTGATCGATCAGCGGCGCGCTGATGTCGGCCAGCCTGACGTCGATCCCGCAGACATCCAGGCCGCAGGCTGCCGCGGCGCGGCGGCACATCTCGGCGACGTCGGAGTGGACGTCGCCGGTCACGTCCCGGCTCGTGCCGCCCGTCGACAGGTTGGCGTTCTGCCGCAGCGTGACGATCTCGCCCGGGCCAGGTACCGAGTGCCCGTCCAGCCCGCGGGCATCCAGGTGCGCGAGCGCCGCCTCGTCCAGGGCGATCCTGGTGAGCTCCCGCGCGTGCCCGATGCCGCGGCGCGGGTCGGCGTTGGCGCGGTCAATGAGCTGGCCGATGGTCCGCGAGCCGTCGCCGGTTACCGAGGCGGGCCGCAGCTGTGCCGCCGCGGCCACCTTGCCGTCGACGACCAGGACCCGGTAGTCGGTGCCGGGCACGAACGTCTCCACCAGGACCGCCGTGCTGATGCGGCTGGCCTGGTCGTAGGCGGCCGCGGCCTGCTGCGGCGTGCGCACGCCGATGCTGACGCACCTGCCGTGATTGCCGCCGAGCGGCTTGATCACCACGGGCGGCCCGAGCTTATCCAGCGCGTCGGCAGCTTCCTGCGCGCTGTCGGCGACGATGCCGTCGGGCACCCTGATTCCGGCCGTGGCCAGCAGTTCCTTGGTCAGCATCTTGTCGTCGGCGATGTCAACGCCGACCGCGGAGGTCTGATCGGTCAGTGCGGCGCAGACCAGGCGGCGATGACTGCCGTAGCCCAGCTGGAGCATGCTGCGCCGGCCGATCCGCCGGACCGGGATGCCGCGGCGCCGGGCGGCCGCGGCGATCGCCGCCGTGCTCACGCCCGGGCGCTCCCGCTCGACCAGCCGGGCAATCTCGTCCAGCTCGCCGGTGAATTCCGGTACCTGCCCGGCCAGCAGGTCCAGGGTCATGCCGATCGCCAGCCGGATGAGCCGGCCAGGGACCGCCGAGTCAGCTGGCTCGTCCAGCGGGCATTCCATCATCAGGTCGTAACGGCCGTCAGCCCCGGCCCACATCGTGCGCCCGAGGTGGACCTCCCGCCCGGCCAGGCCGGATAGTTCCAGCGCGACGTGCTCGCTGACGTGGCCGAAGTACGTGCCGCGCTGCATGGCCGCGAGGAAGCCGCCCGGCTGGCCGGCGGCGCAGTGATGTCCGGCCAGGCCCGGCAGCGCTGCCGTCAGCCGGTCGGCGAAACCCGGGTAGTCCGTGGTCTCCCGCCTGGTGAGCTCGTCCAGCTCCAGCCGGGCCACGCAGGCCGGGTTCCGGGTGAAGACATTGGGCCCGCTCAGATGGCGCAGGTCGATGAACCGCACTCGAGTCTCCTCGCCTAATACCGGTCATGCGCAGGCCCGATAGCGGGGGAGCGCGTGTCGAGGTCATACCTGCAGCCGGCCGGCAGCAGGTGCAGGCGCACGTCGAAGAGCGTGATCGGATCGCACTCGCCGGCCGCGTGCACGACGGTCGCATGCTCCGCGTCGACGACCGTCGCGACGCCGGTGCCCAGTACCTCGAACGTCGTGCCGGTGACCAGGATCCCGGTGTTCTCGTCGATGCCGACGCCGAGATGGTCGGGGTCGAGCGCGACCGCGCTGAGCAGCCGCGGAACCCGGCCGCGCTCGCCGAAGTGCATGTCGATCAGCATTTTCGGGACCAGGCCGAGGCCCGGCCCGGTCCGGACCGCCGCAGCTGAGACCTCCGGGCCGTTGCCGCCCAGGATCATCGTGCGGCCCATGGCGGTCGCGCCCGCGCTGGTGCCGGCGATGACCAGCCCGCTGGCAAGCCGCTGCCGCAGCAGGTCGTTCGTCCGGGAGCCGACCAGGGTCCGGAGCCGGGACTGATCACCGCCGCTGAAGAAGATGCCGGTCGCGTCGGCCACCATCGCGAGCGCACCGCCGGAGTCAGCGTCGGACCGCCCCCGCAGCCGCAGTTCCCTGGTGTGATGAACGCCGAGCTTGCGGAAGACCCGCTCGTAGTCGGCATGCACTTCCTCAGGCCTGCCGGTGGCGGTGGTGACCAGGACAATCCGCGCATTCTCCCCGCCGCAGAGACTGGCGAACCGTTCGAGCAGGCCCGCGCCGCAGCACCTGTCTTCCGCGCCGCCGATGATCAGCAGCCGGGCAGGCCCGTCCCTCTCCGTCACGTCCCCGTCCTCGTCTGGACCGGTGCGGTCCACGACGCCTTGGTACCCGGCCGCGCCGAAGATCAACCGGCAGTCATTGCGTGACTACATAGGGTTATAGAGACAGCCTGGCCGCTGGCCGCCCGAGCGTGTCCGCCGGTACCGCCGGCCTGCCTCACGGCTGGACCTGGCCAGGCCGGGCGGGCTGGATGAGCGGGCCGGCCGAAGGCCGGCACCGGGCAGACGGCTAGCTGATCGGCCCGCGCGGCGCGGCCTGATGCGCAGGGCAGCGGGAATTCGGCGCAGCCGAGATGGCCAGAGAATGGCTGCCCTGGGGGCACATTCGTGGTAAGACCGAAATAGTGACTAACCTGTCACCGTAGGGGGGGAGATTGTTATGACGGAGGTGCTGGCCGACGCTGCGCTCCAGGCGCTCACAGGCCTGTTCCCTGACTGGCTTGTGTGGTGCGACGAGCATGGCTGGCATGCGCGCAGGCGCGCGGGCTTCGTGCAGCTCTACAGCGACGGAGCGCCCGCGTTCAGCGTGCACGCGAGCGATGCCACCGAGCTCGCCGCGCAATTGCGCTGGCAGCAGGCCGCGGATGCGCATGCGCCGGAAGGCTGCCGGCGCGGCTAGCGGCCCGGCGGCTCAGGCGCCGCGCGGCTGCCGCGCGCCGCGCCGCGGTCCGGATCGCGGCCTGGACAGCTCGTCGGGAAGCTGCAGCAGCGGGTTCGTGGCACTGGCCACCACGTCGGCGGCGATGTCGATCACCTTCCGGCCGCGGCTGCGTGCCGCGGACCTGAGCTGCTCGAACGCCTGCCGCGGCTTGATCCGGTGCCGCTCGGCCAGGACGCCGATGGCCTGCTCGACGCTGATCCGGGCGGTCAGGGCGTGCTCCAGCTGCCCGACCGCTACGCGCAGCCTGCTGGCCTCGCTGGCCACGGCCTGCTCGGTCACCGGCTTGGGCTTGCCGCCAGGCAGCAGCCCCTGCTCGGCCGCCAGCAGGTCGGCCAGGACCATCGCCGAGGTCAGGTCAGGCAGGTCCGAGCCGCCGACCCGCCAGCCGTCCTTGGTCCGCCGGACCACCGCGTCCTCTCCGGCTGCCGCCGCGGCATCGGCCGCTGACTCCGCCGGGACGGCTGCCTGGCCGGTCGCCGCGGCAGCCGGGGCATCAGTCCTGGTGCTGCGGTCCTCCAGCATCACGTCGCCGCCAGCTCAAGCAGTCGCTGTCTGACCAGACCCGCCGACGGGTTGGTCAGGGCGCTCCCGTCCGGGAACACCACGGTCGGCACGGTCTGGAATCCGCCATTCACCGACATGACGTAGTCCGCCGCGGTCGGGTCCTGCTCGATGTCGATCTCGGCGATCTCGATCCCGTCCCTGGCCAGCTGGGCCTTGAGTCGCCTGCAGAAAGCGCACCACGTCGTGGTGTACATCGTCAGCGGCTGCGCCATCAGAAGACCTTCCCTTTCGCCGGCTCCCTACTGAACATTACTAACGCGTATCGGCGCCGTCACCTTCCCGGTTCATGCTGCTTACTGCGGCGCGGCCGCCGTGACCAGGCAGAGCCGCGGCCGCGGCCGCCGGGCGGCCGCCCGGATCGCCTGGTCAGAGCCCCGCAGCCGCCGGACGCGGGGAGGCGCGGGACCTCGTCGGTGCCATGCGGCAGGATGGCGCGGGAACGGGAGGTGCGGCATGCGGAGCGCGGACGGCGCGGAGGTGGTGCTGGAGGCGCTGGACCCCGAGCAGCGCGAGGTCGCGACGGCGCCGCGGGGCCCGGTCTGCGTGCTCGCGGGCGCCGGGACGGGCAAGACCCGGGCAATCGCGCACCGTATTGCCTACCTGGCCGCCACCGGGATCACCGACCCCGGGCACGTGCTCGCCGTTACCTTCACCACCCGGGCGGCCGGCGAGCTTCGCGGCCGGCTGCGGCAGCTCGGCAGCGCCGTTCCCGGCGCGGGCCTGGAGCTGGCCCAGGCCCGGACGTTCCACTCAGCGGCGCTGCGGCAGCTCACCCACTTCTGGCCGGCCACGGTCGGCGGCCCGCCGCCGCAGGTCGTCGACTCGAAGATCAGCCTGGTGGCCGAGGCCGCGCGGCGGCTCAGGCTGTCCGGGGGACTTCCCGAGCTGCGCGACGCTACCGCCGAGATCGAATGGGCCAAGGTGACCCAGGTTCGGCCGGAGGAATATGCGGAGGCCAGCACCAACGCGGGCCGCAGCGGTCCATTCCAGCCCGCCGTCCTGGCCAGGCTCTACGCCGGCTACGAGGAATTGCGCACGGACCGCCACCTGGTTGACTTCGAGTCGGTGCTCGAGCTGACCGCGGCCATCCTGGCCGAGCATCCGGCGGTCGCCAGCGCCGTCCGCGGCAGGTACACCAGCTTTGTCGTCGACGAGTACCAGGACGTCAACCCGCTGCAGCGGCTGCTGCTCGAGGCGTGGCTGGGCGAGCGCGACGACATCTGCGTGGTGGGTGATCCCCGCCAGACCATCTACTCCTTTACCGGGGCCACGCCCGCCTACCTGACCGGCTTCACGGCGGAGTTCCCGGCCGCGACGGTGATCAGGCTGATCCGCAGTTACCGCTCCACGCCGCAGGTCATCGCGCTGGCGAACCGGCTGAGCGGGGCGAGCGAGGGTGGCGCAGGCCGGCTGGCGGCCAGGCTGGCCAGGCCGTGGCCGCGGGACGGCAGCGGGCTGGCGGGGCCGCCCCTGGTGGCCCAGCGGCCGGGCGGGCCCGAGCCCCGGCTCACCGAGTTCCCCGACGAGCCGGCCGAGGCGGCGGCCGTGGCCAGCGAGGTGGCGAAGCTGATCGAGGCGGGGACGCCACCCGGTGAGATCGCGATCCTGGTCCGGACGAACGCGCAGACGCAGGGCTTCGAGCAGTCACTGGCGGCGGCCGGGATCCCGTTCCAGCTCCGGGGCGCGGAACGGTACTTCGACCGGGCCGAGATCCGGCAGGCCGTGGGCCTGCTCCGGTCGGCCGCGCGGTCGGCGGCGGCCGGCGATGATCCCGCGGGCCAGGTCAGGCCGGTACTCGAGGGCATCGGGCTCAGCCGGGCCGCGCCATCAGGGCGCGGCAGCGCGAGGGAGCGGTGGGAGTCGCTGGAGGCGCTGGCCCAGCTCGCCGATGACTTCTTCGCCGGCTCGCCCGGAGCCACCCTCGCTGACCTGGTCAGCGAGCTGTCGCTGCGCAGCGCGATCGGGCACGTGCCCTCCATGGCCGGGGTCACCCTCGCCTCGCTGCACGCGGCCAAGGGCCTGGAGTGGGATGCCGTGCTGCTGCCCGGGCTGACCGATGGCACCATGCCGATCATCTACGCGCAGACGGAGGAGGCCATCGAGGAGGAGCGGCGGCTGCTCTACGTAGGGGTGACCAGGGCCCGCCGGTACCTTTTGCTGTCCTGGGCACTGGCCAGGCCCGCGGGCGGCAAGCGGATCAGGAAGCCGTCCCGGTTCCTCGATGACCTGCTGGCGGGTCGGCCCGCCAGCCCCGGCCGTCAGGCCGGACGCCGCCGCCAGGGCGGCCGGGACTCCGCCGGGCCGCCGGGCCAGGGAGGCCGGGAGTCCGCTGGGCCGCCGGGCCAGGGCGGCAGAGCCGCCAGCCGGGCCGCCGGCGGGCCGGGTCAGCCGCCGGGCACCGATGGCGCGCTGCTGGCCCGGCTGCGGGAATGGCGGCTCGCCGCGGCGAAGGAGCAGGGCGTGCCGGCCTTCGTGATCTTCTCCGACGCCACGCTGGCGCAGATCGCCGGCAGGCGTCCGGCTGACCGGGCGGCCCTGGCCGGCGTACCCGGCGTCGGGGCGGTCAAGCTGGACCGATACGGTGCGGCCGTACTCGCACTGTGCGCGGACGGCGCGGGCACGGCACGGACGGGCGGTGAGCGCAGGCCATGAGCAAGGCCCTGGACGGCGTCGTCGAGCTGCTGGACCTTGAGCAGATCGAGGTCAACATCTTCCGCGGCCGCAGCCCGGAGGGGGAGCGGCGGCAGCGTGTCTTCGGCGGCCAGGTGGCCGGGCAGGCGCTCGTGGCAGCGGGCCGCACGGTGCCCGAGGACCGGCCGGTGCACTCGCTGCACGCGTACTTCATCCGGCCAGGCGATCCGTCGGTCCCGCTGATCTATCTCGTGGAGCGCGTGCGGGACGGCCGGTCCTTCACCACCCGCCGGGTGACGGCGGTGCAGCACGGGAAGACGATCTTCACGCTGTCCGCGTCCTTCCACCATCCCGAGCCCGGGGCTGAGCATGTCGAGCCGATGCCGGAGCTGCCCGGGCCCGAGGACGTGGAGCCGACCGTCGATCGGCTGCGGCGGCTCTACGGGGCAAAGGCGGCCGAGTACTTCATCGACAACCCGATCGACATCCGGCACATCGGCCCGCTGACCGTTGAGGCGCAGCGCGACCCGTCTGCTCTACGTCCAGGACTCGCCAGTCGCCAGCGGCGCGCGGGGACTGGCGCGCGGCGAGGTCTATACCGAGGACGGCGAGCTGGTGGTGTCGGTGGTACAGGAGGGCCTGGTTCGCCGGCGGTCCTGAGACTGGCGAATGACCAGCTCGAAAAAGAGTTGCCCAGCCTCGTCCCTACTGCGTAGGGTGCTGGCATGTCAACGGTGTGGCCGAGGCCTGAAAGGGGGTGCCCGGAATGCTGAGCATGATCTCTTATCGCGAGACTGACGCGCCGCTGAGCGCGACGTTCGGCATGGGCGCCTGCCGGATCGGGCGACTCGCCGCACTAGCCATCACGCATGCGCGACCGCGCACCAGCTGGGCCACGGATGCCGCTGCACAGGGCCGGATTGTGCCCGGTGCCGCCCAGGCGTCGCTCGCGGCTCAGCAGTCCACCAGCAAGCACTTCCTGATCACGACCCGCACCGTCGGCAATGGCGAGGGTGCCTTGGGTTCGCATCCGCCGAGGAAACCGGCCTAGACCAGACCGGCCAGATCCCTCAAAGGCCGCGGACCCGAAATCGGGTCCGCGGCCTTCGTCATGCGAGGCCACCGTTTTGTCAGACGCATGAGAGACGCTCGGACGAGCAGACGAGAGGGGTTGGCACCGATGCAGCGGCCCGGCAGCAGCGCCGTGCTAGACGAAACGACTGGGTGTTCAGCGGGACCCGCGGTGGTGGGCGCGGGGGCTGGCCGGGTGCCCAGCTGGCTCGACCTGCCGTGCAGGGAGGACCCGGAATTGTTCTTCGCCGAGTCGCCCGACGATGTGGAACTCGCCAAGTCGCTATGCAGGAACTGCGCGGCCAGGATCGCCTGCCTGGCCGGCGCGATCGAGCGCGGCGAGCCCTGGGGCGTGTGGGGCGGAGAGCTGTTCCTGCGCGGCGAGATCGTGCCGCGCAAGCGGCCCAGGGGGCGCCCGCGCAAGTCCGAGGTCGCGGCCTGAGGCACCCGGCGGGAAGGAAAAGACAGCAGAACGAGAAAGGCCAGCATGATGATGCGGATATCCCCTGCGGAGGTCAGGGAACGACAAAAGGCCATGCGAGACGTGGCCGCCGGGCAGCGAGAGGCGCATCGGCTCCGGACCGTCGGGCGAGCGCAGCGGCGATCGGAGCGCGCCGAGCTCGCGCTCGTGCAGAGCTGGAACGAGGCTGCGCGGCTCCGGGCCGAGCTCGCTGAGGTGCACGGCGACTGGTGGCGCTGACAGCCGGTCCGTGCGGCGTGGCCGGATATGCGGCGGCCCGGCAGGCGAACAGGCCTGCCGGGCCGCTGTCAGCAGCGGGGCCCTGTCAGCAACGGGGCCCTGTCAGCACGCACCGGGTGCCGGCCGGGGCGGCACCCGGTACGACGCCGGATCAGCCAGCACGCGGGGCGCCTGGCCGTCGTCCTGGTCACTGCCGTAGCCGGGTATCCACCTGAGCACCTCAGCACGGAACGGCCCCGTGCACTCGAGCTGGCACAGCACCCCGATGCCGGCCGTGGAGACCCGGTGGATCAGGACATAGGACGGCGGCAGGTTGAGCTGCCGGCCGACGTTGTTCGGCCGCAGGTCAGTGACCCTCGCTGCCTCACTGCGCAGCCACTCGCGATTGAACGCGAACTCCTCGACCTTGGACGGCTCGGCCAGCGGCGCCAGGAACGCGTGCAGCTGGTCCAGGTCGACCGTGACGCCCGCGCGCAGGAAGCCGCTGGCGCGCAGTTCCTGCTCAACCGCGTTCCGGTCACCGCCGGCGTGCATCAGCCAGAGCAGCTTGCCGAAGATCGGCGGAAGGCCGTCGGGCAGCCGGTCCACGGCTCCGAAATCAAGCACGCCGAGCCTGCCGTCGGCCAGCAGCCGGAAGTTGCCCGGGTGCGGATCCGCGTGCAGCAGGCCGACCCTGGCGGGCCCGGAGAACAGGAACCTGACGAGCAGCAGGCCGGCCCGGTCGCGCTGCTCCTGGGTCCCGGAGGAGATGACCTGGGAGAGCGGCGTGCCGTCCATCCACTCGCTGATCAGCACGTGATCGGTGCTGGCGACGATCGCCGGCACGAAGATGTCCGGATCGCCGGCGTAGCCCTCGGCGAACGCCTGCTGGGACGCCGCCTCGAGCTGGTAGTCGAGTTCCTCGTTGACGCGCAGCCGCAGCTCGTCCAGCAGGGGGCGTACCTCCAGGCCCGGCATCAGCGCGCTGAAGAGCCTGGCTACGCGGCTCAGCTGGGTGAAGTCGTTGGCCAGCGCCCGGCCAGCGCCCGGATACTGGATCTTCACCGCGACGGCGCGCCCGTCCCGCCACACGGCGCGGCGCACCTGGCCGATCGACGCGGCGGCCGCCGGGCGGTCGTCGAACTCGGCAAAGTTGTCGCGCCAGTCCTCGCCGAGGTCGGCCGCGAGCACTTTGTGCACCGAGCTGGCCGGCAGCGGCGGCGCTGATTCCTGCAGCTTGGTGAGCGTGGCACGGTACGGTCCGGCGATCTCCGGCGGCAGGGCGGCCTCGAAGATGGACAGGGCCTGGCCGAGCTTCAGCGCACCCCCCTTGAGCTCGCCGAGTACCCGGAAGATCTGCTCGGCGGTGCGCTGCTGGATCTCCTGCGCGACGAGCTCCGCCGGACGGCCGCCGAGCCGCCTGCCGAGCCCCAGGGCGGTCCGGCCAGCCAGGCCGACCGGGAGGCTGGCCAGCTTGGCGGTGCGGGTAACGGCGAGGCGGGGGAGGTCAGTCACGATCTCTATTCTCCGCTACCGCCCGGGGTCCGATCACACGGCCATGCGCGGGCGGGAGCGCGAGCCTGAACTCAGGTAGCCGGAGAAGCGGCGCGCGGCAGAACCGGGGCTGACGGCGGCATGGCATTACCCTGCGGCCAGGGCCGCGGCTACGGCCGCGTGCACCCGCTTGCGCAGGCCGACGACCGAGTGCTCGGGGCCGCGCCCGAAGTGCACGGCATTGGTCAGCAGCACCGCCCACAGGCCGCTGCCCGGATCGAGGGACAGGCTGGTGCCGGTGAAGCCCGTGTGCCCGGCGCCGGCGGCCGGCCAGCCGTCGCCCATGTTGTCCCACCGGTCACCGCGCAGTCCCCAGCCCAGGCCACGGCGCCCGTCCAGCCCCTCGGTCTGGCAGCGCAGGGCCTCGGCCCGCAGGCGACCAGGCAGCGGCAGGACGGTCCCCGGCCCGTCCGGGCTGGCCCACGCGGCGGCGTAGCGGCCCAGGTCCGCGGCGGTGCCGAACAGCCCGGCGTGTCCGGCCAGGCCGCCCAGGGCCTCGGCGTTCTCGTCGTGCACGACCCCGACCTTAGCCGTGCCCCCGACGGGCTCGGTGGCGGCAATCCGGCCGGCCCAGTCGCGGGACGGCCGGTAGCGGGTCGCCGTCATCGCCAGCGGCTCGCAGACGATCCGCTGCGCGAGCTCGTCCAGCCCGCAGCCGGCCACGGCGGCGGCGAGCTCGCCGAGGACGATGAAGCCGATGTCGGAATAGCAGACGGCGGCGCCCGGCTCGGCGGCCAGCGGCTCGGCGAGCGCGGCGGCCAGGATCTGGGCCCGGCGGCGTGGCTGCTGGTAGTACCGGCGCTGGTCGGGCAGGCCGGAGGCGTGCGTGAGCAGCTGCCGGACGGTCACCGTTTCCTTGCCGGGCCCGGCGAAGGCGGGCAGGTAGCGGCGCACCGGCTCGTCCAGGCCGATCTCGCCCCGCCCGGCCAGGTGCAGGATGCAGGGCGTGGTGGCGACGACCTTGGTCAGCGACGCGAGGTCGAAGACCGTGCCCGCGGTCATCGGCCGCCGGCTGGCCGCGTCGCGCTGGGCGTCGCCGGCCACATGCAGCAGCAGCGGCTCCGCGTCCCGCACGCCGGCCGCCAGCACCGCGCCCGGTACCGTGCCGTCGGCGACCGCGGCGTCGATCAGCTCAGCTGGGCCAGCCGGCGCCGTCACCGGCCAGCCTCCGCCTGGCTGGCGTGGGTCGGCGGCCCCGGGCCCGGGCCGAGCAGCACGTCCGCCGCTGCCCTCAGGTTGGCCCGGCCGGCGCCGCGGGTGCCGACGGCGCCGGCCGCGCTGTCGCCGATGGCCGCCATGTCGAGCGCGTCCGTGACGATCACCCCGGCGAAGCCGAGTTCCTGGCGCAGCAGCCGGGTCAGGAAGCTGCGCGACAGCGTGGCCGGTACCGCGTCGACGGCCGGGAAGGCGACGTGCGCGGTCATGACCGAGCGCACGCCCGCCTCGATGGCGGCCCGGAACGGCAGCAGATCGGTCTCGCGCAGCTGCCGCAGTGACGCGCCGACGACGGGAAGCGCGAGATGCGAATCGGCGTCCGCCCGCCCGTGGCCGGGGAAGTGCTTCGCGCAGGCCGCTACCAGGCTGGCCTGGATGCCGTCCACGAAGGCCGCGGTATGCGCCGCGACCTGGTGCGGGTCGGCGCCGAAGGACCGGACGCCGATGATGGGATTCGCCGGGCTGGCGTCGAGGTCGGCCACCGGCGCGAGGTTGAGGTTGACGCCCGCGGCCGCCAGCATGGCACCGATGCTGCGGGCTACCCGGCGGGTCAGCGCGCTATCGCCGGCCGCGCCGAGAGCCGCGTTGCCCGGGTAGGAGGAGCCGGTCCTGGCCTCCAGCCGGGTGACGATGCCGCTCTCCTCGTCGGCCGCGATGACCAGGCCGGGGTTGTGCGACCGCAGCTCGCCGGTGAGGGCGCGCAGCTGGCTGGGACCGGTGATGTTCTCGGCGAAGAGCACCACTCCGCCAAGGCCCTCGTCCAGCCACCGGCGCAGCGGCGCGGGCGGTGCCGTGCCGGGGAAGCGCGCGAGCAGGCACCCGTCCAGCTCACCCATGCGTAGGAAAGTTACTTTCCATCTTGCCGTCCCGTCAATTGGTGACCTACTGTTTCGCCTGTGCAAGTCCGGTCAGCCATGCCTGCCGATGCGGGAAGCATCGCCGCCGTGTGCGGCGCGTCGCTGTGGCGTGATCCGGATGCGCCGGGCCTGGCTGCCATCCTGCTGGCAGCGCCCGGCCAGCGGGTCACGATCGTGAGCGAGACAGCCGGGATCGTGACCGGAGTCGCCTGCGGCGCCCTGCGCCCGATGCGGGGCGGGGTGCTGCGCGGGCATGTCGACTTGCTGGCCGTGGCCCCGCCGGCCCGCGGCCGCGGCGCGGGCGCGCGGCTGCTCGGGGCGATGGAGGACCAGCTCAGCGAGCACGGTGCCACCGAGATGTGGCTGGGCCAGCATGCGCCCGTGTACCTGTGGCCCGGCGTGGACGTGGGCTACACCGAGATGACCTGCCTGGCGGCGCGGGCCGGCTACCAGCGCTGCGGCGAGGCCGTCAACATGGCCGTCGACCTGGCCGCCGCCCCGCTGGGCACCGCGGCCGACGAGGTCAGGCTGGCCCGCGCCGGGATCGCGGTCCGGCGCGCGCTGCCGGCCGAGGCCATGGACATCGCCGGCTGGCTGCGCGACGGCCCGTGGGGGTCCTCATCCTGGCCGGCCGAGGCGGAGCGCGCGCTGGCGCAGCGGCCGCCGGCCTGCCACATCGCTGCCCGCGATGGCTGCTACCTGGCGTTCGCCTGCCACGGCTGCAACCGGGGCGGCTGGTTCGGCCCGATGGGGACGCTCGAGGCCGAGCGCCAGCACGGCCTCGGGGCCGTCCTGCTCAGGCGCTGCCTGGCGGACATCCGGGCGGCGGGCGCCAGGTCGGCGCAGATCGCGTGGACCGGCCCGGTCCGCTTCTACGCCCGCAGCGTCGGCGCCCGCATCGACCGGGTGTTCTGGATCTACCGGAAGGCTGGCTGACGTGGCCGTGGCCACCGGCATCGCGGAACTCCTCCGCCATGGCGCGAGCCGGCTGCGCGGCACCCGGCTCGCCCTGCTCGGGCATGCGGCCAGCGTCCTGCCCGATCTCACCCGCACCCTGGACGCCTGCGCTCGGGCGGCTCGTCGCGGCACGGCGGTCGCGGAAGACCAGCCCGGGCCGCGCGTTACCCCGCTGCGCGGGCCGGCAGCTGATCTGTTAAGAGATGACATTGATAGCTGATCTAAAGTAAACTTATAACGAAGCTCGTCACAGGGACCGGGGAGGACGCAAGGTGGCCGCTGAGCCGCAGCCGGGGGAGCCCGCGCCGTCGGAGCCATGGCCGACCTCCTCCCGCACCGAGGAGCGCAACCCGCGCACCGCCGACATCGACCTGCTGCCCACCGGGGAAGTGCTCCGGCTGCTCAACGCCGAGGACGCCACCGTCGCGGCTGCGGTGGCGTCCGCTCTGCCGGAACTCGCCCGGGTGGTGGACCTCGTGGTCGAGCGTGTCCGCGCGGGCGGCGCGGTGCACTATTTCGGGGCCGGCACCTCGGGGCGGCTGGCAGTGCTGGACTCGGCCGAGGTCGTGCCCACCTTCGGCTGGCGCCGGGCGTGTTCGTCGCCCACCACGCCGGTGGTGACCGCGCGCTCAGCGCCGCCGTCGAGGACGCCGAGGATGACGAGGCGCTCGGCGCCCGCGATGCCGCGGAGGTATCGGTGGCGGACGTGGCGGTGGGCATCAGTGCCAGCGGCCGGACGCCCTACGTGGCCGGAGCACTGCGGTCGGCCGGCGCGACCGGGGCGCTGACGGTGCTGGTGAGCTGCAATCCGGCCGCCCCGCTGGCCGCGCTGGCCCGGCGCAGTGTGCTGGTCGACACCGGCCCGGAGGCCATCGCCGGCTCGACCCGGCTGAAGGCCGCGACCGCCGAGAAGATGGTGCTGAACGCGCTGTCGACCGCCGCCATGGTCCGGCTGAGCCGTACCTACTCCAACCTGATGGTGGCCATGGCGGGCACCAATGCCAAGCTGCGCCAGCGCCAGCTGAGAATACTGAGCGAGGTGTCGGGCGCCCCGGACGACGCCTGCCGGGAGGAACTGGCCCGCTGTGGCGGGGACCTGCGGCTGGCGCTGCTCTGCCTGCTGTCCGGGCTGGAGCCGGAACCGGCCGCAGCCGTGCTGGCTGATGCCGGGGGCAGCGTTCGCGGGGCCTTGTCCCGGTCCCGCCAGCAAAAGCCGCGAGCCGGGAGCTGAGCGTCGCGGCTCGCGCGGCCGCTGTCGGGGTCGGGCTGTCCGGGAGGTGGCGGTGGCCGGCTCCATGTCCTCGCTCTGCCCCATCGCCATGCACGGAGCTGCCCCGGCGCGCGGCCGGTCCGCACCCGGGCTGAGCAGGCCAGGCTGAGCAGGCCAGGCTGAGCAGGCCAGGCTGAGCAGGCCAGGCTGAGCAGGCCAGGCTGAGCAGGCCAGGCTGCTCTGCGTACGAGGGCAGCCTGGCCCGCCTGCCGGATGGGGGGTCAGCCGGGGGCTAGCCCCGGATCGTGAGCACGGTGCTGGCCAGGAAGGACGCGACCGCGCCCCGGTTCAGCGGCTGAGCGTTATTGCTCGTGTTGCACTGGCCCTTCTTCGGGCCCGACTTGTACCTCGGCGCGAAGGCGGCGAAGTAGATCTGCACCGCGCCGGGGCCGGATGCGCCCGCGAACGCGCCCGTGCTCAGGCTGCCCACGACGTTGTAGGGGATGTACTCGGTGAACGTCTCCCGGCAGGTCCTGAGGCTGAAGGTCTGGCTGCTCTGCGGCTTGGCGCTGACCCTGATGGTGAATCTCCCGGCCGCGCTGGAAATGGATTTAATGCTGCCCTTGTGCGGGCCGCTGCCGCCGCCCAGGACGATGACGGCGCGGGTGCTCACGACGCCCCGGAACGTCAGCGGGATCCTGGGGGTGTTCGCGTTCGCCGCCTTGCCGTGCACCGCACCGGAGATGACCTCCGGGCCGGTGATGCCCCTGGCGCTGGCCGCGCCGGTGCTCGCCAAGGCGGGCAGTCCCGCCAGCACCAGCGCAGCAGTCCCGCCCGTCACCGCCAGCACGCCAAGCCTGAAGCCGAGTCGCCGCATGTTCCCTCCCTGTTGGCTGATCAATGCCTGACCGGCAGGTTACGCCGGTGCGGGCCAGCCGGGCCGCAGGACTCGACATTGCTTCTCATGGACCAGCGCTGCGGGCGCCGCCGGAGCTGCAGGCCCGGTGCGCCGGCCAGCTGCGGCGGCGCCATTGCCAGCCGGGCAGGACCAGCTCCAGAGTTCCGTTCTCAGCGGCAGCCGCGAGCGGCGCCCGGTCGACAAACGCCACCGCCTGCGCGGCGGCCTGCGCGGCGACGGCCGCCGCCAGCGCCGCGTCGCAGGCCGGCGGGTCAGCCTGCCGGATGGCGAGCTGGGCCAGGATGAGCGGCCAGGCGGGGTCACGCTCGGACCTGATGAAGTCCAGGCACCGCAGGCACGCCGTCTGGCCGGGGCGGACCAGCGGGCCGACCACGCCGATGGCCTCGCCGGCCGACGCGGCCAGGTGCGCGACCCTCGCCCGCATCAGCCAGTCAGTCAGTTCCGGCGCCTGCCTCCCGACGAGGATCGCGAGGTCAGGCAGCGGAAGCTGGCCGGGAGACAGCGCCCTGGCGGCTGCGGAGGACGGCCGCCCGTGGCCGGCCTGCGCCCCGGCAGGCACGATGTCGAGGGCCGTGACCCCGGCCGCGGACAGTACCTCCGCGATGCTCGTGCCGATCCGGCCGCCGCCGCTGACCAGGACCCGCGCCGCCCGGCGGCGCGCCAGGGTGCGCGCGCCACCGTCGCCATCCCGGTGGGCCAGCGACGCGGTGGCGAGCTCTGCTGTCAGCCGGCGCCGCATCGGCTGGGGAAGGGACCCGAGCATCGCGGCCGGCTGGTCATCCAGCGCTCCGGCGCCGGCCAGCAGCATCAGGATCCGGTCGGTGATCGGCGCCGGTATCCCCTGGTCGCGAGCGGCCGCGATGACCTGCGCGCGGTCCCGGCTGCCATCCAGCAGCCCGATCACGACCGCTGCCCGGCCCATGCCGGTGAGCGCGACCGCCCGCCGCGGATCGATGCCGATCTGCACCGTGTCCCGGTCACGCCAGACGGCCAGCAAGCCGGACTTCAGAGTTGGCCTCACAGCGCGAAGCGTGTCACGGCTGGCCGACATTCCGGCCGGCTGATGCCGGCGGGCCGCGGCCGGCCTCCCTCGCCCGCGCTGGCCATGGCACGGGCCTGCGGTCGAGAGAGGGCCGGCCATCTGGCGGCCCGGCTGCGTGCCTGGCTGCCGGCCGCTCGTTCACGCCGCTGGGATCTCACGAGGCCGCAGCGTCAATGGCCGTCGCGGTCCCGGTCCGATCCCTGGCCGAGCCGGTCCAGGAATCTGTCGGCCAGGTCCCGCGCCGCGTCGAAGCGATGCTGGAACTCCTCCAGCCGGTGCAGGAGCCGGTCCGGTCCGTTCCGCGGGCCGTAGTCCGGGCCGACCGGCGGACGCGGTGGCTGGGGCGGACGCGGCGGGCGCGGCGGGTGCCCCCGGAACCCGGCATGCGGAGGGCCGGCGAGCAGCTCGTCGTCCTCGTCGTCCCCGTCCGACTCCTCCGCGTCTTCCCACGCCTGGTCGGCAGCTTCTTGCGCGAGCTCGGCCCGCTCCTGCGCCCGCTCGGCGTCCTCGCGGGCCCGCTCGGCTCGTTCCCTGGCCTGCTCAGAGCGCTCCCGCATCCGGTCAGCCCGCTGCCGGGCAAGCACCTGCTCCTCCGGGTCGGCCCATTCCTGCGCCAGCTCAGCAGCCTCTTCGGCCAGTCCAGCTCGCTCCTCGGCCTGATCTGCTGCTTCCTCGGCTTGCTCGGCCAGTTCCTCCGCCTGGTCGGCAGCCTGCTGCGCCCGTTCGGCGGCCCGCTGCACCTGGTCGGCGTACGCCTGGACGTCTTCGGCCGCTTCCTGCGCCTGAGCCTCCGCCGTCATCTCCTGCAGCCTGGCTGCGATGTCGGCCTCGGGCACGCCGGCCTCGCGGGCCTCACGGGCATACCGGGCGTAGTAGTCCTCGGCCGTTTCACCCGCCGCGTCCGGACCAGGTACCTGGTCGGGTGCCGCCTGATTCCCGTTACCGGCGTCATCGGAAAGGATCGCCCGCCTGGCGACGGAGTACGGCTCGCCGGCCGCTGCCATGCGCCCGCGGATCGCGTTCTTGAGAGCCTTGTCCTGAGTCATGGTCATTCTCTTCCTGGCGGGGCCGCCCGCGTCTGCCCGCCACGGTGCATGACCTGACAGGAGAAGATGCACGGCGAGTCATGGACCCTTGTCCTCGTCGCCGCCACGGCGCGGGCCGGCTGGTGGCTCAGAAGCGGGCAGGCTGTGCGCTGCCAGTAACAGCAGGATAAGCACAGCCGGCGCGCCGCGCCAGGTCCGGTGCGTCCGATGGGTGACATATCAGGGGCGCGTGGGGGATAACCCTGAGGCGCAGTCGGCGCCCGCCAGGCCGGCCGCGGCCGGCCTCCCTCACCCGCGAGGGCCCGGCCAGGGCCTGCGATCGAGAGATGGCCGGCCATCGGCTGGCGGCCCTGGCTGCGTGCCTGGCTAGCGGTCGCCCGCTTCCTGCGGGCCGCCTCCGTCATCGCCGTGCTGGTCCTTGTCCGGCTTGTCCGGCTCATCCGAGGCACCAGGCGGTGCGCCGGCCTCGGCGTCGAGATCGGAGATGTCCAGCTCGGGGCGGCCGCGAACGAAAGCGCCCGGATCATCAAAGTCCTCGGCCGTCGGCAGCAGGTCGGGATGGGCCCACACCGAATCCCGCCCGGAGACGCCGCGCTCATCGGTCAGGCCCTGCCAGATGACCGCCGCCTCGCGCAGCCGCCGCGGCCGCAGCTCCAGCCCGACCAGTGTCGCGAATGTCCGCTCGGCCGGGCCGCCGGTCGCGCGGCGGCGCCGGATAGCCTCGGCCAGCGCGGTCGCCTGCGGCAGCCGGTCCTGGGCCGCGGACTGGACGACCGTCGCTACCCAGCCCTCCACCAGGGCCAGCACGGTCTCCAGCCGGGCCAGGGCCGCCTTCTGCTGCGGCGTGTCCTCGGGCTGGAACAGGGCAGCGCCGGAGAGCGCCTCGCTCAGCGCCTCGGGATTGGACGGGTCAATCTGCGGCATCGCCTCGCGGAGCGCCGCCGCGTCCACCTTGATCCCCCTGGCGTAATCCTCGACCGCTCCGAGCAGGCGCGAGCGCAGCCAGGGCACGTGCGCGAACAGCCGGTGATGCGCGGCCTCGCGCATCGCCAGGAACAGCCGGATCTCCTCCTCGGTGACGGCGAGGCCGGATCCGAACGCGGTGACGCCGGCCGGGAGCAGCGCTGCCGTGCCCGCCGGGCCGAGCGGCAGGCCCACGTCGGTCGAGCTGACCACCTCGTCGGCCAGAGCGCCGATCGCCGCGCCGATCTGGCCGCCCACCATCATCCCGCCGATCCGGCGCATCATGTCGCCGAGGCCGCCGAGCGCGCCCAGGCCGCCGGTCATCGCCATCATGGCGGTCCGCATCTCCGGCGGAAGGTCCTCGGCCATCTCGGTCGGGTCCTCGGTGAGCAGCCCGCCCATGGCCTCGACGGCGCGGGCGGCGATCGGGTCGCACAGCTTGGACCAGACCGGCAGGGTGGCCTCCACCCATTCGGACCGGCTCCAGGCCGCCGCGGTCCTGATCCCGGTCGGGAAGGACGTCGCGTCCTCCAGCCAGAGATCGGCCAGGCGCAGCGCCTCAGTGATCTTCGTGCGCTCGATGTCGAGCACGCTGGGGTCGCCCTTGGCCGCGACGGTCTGCCGGGCGAGGTTCTTGGCCAGATCCCAGTTCACCGGGCCGCCCTGCCACGACATCAGGTCGGCAAACTGGCGTAGTGCGTCGGCGAACTGCTGCGGGTCGCCGAGCGGGCCGAGCGGGCCGAAGGGGCCGCCGGGGCCGCCCTGGCCGCCGCCAGCGCCGCCCCCCTGGCCGCTGCCGGAACCGCCAGCGCCCTCGTCTGGATCACGGGGCAGGCCGAAGCCGAAGGGAGGATCAGTCATCTCCGCTGCCTCTCAGGCAGGATGGAAGGGTCCACGTTGGCCAAGTTATCCCAGGAGCGGTGCGCGGTGAGCAACCGAGATGCCAAGGTTCGCCCTCGGCGGAGCGCGGGCGGGGCATCCGGCGCCAGCCGGACCGGGCCGGGGCCGGCACCGGGGAACGACCCGGCAGCCCCGATCCTGACCGGCGGCCAGCCGGGCGCGGCGGCCCGCGCGGCCGCTGATCCGGAGCCGTCAGCGGCAGGCCGGCCGGAGCCGTCAGCGGCAGGCCGGCCGGAGCCGGCGGCCGGCGGCCGGCCGGTGGTGGCCGTCACGGGCGCCGCACGGGATCTTGGTCATGCCCTGGCGACGCAGCTGGCCGGCTCGCCAAGGATCGGGCGGATCGTCGCCATCGATGATCACCGCGGCGAGGCCAGGGGAGTGACCTGGCGGGTGGTCGATATCCGTGATCCCGCGCTGGCCGGCAGGCTGGCCGGAGTCGATGTGGTCGTGCACACCGATCTCGACCTCTCGCCGGACTCCGATGCCAGGGCGCGGCGGGCCTTCAATGTCCGCGGCGCCCAGACCGTGCTCACGGCGGCGGCGGCCGGCGGGGTGAGCCGGGTCGTGCTGATCACCAGCGCGATGGTCTACGGCGCGCGCCCGGACAACCGGGTTCCGCTGCCGGAGGACGCTCCGCTGGATGCCGACCCCAATGGCGGGGTGGCCGGGGACCTGCTCGAGATCGAGTACCTGGCGCAGCGCTCGGCGCGCGCGCATCCCGGCCTCGCGGTGACGGTCGTCCGCCCGGCCGCGCTGGTCGGTGAGGGCATTGACACCTTCATCACCCGGCATTTCGAGGCGCCCCGGCTGCTCACGGTGAAGGGCTGCGCGATGCGGTGGCAGTTCTGCCATATCGACGATCTCGTATCCGCGCTGGAGCTGGCCGCGGCCGGGGAAGTGGCCGGCGCCTTCGCGGTCGGCTGTGATCACTGGCTGGAGCAGGACGAGGTCGAGGAGCTGTGCGGGCTGCGGCGGGTCGAGCTACCCGCCGGGCTGACATTCGCGACCGTCCAGCGGCTGCACCGGGCCGGCATCACGCCGGCGCCGGACACGGATCTTCACTTCGTGGTCTACCCGTGGGTAGCCGACTGCCAGGCGCTGCGCGAGGCCGGCTGGCGGCCCGAGTATGACAACGCGGCCGCGCTGGAGGTCCTGCTGGCGCAACGCAGCGGCCATCACGCGGTGGCCGGGCGCCGGCTGGATCGCAAGGACGCGGCGATCACGGCGGCGGGAGCGACTGTCGCGGTGATCGGCAGCGCCGCCATCGTCCGCGCCGCGCGGCGGCGCCGCCGCGAGTCCTGAGGGCCGCGCGACCGCCGGATCATTGTAGTTTTGGCAGCGTGACTGTCATCCGGCTGGCCGAGCTCCGCTCCAGCCCGCTGTCCGTGGACGAGGTACGTGCCGCCGTGGCCGATCCCGCGGCGGGAGCCATCGCCCTGTTCATCGGCGCCGTGCGTGATCATGACCACGGCCGCGGCGTGACCAGGCTCTGCTACACGGCGCACCCGTCCGGGTCGGCCGAGCTGCGGCGGGTGGCGGAGAAGGTCGCCGCGAGCTTCGACATCCGCGCGGTGGCGGCCGTGCACCGCGTCGGCGACCTGGACATCGGTGACCTCGCCGTCGTCGTGGCGGTGGCCTCCGATCACCGGGCTGAGGCGTTTGCGGCCTGCCGGGCGCTGATTGAGGAGCTGAAGGCCACCGTGCCGATCTGGAAGCACCAGATCATGTCCGACGGCGAGAGCGAGTGGGTGAACAGTGCCTAGGCGGGCCCGCATGTCCAGGCGCTCGGCGACGCTCCTGGTGGCCGGGATCGGCGCGCTCGCCGCCCTGATCGTCGCGGTCCTGCTGCCCGTTCCCTACGTGGCGCTGACGCCCGGGCCGACGCTGAACACGCTGGGCAGCCTGTCCGGCCAGCCGCTGATCCAGATCAAGGGCCACCCCACCTATCCGACCACCGGCCATCTCAACATGGTCACCGTGCGCTACCTCGGCGGCCCCGGCACGAACTTCAATGTCTTCGCCGCGCTCGGCTCCTGGCTGACGCCGCAGGACGCGGTCGTGCCCGAGAGCGAGATCTTCACTCCCGGCCAGACGACGCAGCAGGTCCTGCAGCAGGACACCGAGGAGATGGTCAGCTCGCAGCAGACCGCGACCGCCGCGGCGCTGTGCCAGCTGAATATCAGCTTCACGACCGTGGACACGGTGCAGAAGGCGGTGCGGGGCATGCCCGCCTACGGCGTGCTGCACGCCGGCGACGTGATCACGGCGGTCAACGGCACTCCGGTGACCTGCCGCCATGATGCGGCCGCCCTGATCCGGGCGACCCGGCCCGGCGCCCCGATCACCCTCACCATCCGCAGGGACGGCAAGACCCAGCAGGTCAGCCTGCGCACGGCTGACGTGCAGGGGCAGGCAGAGGTAGGCGTCGAGGTGGCGGAGAGCTTCAGCTTCCCGTTCAGCGTGAAGATCGACATCGGCAATATCGGCGGCCCGAGCGCCGGCCTGATGTTCGCGCTCGGCATCATCGACAAGCTCACCAGCGCTGATCTCACCGGCGGCAGGTTCATCGCCGGCACCGGGGAGATCGAGGCCGACGGCACCGTGGACCCGATCGGCGGCATCCAGCAGAAGATGGCCGGAGCGCGGGCGGCCGGGGCAGCCGTGTTCCTGAGTCCGGCCGCCAACTGCCCGGACACCTCGGGGGCGGTACCGGCCGGGCTGCGTCTGATCAAGGTCTCCACCCTGGCTGGCGCGATCGCCGACCTCAACGCGATCAAGCACGGGCAGCCGGTCCCGTCCTGCTGAGGTAGCGGCCGTGCCGCGGCAGCCGCAGGGCAGTTCCCGGCGGGAGTCCAGGGACCGCGGCCGGGCTCGCGGCTGAGCGCAGCCTGATCGCGCGCTGACTGCCCGCTGGGCGTGGCCGCGGTTGGCGGCGGGAACCGCGGGTTTTCCCGGTAAGTTGACCCACGGAGAAGCGCGCCAGCGCGTCCCCGTGCCGGGAAGCTGTCCGGTGCGCGCCGCCCGCCGCCGCGGGCCACGAAGCCTGGGAAGGGGGAGGGGCGTGGCCTTCCGCAGTCCTGGCCAGTCACGGCCGGCCAGCGGCCGCCCCGTGGTACTGCCCCGCTGGCCCGCGCGCCTGATCCCGTGGGCTCTCGGCATCGTCGCGGCCATCGTGCTCGTGGCCGTCCTGGCCGGCATCTGGACGGACTACCTGTGGTTCCGGTCGATCGGCTACACCCGCGTCTTCGCCGGGACGTACGGGCCGAAGTGGGCCCTGTTCGGCGTCGCCGCGTTCCTGATGATCGCCGTCGTGGGGACGAGCGTCTGGCTGGCCTACCGGTTCCGCCCTGCTCACCTGCCCCCCTCGCCCCGGCAGCAGGCACTCGAGGCGTACCGGCTGGCCGTGGACTCCCGCCGGCGGCTGCTCCTCGCGGCGCTGCTCGGCCTCATCGGCCTGATTTCCGGCCTGACCGCCGCTGGTCGCTGGCAGACGTGGCTCCTGTTCGCCAACCGGACCTCGTTTGGCACGAAAGATCCGCAGTTTCATCTCGACATATCGTTCTTCGTCTTCGACTACCCGTTCATCCGGATGGCCCTCTCGTACCTGTTCGCGGCCGTCCTGCTGGCGCTGCTGCTGTCCGCCGCCACGCACTACCTGTACGGGGGGCTGCGGCCGCAGCTGCGCGGCGAGCGCGCCACTCCCGCCGCGCGCGCCCAGCTGTACGTGCTCGCGGGCTTCTTCGTGCTGCTGAAGGCCGTGGCCTACTGGGTGGACCGGTACGGCATTGACTTCTCCCAGCGCGGCATCGTGCAGACCGGGGCCTCCTACACGGACGTGAACGCGATCCTGCCGGCCAAGACCGTGCTGACCGTCATCGCGCTCATCTGCGCCGTGCTGTTCTTCGCCGGCGCGGCCCGCCGCAGCTCGATGCTGCCGGCCATCGGCTTCGGCCTGCTCGTGCTGTCGGCGATCCTGGTCGGCGGGGTCTACCCGGCGATCATCCAGCAGTTCGTCGTGAAGCCGAACGAGCTGGTCAAGGAGACTCCGTACCTGTCCAGGGAGATCGCCAGCACGCGCGCTGCCTACGGCGTGAGCGCGGCGCAGGTGATCCCCTACTCCGGCGCCCCGGACCAGTCGCCATCCCAGCTCGCCGCGGACGCGGCCGCGGTGCCGGATGTCCGGCTCGCCGATCCCGGCGTGCTGTCGCTGACGTTCCAGCAGCTCCAGCAGGTCAAGAGCTACTACGCCTTTCCCCCGGTGCTGGGCGTGGACCGGTACGCCGACCGGGGCAGCCCGGTGCCGCAGGACATGGTGGTGGGGGTGCGGGCCATCACCGGGCCGCCGGCCGGGCAGGACAACTGGGTCAACACCCACCTGGTGTACACGCACGGGTACGGGCTCGTCGCGGCGGCCGCGAGCTCGGCGCAGCCGAACGGCAACCCGTCCTTCACCGAGGGCAACATCTCGCCGCTGCGTGGCTCGCTCGGCAGCTACCAGCCGCGGGTGTACTTCGGGGAGCAGGAAGCCGGCTACGTCATCGTGGACACCCGCCAGCAGGAACTCGACTACCCGAACGCGAGCACCGGCGGCCAGCACGACAACACCTATCACGGCGGCGGCGGGGTGCCCGTCGGATCGGTCCTGGACCGGCTGCTGTACGCGGTGAAATTCCGCCAGCTCAACATCCTGCTGTCCAGCGCCATAGGCAGCCATTCAAAGATCATCTACATCCGGGATCCGCTGGCCAGGGTGGCCAAGGTCGCGCCATTCCTGACCCTGGACGGCGACCCGTACCCGGTCGTCGCGGACGGCCAGATCTACTGGGTGGTCGACGGTTACACGACCACCGACGACTACCCGTACTCGCAGCGCCTCGATGCGCAGCAGGCCACCGCCAGCACCTACTTCCCCGGCGGGTCCGTGGCCGGGCCCGGCGGCCAGCTCAACTACCTCCGCAATTCCGTCAAGGCGCTGGTCAACGCCTACACGGGCCAGGTCACCCTGTATCACTGGGGCGGCCGGGACCCCATTCTCGCCGCGTGGATGAAGGCATTCCCCGGCGTGATCAGGCCGATCGGCCAGATGCCGGCGGCGCTGCGGGCGCACCTGCGCTACCCCGAGGTCCTGTTCAGCCTGCAGCGCCAGGTCCTCACCCAGTTCCATGTCACGCAGGCGGCCGCGTTCTACAGCGGGCAGAATTTCTGGGCGGTCCCGCCCGACCCCTCCACCGAGTCCGGCAGCGCCCTCAGCCAGCCGCCCTACTACCTGACGATGACGATGCCCGGCGAGGCGAAGCCGGAGTTCTCGGTGGTCACGTCCTTCACGCAGCGGGGGCGGCCGAACATGGCTGCCTTCCTGACAGTCAATAGCAACCCGCTGAGCAGCGGCTACGGCAAGATCGAGATCCTGCAGCTGCCGCAGAACACGAGCATTCCCGGCCCGCAGCAGGCCAACAACTCCTTCCAGTCGTATCCGCCGGCCTCCATCGAGCTCACCCAGCTGCGCAAGGGCGGGTCCAAGGTCACGCTCGGCAACCTGATCACCCTGCCGCTGGGCGGCGGCCTGCTGTACACCCAGCCGGTCTACGTCTCGGCCGAGCAGGCGAGCGGCTCCTACCCGCAGCTCAAGTACGTGTTCAGTTACTGGGACGGCCAGGTCGGCTGGGCCACCACGCTGCAGGCGTCGCTCGCGCAGGTGCTCGGCGGCGCCCCGAGCGCGCAGGCGCCGGGCGGGCTGACCGGAACCGTGCAGTCGTACCTGCAGCAGGCGGAGGCCGACTACGCCAGGGCGCAGGCGGACCTGAAGGCAGGCAACCTGGGTGCCTTCCAGGCCGAGCTGGCCAGCATGAAGAAAGCGCTGGACAACGCTTCCAGGGCGGCGGGCAGCGGGGCCGGTCCATGACGATATGGGCCGGCTACCTGCAGTAATGACCCGATGGCTGGCAGTTTAGTTAGCGGGTGCCCAGCGCTGCGGGCGCATGGGCGTGGCCGAGGGCGTACGCTCGAACCTGACGGGATATATCCAGAGCCAAGCTCGCATCAGCAGGTCTCGCGTGCCCTCCGAGCCGACGAAAGGAGCCGGACAGGTCGTGTCGCCTCGTGTTCTCATAGACGCGACTGCGGTGCCTGCCGACCGCGGCGCACTCGGCCGCTACGTTGATGGTCTCGTCCACGCTCTTGGCGCTGCCGGGGCCGATCTGGTCGTGGCCTGCCAGCGGGCCGATGAGGAGCGGTACGGGCGGCTGGTGCCCGGCGCCATCGTGGTCGCCGCGCCGCCCGCCATCGCGCACCGTCCCGCCAGGCTGGCCTGGGAGCAGAGCGGCCTGCCGATGGTCGCGCAGCAGGTCCGCGCTGACGTCATCCACTCGCCGCACTACTCGATGCCGCTGCGGCCCGGCACGCCGACGGTCGTGACCATCCACGACCTGACGTTCTTCACCGAGCCGGATGCGCACAGCCCGGTGATCGCGGCGTTCTACAAGGCCGCGATCCGTACCTCGGCGCGCCGGGCTACCCGGCTGATCGTGCCATCCAAGGCCACCAGGGACGAGCTTGTCCGCGTCCTCGGCGCCGATCCGACCAGGATCGATGTCGCGTACCACGGCGTGGATCACGACCTGTTCCACCGGCCGAGCGAGCAGCAGCTGCACCAGATCAGCAGCAGGCTGGGGCTGCACGGCAAGCCGTACCTGGCCTACCTCGGCACGCTCGAGCCGCGCAAGAACGTGCCCGCCCTGATCGCGGGCTGGGCGGCCGCGGTCGCCGACATGACCGACCCGCCCGCCCTGGTGCTGGCCGGCGGGACCGGCTGGAGCGAGGAAGTCGACCAGGCCGTCGCCGCCGTGCCCGCGAACCTTCGGCTGGTGCGTCCTGGCTACCTGCATTTCACCGACCTGCCTGGCTTCTTCGGCGGGGCGCTCATCGTCGCCTTCCCCAGCACCGGGGAAGGCTTCGGGCTGCCCGCCCTGGAGGCGATGGCGTGCGGCGCGCCGGTGCTGACCACGCACCGGACGGCCCTGCCCGAGGTGGGCGGTGACGCGGTGGCTTACACCGAGCCCGATGCCGACAGCATCGAGGCCGCGCTGCGGTCGCTGCTCAATGACCCGGAGCGCCGGAACGCGCTGGGCATGGCCGGTTACACCAGGGCGCTGGAGTTCGCCTGGTCGGCATCCGCCGAAGCGCATATGACCAGCTATGAGCGCGCGGCGGCGCAGGTTCACGAGTAGTCTCGCTGCTCATGCCTACTGACTCGGCCGGCCTGGCTGCACCGCGGAGCGCCAGCCTCGGCGATCGCGAGCCGCTTGAGGCCATCCTGCTCGTGGGGGGCCAGGGCACCCGGCTCCGGCCGCTGACGGTCAGTGTCCCCAAGCCGCTACTGCCCACGGCCGGCGTGCCCTTCCTGGCCCATCAGCTGGCCAGGGCGGCTGCCTCGGGCATCACCAGGGTCGTGCTGGCCACCGCGTACCGCGCCGACATGTTCGCCGAAGTGCTCGGCGACGGCTCGGCGTTCGGGCTGGAGCTTGACTTTGTCTACGAGGCCGAGCCGCTGGACACCGGCGGCGGCATCCGCAACGCCGCGGCCTGCCTGCGCAGCCGTCCCGATGACCCGGTGGTCGTGCTCAACGGCGACGTGCTGTCCGGGCATGACCTGCAGGCGCAGCTGGCGGTGCACCGCAAGGCCGACGCCGCGGTCACCCTGCACCTGGTCGAGGTACCTGATCCGGCCCGCTTCGGCTGCGTGCCGACCGACGCCGACGGCCGGGTGACCGCGTTCCTGGAGAAGACACCGGATCCGGTCACGAGCCAGATCAACGCGGGCTGCTACGTCTTCACCCGGCGGTTCATCGACCAGATGCCGGCCGGCCGGCGGCTGTCGGTGGAGCGGGAGACCTTCCCGGCGCTGATCGCCGGCGGCGAGGTCGTCATGGGCTACCTGGAGACGGCGTACTGGCTGGACGTGGGCACGCCGGCCGCGTTCGTGCGCGGCAGCTGCGATCTGGTGCTCGGCCGCCTGCACTCCCCGGCGATGCCGGCGCCGTGCGGGCAGGCGCTGCTGCTGCCGGGCGCGGTCGTCGATCCGTCGGCCCGGCTGTCCGGCGGGACGGTGGCCGGGCCGGGCTGCGTGGTCGGCCCCCGCGCCCGGCTGGACGGAGCCGTGCTCTTCGATGGCGTCACCGTGGGCGAGGACGCGCAGGTCAGTGCCAGCGTGATCGGCAATCGTGCCCGCATCGGAGCGGGCGCGATCCTGGCTGACGTGGTCATCGGCGATGCGGCGAGCATCGCGGCCGGGAACGAGCTGCGCAGCGGGCTGCGGGTCTGGCCGGGGGTCAAGCTGGGGCCCACAGCCATCCGGTTCTCGGCTGACGCCTGAGCCGGTCGCCGATGGCCGGCCACGGCGAGCACGTCCAGCGCAGCTGGCTGGCGCCGTACCCGGTCGACGTCCGCGGCGTGCTGGCCGTGCACCGGCGCGGCGCGCGGGACCCGGCGTTCCGCATTGACGAGGCCGGCGCGATCTGGCGCACCTCGCTGACGCCCGATGGCCCCGGCACCCTGCGGGTGACCGGCGGCCCGGTGACCGGCGGCCCGGTGACCGGCGGGCCGGTGACCGGCGGTGAGCTGCCGGCCAGGAACGCGGGGAAGGCCGCGACCGCGATCACCGCGACGGCCTGGGGTCCGGGTGCCGCCTGGCTCGTCGCGACGATGCCGGAGCTGCTGGGCGCCCTCGATGAGCCGTCGGGATTCAGCCCGGCGCACCCGCTGCTCCGCGAGCTGGCGCGGCGCCATGAGGGCTTCAGGATCGGGCGGTCCGGGCGGGTGCTGGAGGCCCTGGTCCCCGCGGTGCTCGAGCAGAAGGTCGTGGGCGCGGAGGCCTGGCGGGCCTGGCGGCTCCTGCTGCTGCGGTTCGGCCTGGCCGCGCCGGGGCCGGCGCCGGCCGGGATGCGGGTGTTCCCGCCCGCGGCAACGTGGGCGGCGCTGCCGTCCTGGGAGTGGCACCGGGCCGGTGTCGAGGGCGTGCGGGCCAGGACCATCGCCGGCGCGGCCGGGGTGGCCGGGCGGCTCGAGGACATCGCCGCGCTGGGCGCCGCCGAGGCGGACCGCCGCCTGCGCTCGCTGCCGGGCATCGGGCCCTGGACATCGGCTGAGGTCAGGCAGCGGGCCTGCGGCGACGCGGACGCGGTGAGCGTGGGGGATTACCACCTGCCCGCGGCGGTGGGCTGGGCGCTGGCAGGCCGGGTGGTCGATGACGCCGGGATGCTGGCCCTGCTGGCGCCGTATGCGGGCCACCGCTACCGCGCGGCGAGGCTGGTCGAGATGAGCGGCACCCGGCCGCCACGGCATGGCCCGAGGATGGCCGTGCGGGATTACCGCGCCTTCTAGCCGTAGGGTGCTCGCCGGGGCTGACGCCCTCGGCGCGAGGGCGGCCCGCCTAGGGTTGTGTCATGAGCGTCAATACGCCCGGCCCTCGTCCCCGCCCGCAGCCAGCCTCCCGGCCGCGGCAGCCCGCCGCGGCAGCCGCCGGGCCCGCCGCGGCAGCGCCCGGACCGGCAGCCGCCGAGCCCGCCCCGCCGGCCAGCGCCCTGCGCCGTGCCCTGGCCAGGGCACGCGACGGCAAGGCACTGGACGCCGCCGAGGCCGCCATCCTGCTGCATGCCCGCGGTGATCAGCTGACCGAGCTGCTCGGCCACGCCGCCAGGACCAGGGACGCCGGGCTGCGGGCGGCGGGCAGGCCGGGTGTCATCACCTACTCGCGCAAGGTCTTCATCCCGCTCACCCGGCTGTGCCGGGACCGGTGCGCCTACTGCACGTTCGTCACCGTGCCGGGCCGGCTGGACAGCCCGTACCTGTCCCCGGACGAGGTGCTGAAGATCGCCAGGGATGGCGCGGCACTGGGCTGCAAGGAGGCGCTGTTCACCCTCGGCGACCGCCCGGAGGCGCGCTGGAAGCAGGCGCGCGCCTGGCTGGACGCGCACGGCTACGACGACACGCTGTCCTATGTCCGGGCCATGGCCATCCGGGTGCTGGAGGAGACCGGCCTGCTCCCGCACCTGAACCCCGGCGTGCTCAGCTGGCAGGACTTCCAGCGGCTCAAGCCGGTCGCGCCGTCGATGGGCATGATGCTGGAGACCACCGCGGAGCGGCTGTTCAGCGAGCCGGGCGGACCGCATTTCGGCAGCCCGGACAAGGACCCGAAGGTCCGGCTGAGGGTGCTGGAGGACGCCGGCCGCAGCAGCGTCCCGTTCACCACCGGGATCCTCATCGGCATCGGCGAGACGCTGGCTGAGCGGGCCGGCTCCATCTTCGCGATCCGCCAGGTGGCCCGTGAGTACGGCGGCGTGCAGGAAGTCATCGTGCAGAACTTCCGCGCCAAGTTGGACACCAGGATGTGCGCGGTGCCCGACGCCGGGCTCGATGACCTGGCCGCGACGATCGCGGTGACCCGCCTGGTGCTGGGACCGTCGGCGCGGATCCAGGCCCCGCCGAACCTGATCGGCGAGGAGTACCCGCTGATCCTCGCGGCGGGCATCGACGACTGGGGCGGGGTGTCGCCGCTGACTCCGGACCACGTGAACCCCGAGCGTCCGTGGCCGCAGATTGACGACCTGGCGCGCCGCACCGCCGCGGCCGGGATGCAGCTGCGCGAGCGGCTGACCATCTACCCCGGCTACATCCGCGAGCCCTGGCTGGACCCGCGGCTGGCCGCGCACGTGGCCGCGCTGGCCGACCCCGCCACCGGGCTGGCCGCCGAGGGCGCCACGGCGCGCGGGCTGCCCTGGCAGGAGCCGGACGGCGGCTGGGGTGATGCCAGCGGCCGCACCGACCTGCACGTCACGATCGACACGACGGGCCGGACCAAGGACCGCCGGGACGACTTCGCCGAGGTGTACGGCGACTGGGCCGAGGTCGGGGCCCGGATCGAGCCGGCCGCCCGGCGGGAGGTCCCGGCCGGCGCCGCCGCGCCGCAGCGGCTGCGCGCCGAGGTGCTGGCCGCGCTGCGCAGCGCCGAGCGCGACCCGGCCGCGATCAGCGACGCGGAGGCGCTCGCGCTGCTGGACGCGGACGGCGCGGAGCTGGAGGCGCTCGCGCAGCTGGCCGACGCGATCCGCCGCGACACGGCCGGCGACGACGTGACCTACGTGGTGAACCGGAACATCAACTTCACCAACGTCTGCTATACCGGCTGCCGGTTCTGCGCCTTCGCGCAGCGCCGCACCGACGCCGACGCCTACACGCTGTCGCTGGAGCAGGTCGGGGACCGGGCGGAGCAGGCCTGGGAGGCGGGCGCCACCGAGGTCTGCATGCAGGGCGGCATCCACCCGGACCTGCCCGGTACCGCTTACTTCGATATCGCCGCCGAGGTGAAGCGGCGCTGCCCGGACATGCACGTGCACGCGTTCTCGCCGATGGAGGTGATGAACGGGTCAGCGCGCACCGGCCTGCCGGTCCGCGAGTGGCTGATCCGGGCCCGTGAGTCCGGGCTGGGATCGCTTCCCGGCACCGCGGCGGAGATCCTGGACGACGAGGTCCGCTGGGTGCTGACCAAGGGGAAGCTGCCCGCCGCGGCCTGGATCGACGTGATCACGACGGCGCACGAGCTCGGCATCCCGACCACCGCGACGATGATGTACGGGCACGTGGACACGCCGGCGCACTGGGTCGGGCACCTGCGGGTGATCCGCGGCATCCAGGAGCGGACCGGCGGCTTCACCGAGTTCGTGCTGCTGCCGTTCGTGCACGCCAGCTCGCCGATCTACCTGGCGGGCCTGGCCCGTCCCGGCCCCACCCGGCGGGAGAACCGGGCCGTGCACGCCCTGGCCAGGCTGCTGCTGCACGGCGCGATCGGCTCCATCCAGTGCTCCTGGGTGAAGCTGGGGGACGAGACCTGCCGCGAGGTGCTGGCCGGCGGGGTGAACGATCTCGGCGGCACGCTGATGGAAGAGACCATCAGCCGGATGGCCGGCGCGCAGAACGGCTCCTTCAAGACGATCAGCCAGCTGGCCGCTATGGTGGAGCCGACCGGCAGGCCAATCCGGCAGCGGACCACGCTGTACGCAGACCCCGGGCCAGAACGGATAGCCGCGGCCACCGCCAGTGACGGGGTCTGCGCCGCCGTGCGCGGGCCAGTGACCTCGCTCCCGCTGGCCGGTCTCGGGTAGGCAGCGCTGGGCAGGGGGATTGAGGGCGATGCAGGCAGCCCCGGATGGCGCGGCTCCGGCCGGCGGCGCGCGAGCCAGGATCGAGGCCGGGCGGCCGGCCCGCCGGGTCAGCCTGACCGGCTGGGGCAGGACCGAGCCATCGGTCGCGGAACTGGCCGAGCCGGCCAGCCCGGCCGAGGTGGCCGGGCTGCTGCGGGACGCGCCGCCGCGGGGCGTCATCGCCCGCGGGCTCGGCCGCAGCTACAACAACGCCGCGCAGAATGGCGGCGGCCTGGTGATCTCGTCCGCCGGCCTGCGCCGGATCACCAGCCTCGATACCCACGCCGGGCTGGTGACCTGCGAGGCCGGGGTCAGCCTGGAGCAGCTGATGGTGGCGGGCCTGCCGCATGGCTGGTTCGTGCCGGTCTCGCCGGGCACCCGGCAGGTCACGGTCGGCGGCGCCATCGCCGCGGACGTGCACGGCAAGAACCACCATGTGGCGGGCAGCTTCGCGCGCCACGTCCGGTCCTTTGACCTGCTGATGCCAGACGGCGAGGTCCGGGTCGTGACGCCCGAGGCCAGCCCGGAGCTGTTCTGGGCCACCGCGGGCGGCATGGGACTGACCGGCATCATCCTGCGCGCCACCCTGCCGCTGGTGAAGGTGGAGACCTCGCGGCTGGTGGTCGATACCGTCCGCACCGGCGACATCGACGAGACCATGGCTTACCTGTCCGCGACGGATCAGCGCTACGGGTACACGGTCGCGTGGACTGACTGCCTCGCGTCGGGGGGCAGCCTGGGCCGCTCGGTGATCACCAGCGGCGACTTCGCCGCGGTCGGCGACCTGCTCTACCGGGACCGCGGGAAGCCGCTGGCCTTCCATCCGGGCACCCTGCTGACCGCCCCGCCGGTCTTCCCCAGCGGGCTGCTCAACCGCCGCACGGTGGCGCTGGCCAACGAGGCCTGGTACCGGAAGGCACCGCGCCGCCGCGAGGGCGAGATCCAGTCCATCGGGAAGTTCTTCCATCCGCTGGACGGCATCAGGGACTGGAACCGGGTCTACGGGCCCGCCGGGTTCCGCCAGTACCAGTACGTCGTGCCGTTCGGCCAGGATCACGTCGTCCGGCGCTCGCTGGAGCAGATCAGCCGGGCGCGCGCGCCGTCGTTCGTCACCGTGCTCAAGCGATTCGGCCCGGCCGACGACGGCCTGCTGTCCTTCCCGATGGCCGGGTGGACGCTGGCGCTGGACTTCCCGGCGACCACGCCGGGCCTCACCAGCCTGCTGCACGGCCTCGACGACCTCGTGCTGGCCGCGGGCGGCCGGGTGTACCTGGCCAAGGACTCGCGAGTGCCGGCCGGCACGCTGGCGCAGATGTACCCGCGGATGCCCGAGTTCAGGAAGCTGCGCGGCGAGATTGACCCGGCTGGCATCCTCGCGTCCGACCTGTCCCGCCGACTGCGGCTGTAGGGCCAGGTACCCTCGCTCATCCGTGCTGCCCAGTCCCTGCGGCCGTCGCGGGGAGGCTCTGCTGCCGCGACGGCGATCGCCGCCAGGAGACCTCGAAGAGCGCGCCGCCCAGGGCCGAATCGCCGACCCGCCACTGGCCGGACGTCCGGCGCACGATCGAGTCCGCGATCGCCAGCCCGAGCCCGGCGCTGCCGCCGTCCCCGGCGGAGCGGTGGAACCGGTCGAACAGCCGGTCCCTGTCCTCGGCCCGGATGCCCGGCCCGGTGTCCTCCACCGCGAGCACGACGCGGCTGCCGCGCGGCGCCACGCTGATCCGCACCGTCCCGCCCGGGCCCGCGTACCGGCATGAGTTGTCCACCAGGACGCCCACCAGGCGGTCGATCCACTCCGGTGGCGCGCTGATCCAGGCCGGCTCGGTATCGCTCGCGGCGACCGAGATCGCGAACGACCCCGAGTGAGCCACGGCGCCGAAGCGCTCGGCGCACTCCGCGGCGATCGTCGGCAGGTCGATCGGCTCGTCACCCGGGGGCGGCGGCCGGGAGTCGAACCTGGCCAGCCAGAGCAGGTCCTCGACGATGGCCCGCAGGCGCCGGCTCTCGCCCTCGATCCGGGTCAGCGCATCGCGGTAGTCGGCTGCCTCCCGCGGCGCGGCCAGCGCGATGCTGGTCTCCGCGGCGATCACGCTGAGCGGGGTGCGCAGCTCGTGCGAGGCGTCGGCGGTGAACTCCAGCTGCCGCCGGCGAGACTGCTCCACTGGCGACAGCGCCCGGAGCCCGATGATCAGCGAGCCGACGAAGATCGCCAGCAGCAGCACCGGCGCGGCCAGCGACTCCCCGTCGCTCAGGACCGCCTCCAGGTGATCCTGCTCGGCCAGGCTCTGGCCGGCCACGAGCCAGCCGCCGCGGTAGCGGATCGCCGCCAGCCGGAAGCTGCCGGACCGCAGCTGCGCGGTCATCGGCCGGCTAGCCGCGCGCGCCAGAGAAGCCGGCAGCGCCGGCGCGCCCGCGCTCAGCGCGGTCGCGCGGTGCGCCGAGACCGCCCGCCAGAGGAAGACCGGCGGGTCATCGTCATCGTCGTCATTCCTGGCCACGGCGGGACCGCCGTGACTGAGGCGCGCATCGGCGAGCCGTTCCTGCAGCCTGGCGTCCACCGATGCGGCGAGCCGGGCAGATGCGAGCCTGTTCAGCACGGCCGCGCAGCCGGCGTAAACGACTCCGATGAGCAGGGCCGCCGCCAGCGCGACCCTGGCGGCGTGAGCAACCTCGGGCGCAAGCCGGCGACGCTGGCCAGTCACGTGCCGATGATCCGGTATCCGACGCCGCGCACGGTCTCGATCCGGACCATGCCGCCGGCGAGCTTGGCCCGCAGCCGGGCCAGGTGCACGTCCATGGTGTTGGAGCCCATGGCGTCGGCTTCGTCGCTCCAGACCTGCAGCGCGATCGTGCGCCGCGGCACGACTGCGGGCGAGCGCCGCATCAGCGCCTCGAGAATGCCCAGCTCGGTGGCGGTGAGCGCAGGCTTCTGCTGGCCGACCTGGATCTCACGGGTGGCCGGGTCGAAGCGGAGATCTCCGACTGCGAGCTGCGGGGCGTGGGCCGTTCGCGGCCGGCGCTGCAGCGCCCGCAGCCGGGCGAGCAACTCCTCGAAGTCGAACGGCTTGACCACGTAGTCGTCGGCGCCCTCATCCAGGCCCGTCACCCGGTCGGAAGGCGCGTCGCGAGCGGTCAGCATGAGCACGGCGGTCGGCGACTCGTGCCGGCGCAGCCATCTCAGCACGTCGAGACCCGACACGTCCGGCATCCGCCAGTCGAGCACGGCGACTGCGTACTCGTAGCTGCGCAGGAACCTGATCGCCGTCGCGCCATCGGCCACGGCGTCGACGACGTAGCCGTTCTCGCGCAGCCCGCGTCCGAGCACGTCGCGCAGCCCGCGGTCATCCTCGGCCAGCAGAACGCGCACTCTCGCCCCCGTCTTCTACCTGCGCAGCCGCCGCCAGGCCGGCCTGGGCACGGCGCGGAGCGCGACCGACAGCGGCGCCAGCGTGCCTGGCACCCACACCGTAGCGCGATCCTTCCTGATGGCCGCGGCCACCGCCGCGCCGACCGCGGCGGGGGTGGTGGCCAGCGGCGCCGGGGACATGCCGGCGGTCATCCGGCCGGTCACGAAGCCCGGCCGGACGAGCAGGACGCGGACGCCGCTGCCGTGCAGCGAGTCGGCCAGGCCGCGGGCGAACGCATCCAGGCCCGCCTTGGCCGCCCCGTAGACGAAGTTGGCCTTGCGCGGCCGGATCGCCGCGATCGACGAGAGCACCACGATGGTGCCGTGCCCCTGCTGGAGCAGCCGCGTGGCCACCGCGGTCAGAGTCGTGACATGGCCGGTGAAATTCGTCTCGACCAGCAGGCCAGCCTGCAGCGGGTCGCGTTCCAGGGCCGGCTGGCCGACCAGGATGCCGGCGGCCGAGATCACCAGGTCGATATCCCCCCCGGCGAACGCGTCGCGGACCAGGGCCTCATGGCCGGCCAGGTCGGTGGCGTCGTACCGCAGGGTCCGGAGCCGGCAGGGCAGCGCCTTGCCGGCTGCGGCCAGCCGCTGCTCGTCACGCCCGGCCAGCACGACCTCGGCGTCTGGCTGCAGCTGGAGCGCGGCGATGATCTCCAGCCCGATCTCGCTGGTGCCGCCGAGCAGGAGCACCCGGCCGATCAGGTCAGTGCTCGTCATCTACAGCCCCACCGCGAACATCGTCAGCCAGGTTATCTCGCAGCAGACCATGATCCCGTCCCTGGATATCAGGTCCTCGACCGGCCGGCCCGTAGCCCGGCCGGCCAGCTGGTCGAACCGGATGAGGGCGACGGACAGCGGCAGGACGCTGGCCAGGTGCCAGGCCCGCATCCAGTCATCGCGCTCATGATAGGCCCACATCAGGTACGCGATGATCATGGCGACAGCCACCAGCCGCTGCCCCCAGCGTAGTGGCTGCGGACTGTACCAGCGCATGACCGGCCGGTGACTGGCCGCTTCGCTGCCCAGCGCATCCAGCTCGGTGAAGCGCTTGGCGATGGCCACCATGAGCGCCCCGAGGCTGCAGACGACCAGGAACCAGCCGGATGGCGGCACGTGCGTGGCCGCCGCGCCGCCCAGGGCGCGCAGCACGAACCCGCTCGCCACCAGGAGCAGTTCCGCGACCGGCACGTGCTTGAGTGCCAGCGAGTAGCAGATCGACAGGATCAGGTAGGCGGCGACGATCGTGGCCACCGCGGCCCGGCCGGCCCAGAAGCCGGCTGTCACGGCCGCAGCCGCGGCCGCGGCGGCGAGCACCATGGCCTGAGCGCGGGGAAGCCGGCCGGATGCTACCGCCCGCAGCCGCTTGACCGGATGCTGCCGGTCCCGCTCGGCGTCGACGGCGTCGTTGATGAAGTACACGGCAGCCGATGCGGCGGTAAAGGCCCCGGCAGCCAGCAGCGCGTACCAGAATCCCTCGTCCCGACCGAGCGAGGCGCCGGCCAGCGGCGCCGCGAAGACCAGCAGGTTCTTCGGCCACTGCCGGGGCCGCGCGGTCTCGATGACGGCGGTCAGCCAGCGCAGCGGCGCCAGCGCTGGCGCCGCCGCGGCTGGCTGCGCCGTGCTGACTGCCGGCTCCCTGAGGTTGGCGCTCACCGTGCATAGACGGCCGTGAAGTCCCGGCCGGACACGTAGTAGTAGCGGTCTGCTGGCTGGATCTGGCTGGGCAGCAGGTTGACCGGCACGGGATCGGCCGGGTCAGCCTTCGGCAGGTAGTACTGGTAGGACATCCAGTCCGGGTTGATGTCGAGCTCCATGCCCGTCACCGCGCCGGCCCGCTGCAGCAGGTCGGCAAGTTCCCGCACGTCCAGGGCCGGGCCGTAGACGAACACGATCTGGCCGGCCGCCGTCATCCCGATGCCGGACCGCCAGACGTAGTAGCCCCCGCCCAGGGTGGCGCCCCAGCTGGATTCGACGTTGTCATCCACCGAGTCAGGCACCGCGCCGTGCTCGACGATCAGGTGCAGGTTCTGCCGGACCCCCGCCACGCCCGGGGTCATCCGCACCGTACTGCCCCACACGCCGATGGCCAGGCGCCCGTCCCGGTAGTAGACGACCGACGCCACCCCGTTCACCAGGCTGGCCGCCGTCTGGCCGTTGAGGTAGAAGCCGCCGCCTGATTCATTGATCTTGAAGCCGTTGTTGAACGTGGCCAGCAGGCCCGCGCGGGTACCCGGCGGAATGGAAGGCGCAGCCTTCCAGGCACCCGGCCCCGGGTCCTCAGATCCCGGCCGCAGCTGAAACTTCAGCAGCTTCTGGTTCATCAGGGCGATGCCGGCCACATACGAGGAGTAGAGGGCGCTGGCCCGCAGGTAAGTGCCGTAAATCGCCGGCTGGCCGTGCACCGCCGCGAGCACCCGCCAGCTGCCCTCGCCGGGCAGCGACGCGCCCGCGAAGGACCTGAGCGGCGCTGGCGGAGGGGGCAAGGCGAGCGGCCTCGTACGCACTCCCCGGTGCGGGGCCGAGCCCGCCCTGATGACTGGTCCGGCGCTCGGCCCGGTCAGCGCGAACGCCGGGCGGCCGCCCGCCTTGGGCGGCTGGTAGGTGAGCCACTCCCCGAGGGTCACGACCGGCCCGAGGTAGTGGTCGCGGGCCCACTCCGCGAGCCGCTCGGAGGCCGACCCGCCTCCGGGCGCGGTCAGAGCGTGCCCGACCGACCACGAGACCATGACCATGAAGGTCGCGAACAGCGCGAGCGTGACGCGTGCCCAGGTCCGGTCGCGGAGCCGCTGACGGCCAGGGCCCCGCCGGGGGCGCCCCGGCTCCCGCCCGCCGCCATCGGCCTGCTCCTCGCCGTCGCCGTCCGGCGCGGACCGCCCTGCTCCCCGGCCTCGTCGCTGCTGGCCACTCTGGCCATCCCCGGGCCCGCCGGCGGCAGGCTCACCGCCGCGTGGCCGGGTACCAGCCCCCGGACCAGATGTCGACCTCTGCACTCATCCTCCATCCACCGATCAGCACACCGGAGGGCGCGAGCGGAGCAACCGCCGCGTTTCCATGGCGCCGAGCCCGGATCCGTTATCCCCGTACCGGGTCCTGGCCGAACGGCGCGTCAATTACCGAGCGTTGCTGATCAGCCACCCGCGGGCGTAGTTCTTCCCGGCGGAACAGGTCTACCCACGCAACATGAAGACATCGTTACAGTGCGACGATGTCAGAGAGGCTCAGCCTGGTAGCGCAGCGCAACAGTGACCGCGCCGGGCAGCGCGCATCCGCGCTGGTGCCGCGCTGGATGACAGGCGCCCGCTGAGCGCGGCGAGCTAGCTTCCGGCCGCACCTCGTTCCGCCCGCGCGGCCGGTGTGCTGGCACGGAACGGCTTACCGTGTCCTTAGAGCGTCATGATGAAGCGGTCTGGATCCCGGGTCGGCCGGCCGGGCGGGGCTGCGGCCGGATGGCCGACGCCGATGGCGCCCATCGGCTCCCAGCCGGGCGGCAGGCCGAGCGCCCCGGCCGCCACCTGCTGGCAGAACAGGGCGCTCGACACCCAGCATGAGCCGAGGCCCTCCACGGCCAGGGCCACCAGCAGGTTCTGCACGGCGGCGCCCATCGACACCAGGAACATCGCCCGCTCGGCGGCCGCTCGCCGCTCGTCCGGATACTGGTGCGCGGCATCGGCTGACAGGCACGGCACGATGATGAGCGGGGCGCGGCGCAGCGGCTCGCCGCGGCGGACCCGGCGGGCGATCTGCTCCTCGGTAAAGCCGTCCGAGCGCAGGTCCGCCTGCCAGGCCGCGAGCATCCTGTCCAGCAGTTCGGTCCGGGCCGCCGCGGACTCCAGCACGGCGAACCGCCAGGGCTCACTGTGGTGCGGCGCCGGCGCGGTGAGCGCCGCCGCGATGGCCCGCCGGACGGCGCGCGGATCAACAAGCTCGGCGGTGAACTCGCGCACGGTCCGCCGGGCGGCCAGCACGTCAGCGGCGCCGAGCCGGAACATGTCCTCCGCGGCCGGCCGGATGAGCGCTGCGGCGCCGGGCCCGCTGGTCCCGGTCACCAGATCGGCCAGGCCGCGCACGATGGCGACGGGAATCTGCCGGGTCTTGCTCTTGACCAGGTCGGCTGCGCCGGCGATCTCGTCCGCGACCGCCGCCACGGTGACCTCGAGCGCGTTGCCGAAGGTGTCTGCCTGGCCGCGGTGATCCCGCAAGGGCGTCAGCCCGGCTGCCCCGATTGCCGTGTCCGTCTGCCCGGTGCGCCACGGCCTGCCCATCGTGTCGGTGATGAGCACGCCGACGCTGCGGCCCAGCCGGTGCGCCAGCGCCTTGCGGAGCCGGGCCGCCGAGCCATCCGGATCCTCGGGCAGCAGCACGACGGTGCCGGGCGCGGTGTTGGATGCGTCGACGCCGGCCGCGGCCAGCACCAGCCCATGCCGGGTCTGCGCGATCGTGGTGGGCCCGCGCCTGGCCACGACCCGGACAGTCTCGGCGGCGATCGCGGCGTCCCGGTCCGCCGTCACGATCCTGCCCTCGGCCTTGCTGACGATCTTCGAGGTGATGACCACGATGTCGCCGTCGAGCAGGTCCGGCGCCGCCGCGGCGATGAGCTCGGCCAGGTCGTCGCCTGGCGCGATCTCCGGCAGGCCGGCGATCGGCATGATCCGTACCTCAGCGGAGCCTGGCGCGGCCGCCGCCCGCCCGCTGCCCGCTGGCCGCTCGCTCACCGGCCGGCTCCGGCTCGGTCCAGCTCAGCCGCCAGATCCAGCGCGGCCCGCGCGATCTCGGCGGAGGCGGCCAGGTCAGTCATGTAGAGCGGGAGCGCGCGGACGGTGATGCCCGCCAGTTCCGCCGCGTCCGCCGCGCCCTTGTCCTGCTCGTCGACCAGCCACCCGTCGAGCAGACCGGCGCCATAGTGCGCGGCGACCGCGGCTGCGGTCGTCTGCACGCCGATGGCGGCCAGGCACGCGTCGGCCATGCCCCGCACGGGCGCGCCGCCGATGATGGGAGACACCCCCACGACCGTCTTGGCGCTGACCGCCTCCCTGATGCCGGGCACGGACAGGATGATCCCGACGCTCACCACCGGGTTGGAGGGCGGGATCAGCACGACGTCCGCGGCGGTAATGGCGGCCATGACGCCAGGAGCCGGCCGGGCATCCTCGGCGCCGACCGGGACGATCCGCGCGGCGGGCACCGCGGCGTGCAGCCGCACCCACCATTCCTGGAAGTGCACGGTCCGCGGCCCGCCATCCTCGGCGAGGACGACATGGGTCTGCACGGGGTCGTCTGACATGGGCAGCAGGGTGACCCCTGGCCGCCAGCGGGCACAGAGCAGGCGGGTGACCTCCGACAGCGGGCAGCCGTCGCGGAGCATGCCGGTCCGCCAGATGTGCGTGGCGAAGTCCCGGTCGCCCAGGCCGAACCACTGCGGTCCGGCCCCGTAGGCCCTGAGCTCCTCCAGGACGGTGAAGGTCTCCTGCGCCCGGCCCCAGCCCTGCTCCTCGCTGATGCCGCCGCCCAGCGTGTACATGACGGTGTCCAGGTCAGGACTCACGTGCAGCCCGAACAGGGTGATGTCATCACCGGTGTTGCCGACTACGGTGATGTCGGCGTCCGGGGCCGCTGCTCGCAGGCCGCGCAGGAAGCGAGCCCCGCCGACACCCCCCGCCAGGACGGTAATACGCATGCCGGAAGTCTCCCAGGCCGGTGCCGCTGGCCGGCCGGCCGGGGGCACCGCGAGCAGCCGCGGCCAGGCTGGGATCCCAGGAATCCGCTCCGACTTTCCCGTCATCCCAGGGCAACAGGGTGGCCATTATCACGTATCTCTCTTGACGCGGGCTAAGACACGCGCGTGTAATTTCACCTGTGTAATTCTCGCGTGCCGCGAGACCACGGGGCTATGGACGGGCAGGAGGTGCGCTGTGGCGGAGGTCATCGTCTCGCTGGTGCACGACGAACTGGGCATTGGCGTGGATGATGCAGGGGAACTGGGCTGGCAGGATCGTGCGCTGTGCGCGCAGACCGATCCCGAGGCCTTCTTCCCGGAGAAGGGCGGCTCTACGAGGGAGGCCAAACGAGTCTGCCGCGCCTGCGAGGTGCGGTCAGACTGCCTGGAGTACGCGCTTGAGCACGATGAGCGATTCGGCATCTGGGGCGGCCTGTCCGAGCGGGAGCGCCGCAGGCTGAAGCGGCAGGCCATCTAGCGCGGAGGCTGGCGAGCGGCCAGCCTGCCCCGCAGAGTCAGGTCCGGGGTTGCCAGCGAGCCATCTGGCCGTCCTGCCGCGGTCGCTTCGCGTATTGTTCACGGGTACCCGGGCCAGCAAGGCGCTGCCATTGCGCTGCCGTTCTTGCCGGTCAAGCCCAGAGCAGCAAGCGGAAACCCCTTGGCGCTGAACGACAGTTATCCCCAGCACGTCGTCACGGCGGTGATCGTCGCCCACGATGGCGCCGCGTGGCTTCCGCATGTCATCGATGCCCTGCTTGAGCAGGACCGCCCGGTCCAGCGGGTGGTAGCCGTCGACACCGGCAGCAGGGACCGCAGCGGTGCCGTGCTGGCCGCCAAGCTCGGCCAGGCTGTCGTGTTCGGCATGGACCGCGGGACCGGCTACGGGGCCGCGGTCAGCCGGGCACTTCAGCACAAGGCGGCCAGCGTCAGCGTGCCGGCCCCGGCCGGGCCGGCCGGGGCCGAGCGCGTCGAGTGGGTGTGGCTGCTGCATGACGACTGCGAGCCGGCACCGGACGCGCTCGAGCAACTGCTCCGCGGGGCAGCCGAGTCGCCGGCCGCGGGCGTCCTCGGCCCCAAGGTGATGGACTGGTCCGATCGCAGCGTGATCGTCGAGGCTGGCGTGACGATCGATGCGGTCGGGCGCCGGGTCACTGGCATCGAGCCGCGGGAAGTGGACCAGGGCCAGCACGACGGCGACCGGGACGTGCTGGCGGTCGGCAGTGCCGGGATGCTCATCCGCCGGGACGTCTGGGACCGGACCGGCGGGTTCGATACCGGCATGGCCCTGTTCCGCGAGGATGTCGACCTGTGCTGGCGGGTCCATGCGGCGGGCTACCGGGTCCGGCTCATCACCGATGCCGTCGTCTTCCACGCCCAGGCCGCCGCGCGCCGACGGCGACCGGTGTCGGCGGGCCGTCGGGCACCGTACCTGGACCGGCGCAATGCGCTGATGACGCTGCTGGGTAACCTGCCTTTCGCCGCCATGCTCGGGTCGATCGCCCGCAATGCCGCCACGTCCTTTTTCCGCACGCTCTACCTGCTGCTGGCTAAGCGCCCGGCAGCGGCGGGCGCCGGGCCGGCGCGCTGCCTATAACCGGCTGCGAGCTGACCTGCCGGCCGGCAAGTCCGTCCGGGAGATGGCCGAGTTCGCCGCGTCGGCCCTGTCGCGCTCCCCGCAGCTCGATACCGCCGGGATGCATCACGCGACGGATGACCCGAACGACGATGACTTCCTGCTGACCGACATCGGCATCGTGCAGCGGTTCATGACGCACCCCGGCGTCCTGCTCTTCGTCGGCCTGGCCATCGTGGCCGGGATCGCCGAGCGCTCCCTGCTGCGCTCGGGCCCGCTCGGCGGTGGTGCCCTGCTGCCGGCCTGGGGTGGCGCATCCGGGCTCTGGCGCGAGTACTGGCAGGCCTTCCATCCGAATGGCGTCGGCTCATCGGCCACCGCGCCGCCCTACCTCGCGCTGGTCGCCGGGCTAGCCACCGTGCTCGGCGGCAAGCCCTGGCTCGCGGTGGACGTGATCCTGCTCGGCTGCGTGCCGCTGGCGGGCGTCACGGCATTCCTGGCGGCTGGCCGGGTGACCCGGTCGGCGCCGGTCCGGGTCTGGGCGGCCGCGGCCTACGCGCTGCTGCCGGTAGCCACAGGGGCGATAGCGGCCGGCCGGCTCGGCACGGCCGTCGTGTTCGTCCTCCTCCCGCTCATCGGGCTGTCGGCCGGCCGGATGCTCACGCGGCCGCATCAGCTGGCCCGCCGCGCGGCCTGGGCGACCGGGCTGCTCGTGGCCGTCGGGGCCGCGTTCGCTCCGGTGCTCTGGCTGATGACGCTGGTGGCGGCTGCGGCTGCCCTGATCGCCTTCCGGGCCTCGCGCCGCGGCCTGCTGGCCAACCTCGCGATCGTGGTCATCGTGCCGCCGGCCCTGCTGTTCCCGTGGTCGCTGCAGCTCGCCGCGCATCCATCCGGGCTGCTGCTGGAGGCTGGCGTCCAGCAGGCTGGTCTCGCCGCGCCTGATCTGCCGGCCCGCTCCCTGATGCTGCTCAGTCCCGGCGGCCCCGGGCTGCCGCCGGCGTGGGTCACGGCCGGGCTGGCCCTGGCCGCGCTGGCGGCCCTGCTGGCATCGCGGCAGCGCGGCGCGATCATGGCGGGCTGGTTCGTCGCCGTGCTCGGCCTGGCGGCTGCGCTCGCGGTCAGCCGCGTCGCCGTGACCCCGGCAGGCGGCGGAGCCGCCGTCCCGGGCTGGCCAGGCGTGGCGCTGGCGGCGGCGGCGGCAGGCTTGCTGCTGGCAGCAGCCGCGGGGAGCGAGTCGCTCACCGGCCTGGCAGCCGCCGGCGGCCGGTCCGGCCTGCGGCGGCTGATCAGCGGCCGGGGCCTGCTCGTCGCGCTGCTGGCCGCGGCGGCCATCTCCGCGCCTGTCCTGGCCGCCGTGACCTGGATCAGCTCCGGCGTGCGCGGACCGGTCGCCCCGGCGGCCGGCCAGGCCGCCCCGGAGCTTGTCTCCGCGCTGCCGGATAACGGGCTGCAGCAGCGCACCCTGGTGCTGCGATCAGCCGGCGGCAGGATCTTCTTCCTGCTGCTGCGTGATTCTGTCCCCGGGCTCGGGGACTCGGAGCTGACGCCCGTGCCGGCCGCGCAGCGGGCGCTGACGGCGGCGGTGGCAGGCCTGGTCGCCCAGAACGGCGGCGAGGCCGCGAATCTGCAGCAGGAACTGGCCCGCTTCGACATCGGCTACGTCCTGATGCAGGCGCCGGTGAACCAGGCGCTGGCCAGCACGCTGGACGGGGTCGCGGGGCTGCATCCGGTGAACCTGGCGCAGTCATTCGATCTGTGGCGACTGGATAACCCGACATCCGAGGTGACCGTCCTCCAGCCGGGGGGCAGCACGGTCGCCGTGCCATCGGGCTGGGTCGGCGCTTCGGGCTCGCGGGCGCCGGCCAGCGGCGGCATCCTGGAGCTGGCCGAACCGCGGGGCGGCTGGAGTGCGACCCTCAACGGCCATCCGCTGACCGCCGTCGCCTCGCCGGCCGGCAGCTGGGCGCAGGCGTTCCGGCTGCCCGCCGGGGGCGGGACGCTCGACATCAGCAGGAGCCAGCCGGGACATGACCTGGCCATCGCGGCGGAGGCGCTGGCCGCCGTGGTGGTCGCTGCGCTGGCGCTGCCGGGCGTGCACACGGCCGCCGAGACGCAGGAGGCTGCTCCGGCACCGGCGGCCGGGCGCGCCGCCGCCGAGGCCGGGGGGGCCGCTGAGGCCGGCACCGCTGACGCCGGCGGCAGCATCCCGGCCGGGCCCGGCACCGAGGGCGACGCTGCGGCAGGCCCGGCCGACGCCAGCGGCCGCCGTCGCGACAGCCGGATTCCCGGCCGCGGCGGCCGGGCTGGCGCGCGGGCGCACGGCTCACGTCCCGGACGGGCAGCCCGGTCCCGACCGCGGCGCCCGGCTCCATCGGCCGACGGGCCGCGGGTGCCCCGCCAGGCCGGACCGCCTGAGCAGGGCGGACCGCCCCCCGCCGTCCGCGAGGCCGACCAGCTGGCCTGGCCAGCCGACCAGCCAGCCGCTGGAGGCGCCGCATGGCCGGGTCGCGACGGCGCGGTCGGCGCGCCGCCGGCAGCGCCCGGACAGGGCCGGGACGGCCGGGCAGAGCGGCAGGGCGCCGCGGCGCAGCGGGCCGCCCCCTGGTCCCATCCGGCTGGCCAGCCTGACCGCGGCCGCCATACGGCGGGCCGGCCGGACCGCGGGCGGCCGCAGCAGGCGCGCGAGGACCCGGCCAGGACCGCCAACGGACGGGCCGCGCCGGACGGCCAGGTCCCCCGGCAGCCCGCAGCCCCCCCGTCGTCCTGGCCGGCCAGCGATCAGCCGTCGTCATGGCCGTCGGCCGCCAGCCCGAGCGGTTCGGCTGACCGGCCGGGATCCAGGCCAGACTCCGCGGATAGCGCGGGCTGGCCGGCGGCCGGCGAGCCGGGTCAGCGGGCCGGGCAGGAGCTTGAGCCGCTGCCGCCAGCAGGCGAGCAGCCCCGCGACTGGCCCCGGCCGGCAGCTGATGACCGGTCCGCTCACCGCTGGCCCGCACCTGATCGCGACCGCGAGGGAGATTCCCGGTGAGGGCCAGCCTGCGTGGCCGGATCCTGCCGGCCCTGCTGGTGGTCCTGGCACTCGGTGCCGTCTACGGGGCCGGCAGCCTCCGCCACCCGGCGGCGAGCGCGGCCAGCGCTGCGTCGCGGCCGGGCCGGGCGCCCGTGGTATCAGCGCTGCGCGCCTGCCCGGCCCCTGGCTCGACCGGCGTCACGGCTGGCGGCGTGGCCCTGGCGGCGGCGCCGGGATCGGCTGGCCAGGGTCAGGCTGTGATCAGCCGGCTGATCCCGGCTGGCGCCAGCACCGCAGGCCCCGCTGTCTCTTCTGTCACCGCGCCCGGCCAGCTCCAGCTGCTGCCCGTCACGGCGGCGCCCGCGGTGCCGAAGGCGCTGGCGGCCGGCCAGGCCGGGTCCAGCGCCGCGGTCCGGACCAGCGCCGGCCGCGGCGGCATACTGATCCAGGCGACCGGTGCTCTCGCGCAGGGAATCGAGGCCGAGCAGACCGGCCCGGGCGGGCTGGTCACAGCGCGCTGCGAGGCACCGGGCACTAGCTTCTGGTTCGTCGGGCCCGGCCAGAAATCCGCGGCACAGATCGAGGTGTACCTGATCAATCCCGACGGGCAGGCAGCCGATGCGCAGGTCAGCGCGCTGACCGACGAGAATCCGCTGGTCAGCTCCGACACCGGCATTGCCGTGCCGCCGCACAGCATGGTGGTCCAGTCCCTGAATGCGCTGCTGAGCTCCTCTCAGGTCATTGCCCTGCACGTGAGCACGAGCGTCGGCCGGGTCAGCGCTGCGGTCCGGCTGGCCAGGAGCCCGTCTGAGCCGGGCGGCTGGCTGCCAGCCGCTCAGCAGCCTGCGCGCAACCTGGTGATCCCTGGCGTGCCGGGCACGACCGGCACCCGCGTACTGTACGTCGCGGTTCCCGGCGGCTCGGGATCAGCGCAGGTCAAGATCACTGCCGTGACCGCTAAGGGCTCGTACCAGCCGACCGGCGGCAGCGGCATCGACCTGCCCGGCAGCTCGGCCTGGGCAGTCCAGCTGCCATCGCTGTCGGGAGTGGCCGCGGCGATCAGGGTCTCGGCGAGCGTGCCGGTCACGGCGGCCATTTCCGTGCCCGGCGGTGCAGCGGGCGCGCCGGCCGCGCTGGCGGTGGCGTCGGCTCCGGTCCAGCAGCAGGGCGTCATCGCGGACAACCCGGCGGGCCCGGCCGGGTCGGCCGAGCTGGTGCTGTCGGCGCCGTGGGCCGCGGCCAGCGTGCGCGTCACCGATGCCACTGCCACGGTCCCGTTCGGGCGGGAGCCATCGACGACCGTGCAGGTGGCGGCCGGCCACACGGCTGTGCTGCCGCTGCGGACGCCGCCAGGGGTCAAGGCCGGCGACTTCGCCGTGCTCGTGACCCCGCTGCCAGGATCGGGCCTCGTGTACGCGGGACGGGTGCTCACCGCGGGCGGCGTGACCCAGTCGATCCTGCCCGTGATCAGCTCGCCGACCTGGGTCGCGCTGCCGGCTGTCGGGGAATCGATGACCGCGCTCGGATCGTGAGCCGGCGGCCCGCCCCGGCCTTCCGGCGATGAGCTATTCCTCGCCTGGATAGCCGGGGTCCACGACCTCCGGGTCAACCCCGAGCAGGCGCGCGAACTCCTCGACGACGATGTCGAGCACCAGCTCGGCGAGTTCCTCCTCGCCGTCGGCCCTGGCCATCAGCGGCCGCCGGTACAGCACGATGCGGGCCGGGCTGGCCGGCGCAGCGGGCTGGCTGGCGTCCGCCGACCCGCGATCGAGCCGCGCCAGCGGTACCGGCTCGGGCTCGTCTTCGGGGAGATCCGCGCTCGGGACCTCCTCCACGGCGAACTCGACGCCGGACAGCTCGGCCTCCCACCGCGGCTCAAGCCGGGATACCGCCTGCAGCACCAGGTCATCGAAACGCTCGGCCCGGCTGCGGTGCAGCGGGAGCTCGGCGGGGGTCAGCACGCCGCGCAGGCCCCGGCCGTGCCGGTCCCGGCGGCGGACCCGCCTGCCCGCCCCCGCCGGGTTGTCGCGGTCGTGCATAGCAGCTGAGCGTATCCCGGGGCACCGCGCGAGGGCGGGCAGCGATGCCGGCCGGGAGACACGATCGTGCAGAGTGCCCCGGGTGGTGGCGTTACCGCCTGCCGGTCGATACCGTCAGCCCTTGTGACCGACCTTTCCGAGCCTGCCCGCGGCTGCTGGCTCTGGCTGCGTCCGGTCCGGTCCGCTGTGCTGCGTGGCACCGTGAGCGGGGTGCGTCGTTGAGTCTTCGCCGTTGCTCCCGCCCCGCCTGCAAGCAGACGGCCTTGTACACCCTGACCTACGTCTACCGGGACTCCACCGCCGTCCTGGGCCCGCTGGCCGCCTACGTGGAGCCGCACTGCTACGACCTGTGCGCCATTCACGCCGGCCGGCTGACGGTGCCGCGCGGCTGGGACGTGGTCAGGCTGCCCGCCGGGGGAGCCGGGGAAGCCGAAGCAGACGATCTTGAGGCGCTCGCCAACGCCGTCCGCGAGGCCACGGTCCCCCGAACTCCGGCCGAGCCGGTCGGCCAGGGCGTGGAAGTGGGCCGTCGCGGCCACCTGCGGGTCCTGCGGTCAGCCCCGCCGGACCGGGGGCGCCTCGGCTGACCGCCGCGCGGGTGGCGTGCGGCAGGGCCGGATGGCGGCCGGTAGGCTCTGACTTCGTTCATCGTGACCATGGCCGTGCCGGGGCCGTAGTCAGCCGCCGCCACGGCGGGCCGGGAAGCGAGTGAGAGTGGCCGATTACGCGAAGATCTTCAAGGCATATGACATCCGCGGCGTCGTGCCGGATGAGCTGGATGAGTCGGTGGCGGAGTCGGTCGGGGCCGCGTTCACCCGGCTGACCGGCGCGCCCGCGGTGGTCACCGTGCATGACATGCGGACGTCGTCGCCGGCGCTGGCCGACGCGTTCGGCCGCGGCGCCGCCGCTCAGGGCGCTGAGGTGATCGCGTGCGGGCTCGGCTCGACCGACATGCTCTATTACGCCAGCGGGTGCCTGCAGATCCCCGGGGCCATGATCACGGCAAGCCATAATCCGGCCAGGTACAACGGGATCAAGCTCTGCCGCTCCGGTGCCCGCCCGGTCGGCGAGGAAACCGGCCTCCGCGAGCTGCGCGAGATGGCAGCCCGCGGTGTCCCCGCCGCCGCCGGGACACCGGGCATCAGCACGCGGCGCGACCTGCTGCCCGGCTACGCGGAGCACCTGCGCAAGCTCGCTGACGTGGCCGGGATCCGTCCGCTGAAGGTGGCCGTCGACGCGGGCAACGGCATGGCCGGGCACACCGTGCCCGCGGTCTTCGAGGGGCTGCCGCTGCAGACGGTGCCGCTCTACTTCGAGCTCGATGGCACGTTCCCGCACCATGAGGCCAATCCGATCGATCCGGCGAACATGGCCGACTTGCAGCGGGCGGTGATCAGCAGCGGCGCTGACATCGGCCTGGCCTTCGACGGCGATGCCGATCGCTGCTTCGTCGTCGATGAGCGTGGCGAGATCGTGTCACCATCGGTGCTCACCGCGCTCATCGCGGTCCGTGAGCTGCGGCGCGAGCCCGGGGCCACGATCATCCATAACCTGATTACATCGAGGGCAGTCCCCGAGATCGTCGCCGAGAACGGCGGCCAGCCCGTCCGCACCCGGGTCGGCCATTCCTTCATCAAGGCCCGGATGGCCGAGACGGGCGCCATCTTCGGCGGCGAGCATTCCGGCCATTTCTACTTCCGCGACTTCTGGTTCGCTGACTCGGGCATGCTGGCGGCCCTGCACGTGCTCGCGGCGCTGGGCTCGCAGCCTGGCCCGCTGTCGGAGCTGCTGGCCGAGTACGCCCGGTACGTGGCCTCAGGCGAGATCAACAGCGAGGTCAGCGACCAGGCCGCGGCTACCGCGCAGGTCCGGGCGGCCTTCGCCGGGCGTCCCGGAGTGACCACCGACGACCTCGACGGCCTCACCGTGACGGGACAGGCGTGGTGGTTCAACCTTCGCCCGTCCAACACCGAGCCGCTGCTGCGGCTCAACGTGGAGGCGGCTGATGCCGCCACGCTGGCGGAGATCCGCGACGGCGTGCTGCGGATTGTCCGCCGTGGGCCCGCCGGGCGAAGCTGATACCGACCGCCACCAGACGCAGGGAGACCGCATGAAGATCGATGACTGGCTGCTGGAGATCCTGGCCTGCCCGAGATGCCACGCTCCGCTCCGCGTGGACGAGGCGGCCAGCGAGCTCGTCTGCACCGGGGCCGACTGCGGACTGGCCTATCCGGTGCGGGACGACATCCCGGTCCTGCTCATTGACGAGGCCCGCGACCCGGCGGCCGCCGGCAGCCAGGAGTGATTTCCGATAGCAGCTGAACCGCACGGGCCGGCCGCCGCGCACGGCGGCGGGAAGCGCGCGGTCATCACCGCCCTGGCGGCGAACCTGGGCATCGCGGTGACCAAGTTCGCTGCCTTCATCATCACCGGCTCGGCCTCGCTGCTGGCCGAGTCCGTGCACTCGGTGGCCGACTCGGGCAATCAGGTGCTGCTCCTGCTGGGCCGCAGCCGCGCCCGGCGGGCGCAGACCGAGGAGCATCAGTTCGGCTTCGGAGCCGAGCGCTATTTCTACGCGTTTGTCGTCGCCCTGGTCCTGTTCACCGTCGGCGCCGTTTTCTCCTGCCTGGAGGGCATCGATCGGATCCGGCATCCCGAGCACGTCACGTCGGCTGCGGTCGCCTTCGCCGTCCTGGGCATCGCCGTCATCCTGGAAGGGCTGTCGCTGCGGACCGCGATCTCTGAGTCGAACCACAGCAGGGGCCGGGCCAGCTGGGGCAGCTTCATCCGGCACGCCAAGGCGCCGGAGCTGCCCGCGGTCCTGCTGGAGGACGTGGCCGCGCTGGCCGGGCTGCTGCTGGCGCTCATCGGCGTATCGCTGACCGTCATCACCGGCAACGGGCGGTGGGACGGGGCCGGCTCGCTGGGCATCGGCCTGCTCCTCGGCTGCGTGGCCGTGATCCTCGCCGTGGAGATGAAGAGCCTGCTCATCGGGGAGTCGGCCAGCCCCGGCATGGAGGCGGCCATCGTCGCCGCGATTCTCGGCGGCCCGGAGGCGGAACGCGTCATTCACCTGCGCACCCTGCACGTGGGCCCGGAGACCCTGCTCGTGGCCGCCAAGATTGCGGTCCCGCGGGACAAGCCGGCCCGCGACATCGCGGCCGGCATCGACGCGGTGGAGAAGCGCATTCGCTCCGCCGTGCCGATCGCGGAACTGATCTTCCTTGAGCCGGATCTCTACCAGGCCGCGCGGGCCGATGACACCGACCCTGCCGTCCGCGCTGCCCGCCGTAACCTGCCCGGTTAGGGGTCCCGCCTGCCCGTGCCGGGCGTGCTGGCTACCCGGCAGGCTTGCGGGCGACGAACGTCAGCACGCCGTCCACCGTGACGGTGATCTTGTCAAAGCCCAGCGTCTGCAGCCTGCCAAGCAGCGAGCCAGGATCGACCGGGTTGTAGGTGTCGCCGGCATGAAAATGATGCAGCTCGTTGCTGGCCAGGCTGTCGGAGCAGATCAGCGCGCCGCCCGGCCGGAGCACCCGGAGCGCGTGCGCCAGGATCTTGTCCTGCAGCCCGCGAGTGGGCACGTGGTGCAGCATCGTGAACGAGCCGACGGAGTCGAACGACTCATCCGGGTAGCTGAGCTCGGCCGCATCGCCGGCCGCGACGGTGACGTTGGTGCCGGCGTACCTGGCCGCCAGCCGGCCGGCCGCGGCCGGGTCGAGCTCGAGCACGGTCAGCTGCCGGACCCGCTGCCGCAGCCACTCGGTCGCCGCTCCCGGTCCCGGCCCTATCTCGAGCATGCAGGCGCCAAGATCAGCGGCCGCCGTCAGCGACGGCAGGATCTCGCCGCGGATTCGCGCCGCCCACTCGGCGCTGCCGCACAGCTCATCGTGGTCTGAGTTCATGACCGTGACGCTACGGGCCGGCCGGCCGGAACCCCAGAGCGTACGCTGTCATGCTGTGTCGCAAGACGGACATGTGCCTGACGGGTGCCGGGACAGCCCGGCCGCGATGATCGTGGCCACCTTCCCGATGGGACCGGGCTCGGTATTCGACTGGCATGCCCACCCCGACCACCAGCTCGCCTGGTCATCCAGCGGGGTGCTGACCGTCCGCAGCGAGGACAGCACCTGGGTGCTGCCGCCCACCAGGGCCCTGTGGATCCCGGCCGGGGTGCCGCATCAGACGCTCTCGTCCGGCAGCGCCACCATGCAGACCCTCTATGTCCGGCCCGCCGGGTGCCCGATCAGCTGGCCGGCACCGACGCCGGTCGCCGCGAGCCTGCTCCTGGCCGAGCTCATCGCCTACCTGGACAGCGACACCCTGGATGCGCAGCGCCGCGCGCGCGGCGAGGCGGTACTCGCCGACCTGCTCGAGCCGGTTGGCCTGGCCACCATCGAGCTCAGGATGCCGGCCGGGGAGCCGGCCAGGCGGGTGGCGCAGGCGCTGCGGGCCAATCCCGCTGATAAGCGGACGCTGGCCGACTGGGGGCGCGAGGTGGCCGCCAGCGGGCGGACGCTCGAGCGCGCCTTCCTGGCCGACACGGGGGTGCCGTTCGCGCGGTGGCGGACGCTGCTGCGACTGCGGGCGGCGCTGCCGGCCCTGGCCGCCGGCGAGCCAGTCGGCAACGTGGCGCGGCACGTCGGCTACGAGTCGACCAGCGCGTTCGTGGCCGCGTTCAGCCGGGAGACAGGAACGACGCCGGCCGCGCATTTCCGGCGGCGAGCCGGAGCCACTGATCCTGACACTTCCCGTCCGGCATCGGACTGACCCCCGGCACGCGCGCTCAGCCGGGAGCAATGGCCGGCCGCCGCTGGCGTCAGTGCGGTGTCAGCGCGGTGACGGCTGCGTGGCCGGGTCCTGTCAGCGCTGCGCCGCAGGCTGGTCGCATTGCTCAAGGCGGATCAGGGCCAGGCCAGGATCCGCGGCTACGACGTGGTCAGCCGGGCTGCGGCCGTCCGCGAGCTGATCGCCCCGACCGGCCAGTTCGCGTCGGCCGACGACGAGCTGACCGGCACCGAGAACCTGATCCTGATCGGCCGGCTGCTCGGCCTGAGCCGGGCGACGGCACGTGGCCGGGCGCGCGAGATGGCCGAGCGCTTCGGCCTGGAGGCCGCGGCGGGCCCTGCACAGACAGCACGGCGGCTCGCTGCTATAGCGCTGATTGCGCTGGAGTTTCACGGCCTGCCGTTCCATGCCCGCAAGGTCGGCGGCCTCGCTGGCGTCTTCCCCTCCAGGTGCCGCCACGACCTGGCCGCGGCGGGCCTTGGCGAGCTACGCGGAGCGTTGCGGCAAGGGGTCGGGGAGGCCAGACGATAAGCGTTCGAATCCTCCTGACCGGCAAGAAATCCGGGCCTTCGAAGTTAGCCGGGATCTGGTTTCCACCCGGTTACCGGGTGGCGGACCATTCCCGGCCCCTGGTAGACCTGGCTGGCCAGGATCTCATCCTCGACGTGCTGGACGCGATCGCATCTAAGCGCGAGAGGGGGTCCCAGGTGTGGGCGTCGCGCGAGTGCTGGTACTCACGCCTGGACTTCTTGAGCCGCCGACCGGCACCCCGGCCCGCCCCTCGGCCATGTGGGCGGGCCGGCGTTCCCGGTGGGTCCGTGTAGATGCTGCTTGAGGGGTTCAAGCGCGCCGGTGCCGGGCGAATCGCCCCAGCCCGGCCAGCCGGACCGGGGCGAGCACGGGCCGTGTGGCGGGTGGAGACGGCCTGCTGGTCCCGTCACCGGCCGTGGGTGGGGGGACGGTTTCTGGTATCGCGGCCTCTCCGGCGACCAGTGCGGTGTCGTCGGCGACGGAGCGGCCGATCCTGTCGAGGATTTGCGGGTGGCCGCGCAGGACGGCGTAGGTCACGCCGCCGGCCACCATGATCGCGAGGAACATCCAGGCGATGATGCTGTCTGGGTAGGGCGGGAACGGCACGTAGCTGCTGTAGAGGACGTAGGCCATGCCGCCTGCGGAGATCACGCCGGCGATAACGTCGAGCGGGTGCAGGTCCCGGATGCGGGCGAGGTAGACGGCGCCGCCGATGCTGACGATGAAGTATTCGGCGATGGCGAAGAAGCCGGCGAGGGTGAAGAACGGCCCGGTGAACACCACCGGGGTCGAGCTGGTGGAAACCACCCACAGGGCAAGCGCGAGCCCGAATCCGGCGAGCAGGATGATCGGCAGGACCGGGGTTTTGGTGGTCCGGCCGACCCGGGCGAGCGTGGGCGGCAGCAGCCGCTCGCGGGCCAGCGTGAACACCACCCGGGCGACCAGGTTGATGGTGGCGATGATGACCGCGAACGTGGCCACGATGATGCCGATGTCGACGAGGTAGCTGAGCCAGTGCACGCCGTTGCGGTTCGCCAGGTCGGTGAGCGGGTTCGGCGAGGCGATCAGCGCGGGCAGATGCCCGTTGTAGCCGAGGACGAGGCTGTAGCCGGCGAAGGTGAACAGCAGCCCGGTGATGACCAGGCTGCCCACGACCGCGCGGGGGATGACATGGTTGGGGTTGCGGGCCTCCTGGCCGAAGACGGTCGCGGACTCAAAGCCCTCGTACGCGAAGATGCCGATGACCATGCCGAGGGCAAGGCCCTGCACGGTGACGCCGTGCAGCCCGAACTGCGCGCTGTCGAAGATGTGCGGGGCGTGCGCGAGGACGATGCTGAACAGGAGCACCATCGCCGCGATGGACAGGGCCTGGAGCACGAGCATCACCATGACGGACAGCTTGATTTCCTTGTAGGAGAAGAAGGCGGCGAGCACGGCACCGAGCACGCAGAAGCCGGCCAGAACCGGTTTGGTCATCTGCATGCCGAATAGGTTGAAGAAGCTCGCGGTGTAGTTGGCGAACACGACGACCATCGCCGGCAGGGCCGCCAGCCCGATGAAGACGATGGCGAGGGCGGTGAGCACCCCGCCCAGACGGCCGGCGCAGCGGCTGTTGAGCCCGTAGAGCCCGCCGGTGGTGGCGAATCTGCGTGCCAGGCGGATGATGATCCATCCGGTGCACAGCACGACGACCATCTGAAACAAGACGGTGAGCCAGGTGCCGGTGCCGGCGAGCGGCACGATCAGTGCGCCCATGACGGCGACGGTCCCGGCCGGCGAGATCGCGCCGAGGGACTGGGCAAGCGCGCCGAACGTGCCGACGGCGTTACGTTGCAGGGTTGGGGGGCCGGTTGATGCCGGAACGGTGGTGGTCATCGCAACCTCCTAAGGGCCGGGACGCTCACCGGGCTGCGGGCGGCCGCTCCCGGTTGGGAGCAGCGGATGGGACGGTGGCTGTCCGGGCAAGCAGCGGCCGGTCGATCTTGCCCACGGGCAGCAGCGGCAAGCTGTCGATGATGTGGATCTGCTTGGGCACTTTGTAGTTGGCAAGCCGCTGCCGGCACCAGGCGGCGAGTTCTTCGGCGGTCACCGCAGTCCCGGGTTGCGGCTCGATGAAGGCGACACCCACGGCCTGGTAGTCGGCGTCGGGCCGGGAGACGACCGCCGCGGCGGCAACGGCGGGGTGGCTTTCGAGAGCCAGCTCGATCTCGCGCGGGTAGATGTTGTAGCCGCCGGACTTGAACATTTCCTTGTGGCGGGCCACGAGCCGCAAGTTGCCGTCCCGGCGGAGCAGCCCGCGGTCACCGGTTCGCAGCCAGCCATCCGCAGTGAACACGGCCGCGGTGTCCGCGGGCCGGTGGTAGTAGCCAGCCATCACCGACGGGTGGCGGACGCAGACCTCGCCCTCTTCCCCTGCTTCACCCCAGCGGCCGTCGTCGGTGAGCAGGCGCACGTCGAGTTCTGGATCGGGCCGCCCGACCGTGGCGGCCAAGACCTCGTCGTCTGCGCCTGGGTCGGTGTAAGTGACGGAACTGGTCACCTCGGTGGCGCCGTAGGTGGCGGTGAGTGCGACACTGAGCCGGCGGTAGCAGCGGATGACCTCCAGCGGCAGCGGCCCACCGCCCCAGCCAACCGCCCGCAGGGAACTCAGGTCGGCCGTGCTGAATCCGGCAAGCGCGGCGATCCGCTGCAGCTGTGTCGGGACCTGGAACAGGGCGGTCACCTGGTAAGGGGCGATCGCGTCGAGGGTCTGCTGCGCATCAAACCGCTGCTGAAACACGATCGAGCCGCCGGCCACCAGCGGCACGCAGCACAGGTCACCGACGCCGCCGATGTGGTCGATCGGGAGGTTGCAGATCAGCCGCAGCCGCGGGACCGCCCATTGGGCGGACTCGACCCGGCCCAGGCGCACCAGGCCAGCGTGCCGGATCAGCGCGCCCTTGGGAGCGCCGGTGCTGCCCGAGGTGTAGACGATGAGTGCGGGCTGCGCGGGGGTCACGGTCGCGGCCGCGGTGGCCGCCGCCGCCGCATCCGCTGCCGCGGCCCGGTCCAGGAAGGGGTCGCGGTCAGGCAGTCCCGCGAGCGGCAGGACCTCCGCCCGGCTTCTGGCCAGGTGCGCCGCCCGCCGGACGTCGGGCGCATAGTCTCGTCCCTCGAACCGTGCCATGGTGAACACGAGCCGGGGCTTGGCGTCTTGGAGCACGTAGGTGAGCTCGTCAACCGTGTGCGCCGGGTTGAGTCCCAGCCAGATCCCGCCCAGACGCGCGGTCGCCAGGCAGATGACGAAGAACTCGGGGCGGGGAGTTGACAGCACCGCCACCCGATCCCCGGGCCGCACCCCGGAGGCGTACAGCGCCCGGGCGAACACCTCGACCCGCTCGGCCAGGCCGCCGTAGCTCAGCACGTCCTGCTCGAACAGCAGCGCCGGGCGGCCAGGATCGACGGTCGCGTAATGGAACGGGTAGTCGCTGATCCGGCCCAGCGCCGGAGGGGCACGCCAGCCGGTCATTACTCGGCCCTGCCGTCCACGTAAAGCATCAGCCAGCGCGCGATCATCACCGGCGCTGCAGACCCCTCGGCTTCCATCTGGTGATCCACGGTGACCAGCACCCGGCTCGCCGATTTCCGCCGCACGTCCACGACTTCCCGGCTCACCCGGACTGCCTGCCCGGCGAACACCGGGGCGGTGAAGCGGACCCGGTCCAGCCCATAGTTGTAGCCGTAGCGGCCATCGGTTTGCACCAGCGGCACCGCAAACTCGAAGTGCACGAGCAGCGACAGCAGCAGGAAGCCGTCGGCAAGGTCGGGCCCGAGCGCGTGGTTGCGGCTCGGGGTCAGGTCGACGTACGCCGGATCAAGGTAGGTGGCGTGCGCGAATTCACGCAAATGCTCACGGTCGACGGTCACCCAGCCGGAGACATCCTGGTGTCCTAGCAGCTGCTCCACCTGATCGAACGTCACCGGTAGCCGACGGCGTTCCGGTGCAGGGCCGGTGTCGGCAGCGAAATCCTGGTGGTGTGCCGAGTGCATTTTGGCCTCCCCACTTGGGGGACACCGCCTGAGCTTCCTCACCTGCCGAACTATCGGTATCCAGCCACCCAGGCGTTGTGCCTGCAACGTTGGCCGCGGCAGCCCTTTCCGCAATACCCGTTCGACCTGACTTGGGTAGGACGAAAGTACCGGCGTCACAGGCCAAACGGCTTCGGTCCTGACGCTGTGACCCCGTGGCTTGAGGCACAATGCACCGCATAGCACATCAGCCCAGTTCAGAGCGGCCCGGTCAGTGGCTACGGTTACCGGGGCGGGGTGAGCAGAGACCCTAGCCTAGCGGCGGCACGAGACCGCTGCTAAGTCCGGCCGTGGCGGCGAACGCCGGGCTTGAGTGCCGTCATGGAGGCGCAGGCGATGTGCGACACCGGTACCCATGCCGAAGTCACGCCGGCGGAAGCCTGGCCGGCGAGCGTGGAGTGGGAGGGCGAGGTGCTTCCGCTCGAGCCGGCCGACGAGCTGTCGGCGCTGACGGTCTGCTACAACACCGTGGAGATCGACCTGCCGGACGAGGGGCCGGCCAAGCGGCTGTCACTGGCCGGGACGGCCGGCCGGCGCCGATGCTGGAGGCGCCGACGCTGCGCGAGGGCGAGGTGCCGGACACCCCGCTCGCCCAGCACGGGTTCTCCGCGCTCGTCGAGATCCGCAAGGGCGGCCAGGTGCGGCGGCTGTTGTCCGACACCGGGCTGACGCCGGACGAGCGCGCGGAGAACCTGCGCCGACTGGGCCGCGATCTGGCGGACATCGAGGCCCTTGCCTGCAGCCACGGCCACTTCGACCACACCACCGGGGCTTCCCACCGCCAGCCGCAGCGCCCTGGACGGCGCCGGCTTTGACATCATCGAGCACCGGCAGCCGTCGTTCCTAGATGACGGTCGGTGCTGATCACTGGCGAGGTCGACCGGGTCACCGGCTTCGAGAAGGGGGGCGGAATCCACCAGACCTGGCACGGCGGCAGCTGGGAACCGACCAGACAGGAGCGGCCTGACCCGGCATCTGACAACGGCCCGCACTCAGGCCATCGAGGCCAGCCCAGTCACCCGCCAGTCACCTACATTCTTGTCTCACACCCCGTCGTCGCCGTCGCCGAGGTCACCGGCGCCGTGCCCGACATCCGCCGCGACACCGGGCTGGTCACCGTGGCGGCCGCCGAGCCGGCGATGCAGGCGGCGCTCGTGCGCCCGCGGCGGTGCCAGCCAGGCACTCCCAGCAGCGTCGGCCCGCTGCCTAGAGCCGCTTCCCGCCGCCAGAGCCGGCCCCGCGCCGCGCCTGGTCGTCGCCCTCACCGCCCAGCCTGAGCAGGCGCTGTGCGCGCTCCTGCTCGAAGTCCAGGGCCCGGGCGCGCGGCGGCTCAATCCGGCCGATCCGCCGGCCGAGCTCGGCGACCTCCGACCGGATCCGCGGATCGGCCAGGACCGCGATACCGAAAGCGAGCGCGGCCGGGCTGACGTCATAACGGCGCTCGATCGACAGGCCGAGCGCCACGGCCGCGAGGTCGGCGTCGCCGAACTGGCGGTGACCGGGGCCGCTCCCGGTGCGGGCGGCGGCGCTGCTGCGGCCCGGGCGGCGCTGCTGCACGAGGGGGAGCAGGCCCAGCGACTCCCGGTACCTGAGCATCCGGGCCGAGGTACCGAGGGCCCGTGCCGCCTCAGCGATGCGCATGGCGATAAACTTAACATTTTCGTGTCAAGAAAGCGCGTCCCCGCGTGCACGGACCCGCCCTCGTCCCGTACGGTCGATGGTGTTCGCTTGCGGCCGTCAGCCAGCGTCCTGGCGCGCTGGCCAGGCCGGAGCTGGCAGGCACACGCCCAGCCCTCACCCTCAAGGAGTGCATATGCCCGCGGAGGCTCCCGCGTTCAAGGTCGCTGACCTGTCCCTGGCCGACTTCGGCCGCCGCGAGATCAGGCTCGCCGAGCACGAGATGCCCGGCCTGATGGCCGTGCAGGCCGAATGGGCCGGCTCCCGTCCGCTCGCTGGCGCCCGGATCACCGGCTCGCTGCACATGACGGTGCAGACGGCCGTGCTGATCGAGACGCTCGTGGCGCTTGGCGCGCAGGTGCGCTGGGCGTCCTGCAACATCTTCTCGACTCAGGACCACGCCGCCGCCGCCGTCGCGGTCGGCCCGGAGGGAACGCCGGACAACCCCAAGGGCATCCCGGTGTTCGCCTGGAAGGGCGAGACGCTGGACGAGTACTGGTGGTGCACCGAGCAGGCGCTGACCTGGCCAGGGGAGCCCGGGCCGAACATGCTGCTGGACGACGGCGGCGATGCGACCCTGCTCGTGCACAAGGGCGCCGAGTTCGAGGCTGCGGGCGCCGTACCGGCAACGGCGGACGACGACCCCGAGGAATGGCGGGTCGTCCTCGGGGTGCTGGCCCGGTCACTGGCGCAGGCACCCGGTCAGTGGACCGCTGCGGCCGACGGCATCAGGGGAGTGACCGAGGAGACGACGACCGGCGTGCACCGGCTGTATGAGATGGCCAGTGCGGGCACGCTGCGCTTCCCGGCGATCAACGTCAACGACTCGGTGACCAAGTCGAAGTTCGACAACAAGTACGGGTGCCGGCATTCGCTGGTCGATGGCATCAACCGCGCGACCGACGTGCTGATCGGCGGGAAGGTCGCGGTGATCTGCGGTTACGGCGACGTCGGCAAGGGCTGCGCGGAGTCACTGCGCGGCCAGGGCGCCCGGGTCGTGGTGACTGAGATCGACCCGATCTGCGCGCTTCAGGCGGCCATGGACGGCTACCAGGTAGCCCGGCTGGAGGACATGGTCTCGACCGCCGACATTTTCGTCAGCGCGACGGGCAACTTCCACATCATCACGGCCGAGCACATGAGCCAGATGAAGCACCAGGCCATTGTCGGGAACATCGGCCACTTCGACAACGAGATCGACATGGCGGGCCTGGCCCGGCTTCCCGGTGTGACCAGGACGAACATCAAGCCGCAGGTCGATGAGTGGATCTTCCCGGACGGCCACGCCATCATCATCCTGTCCGAGGGGCGGCTGCTCAACCTGGGCAATGCGACCGGGCATCCGAGTTTCGTTATGTCGAACAGCTTCACTAACCAGGTGATAGCCCAGGTGGAGCTGTTCACCAAGGCGGACGAGTACCCGCTCGGCGTGCATGTCCTGCCCAAGCACCTGGACGAGAAGGTGGCCCGGCTGCATCTGGACGCGCTCGGCGTCCGGCTGACCACGCTCACCAAGGAGCAGGCCGCCTACATCGGAGTGCCCGTCGATGGCCCCTACAAGCCGGACCACTACCGCTACTAATCCGGTGGCCTCGGATGTCAGCGATCCCGGGCTGGCCGCCGTTGGCCGGCCCAGGATCGCCTGGGCGCAGCGCGCGATGCCGGTGCTCGGGCTGCTGCGCGCTGCCTTCGCCGAGCAGCAGCCGTTCACCGGGCTGGCTGTCGCGGCGTGCCTGCACGTAACGGCCGAGACAGCCGGCCTGGTCAGCCTCATCACGGCGGGCGGCGGCGCCATTCACCTGGCAGCGTCCAACCCGCTGTCGACCCAGGATGATGTCGCCGCCGCGCTGGCGGCCGAGCCGGGGGTGACCGTCTACGCCCGGTCCGGTGCCGACCGGGGCACTTATGACGAGCACATTCACCGCGCCCTCGACTGCGGGCCCGATCTGGTCATCGATGACGGCGGCGATCTGGTCAACACGATGCACGAGCAGCGGCCGGAACTGCTAGCGCGGATGCGCGGCGGCTGTGAGTCGACGTCGACCGGCGTGGCCAGGCTCCGCCAGATGGCCGCCGCGGGCATCCTGTCCTTCCCGGTCGTCGCCGCTGACTCGTCGGCGGCGACCCGGATGATGGATAACAGGTTCGGCACCGGCCAGTCGGTCATCGACGGCATCTTGCGCGCCACCAACACGCTGCTAGCCGCCAAGACGGTCGTGGTCTGCGGCTTCGGCCCGTGCGGCAGCGGCATCGCCGAGCGGATCAGGGGCCTCGGCGCCCACGTCGTCGTCACCGAGGTAGACGCCGTGCGGGCGCTTGAGGCGGCCATGCGCGGCTTCCGGGTGCTGCCGATGGCCGCCGCCGCCCCGATCGGCGAACTGTTCATCACCGCGACGGGCTGCACGGATGTCATCGGGCCCGAGCACCTGGCGGTCATGCGGGACGGCGCCATCCTGGCCAACGCCGGCCACTTCGATGTCGAGATCGACGTGCGGGCGCTGGCGGACCTGGCGGTGGTGATGAACCCGGCCATCCGCCCGCATGCCGATGAGTACGTGCTCGCCGACGGGCGGCGGCTGATCCTGCTGGCCGAGGGCAGAGTCGTCAACCTGGTCGCCGCCGAGGGCAGCCCTCCCGCCGTCATGGACGTCTCGTTTGGCGTCCAGGCGCTGGCGATGGCCTGGCTGGCCAGCGGCGAGGCGATGCCGTCAGCCGGGGTCCATGACGTTCCCGCGGCGATCGACGCGAAGATCGCCGGGCTGGCGCTGGCGGCGCTCGGCACCCCGATTGACACCCTGAGCAGCGCGCAGATGCGGTACCTGGAGTCCTGGCGAGGGTAAAGCCGGGCGCCCTGGCCCTGGCCACGTGCGCCGCGGGGGCATCGCCGGGAGCCCGGACAACGTGGGAGCGCAGGTACTGTCGCTGTTTGCGCAGTAACCACGCATCCACGTTGTTCGTCCGGGGCCTTCGGGACCTCTGGACCTCCGGGTCCTGCCGGGGGGCGGGTCGGGCGGGCGGCGGGTCCGGAGAGAAGGCGGTCAGGCAGGCGGCGTGAACGGCGGCGGCTCCGGGCCGGACCCGGGCTGGTCGGCTGGCTGCGGGCTGGCGGTGGCCTCGGGTTCGCCAGCCTCCGCTGGCTGGCCGGCGGCAGAGGGCGACGTGACCGGGGCCTGATCCGGCTGGCCGGGGGCCGGGTGCTGGCCCGTAGCTGCGGTCGGCGGCGCGGCCGGGCGGATGGCGGCCAGCCGCGCGTGCTCGCGCTGGCGCCGGACAGCGAGGACCGCCGACAGGTAGGCAGCCGGCGGAGTTCCGGCCGGCGGAGGCGGGCTGACCTGCGCCGCAACGGCGGTAGCCAGCTGCAGGCCAAGACCGTCCCTGGCGGCTGGCGTGAGGTCATGAAACCGGCGCAGGTAACTGCCCGCGGCCTCGGCGGTCTGGTCGGACAAACGGGACAGCTCCAGCGCCTGGGCCCAGCCGAGCAGCGGCGGCGGGACCACAGCGACGTCCGCCGCCAGGTCGCTGCGGCGCGGCACCCGCTCCTGAATGACGAAGGTCCCGGCGAAGACGTCGCCCAGACGCTTGCCCCTGGCCGACACCATCGAGCTGATCAGGGCCACGGGCGGGAACATGTAGATCTCCACCACGCCGACCAGCGCGCGGACCAGGGCCTGGCGGAACCGCTCGGGTCCGCCATCGTCTCCGATCACCCGCAGCCCGAGCGCCATCTTGCCGAGCGTCTTTCCCCGGCTCAGGGTCTCGAAGATCGCCGGGTAGCCCACCAGGGTCACGATGAGGCCGGCCACGATGATGGCTCTGAGGATGGCAAAGTCCGGGCTGCTGGCGAAGGCTATGCCGACCAGCGCGATCAGGAATGCCACCTGGACGAGCAGGTCGATCAGCAGAGCGGCGATCCGGCCGGGGTAACTGGCAGGCTGGACGTCGAGCACGACGGCCTCGCCGGTCACGACCTCGGTCACCGCAGCCTCCGCCTGGCCAGTCCCTGCTCGTGCCGTGTCGGGCCAAGATAACCCATGGCCCGGCAGTAGTCTCCTGGCGTGGACGTAGACGCATTCGTCGCGACTCATCAGGCGGAGTGGACGCGCCTGGACGAGCTTGTCCGGCGGAGGCGGCGGCTGTCGGGTGCCGAGATCGACGAGCTCGTCAGCAGTTACCAGCGCACCATCACGCACCTGTCGGTGCTGCGCAGCGGCGGTCACGATCCCGCGCTCATTGCCAGGCTGTCCAGCGGGCTGGCCAGGGCTCGGGCGGCCATCAGTGGGGCGCACGCGCCTGCCTGGCGTTCCGTGGGCACCTTCGTGACTGTGTCATTCCCGCTGATGGCCTACCGGCTGCGGTGGTGGTGGCTGGCCACGGCGGCCGGGACCCTGCTGCTCAGCTTCATCGCCGGGTGGTGGATTGCCAGGTCGCCGGGGGTGCAGGCCAGCCTGCTGCCCAAGTCCGCAGTGGCCAGCCTGGTGAACCACGACTTCCGCGGCTACTACTCGCAGTACGCCGCGTCATCATTCGCCGCTGAGGTGTGGACCAACAATGTCTGGGTCGCTGCCGTCTGCCTCGCTTCGGGCGTGCTGCTCGGGCTGCCCACCCTGCTGCTGCTGGCCCAGAACGCGATGATCATTGCCGTCGACGGCGGCCTGATGATCGGTCACGGCAAGGCGGCCGAGTTCTTCGGCCTCATTGCGCCGCACGGGATGCTGGAGCTGTCAGCCGTCTTCCTGGCCGGCGCCGCTGGCCTGCGGCTGGGCTGGTCGGTTATCGACCCGGGCCAGCGGCCACGGTCGCGCGCACTGGCTGAGGAGGGGCGGGCCGCGGTCACGATCGCACTGGGCGTGATCGGCATGCTCGCCGTCTCCGGGGCGATCGAGGCGTTCGTGACGCCCTCGCCCCTCCCGACCTGGGCGCGGATCCTGATCGGCGGCTGCGCCGAGGCTGCCTTCCTCGGCTACGCCGGGCTGCTCGGTCGCCGGGCCCTGCGCGCGGGGCAGTCAGCGGACATCGCCGAGGCTCCGGACTTCGCGCCCGTCGTGGGCTGAAGCCCCCGCGCCGGCCTGAAGCCCCTTCGCCCGCTTGAAGCCCCGCGCCGGCCGGAGTCCCGCGCCGCGCCGGGCCCGCGCGGGCCGGAGTCCCGCGCCGCGCCGGGCCCGCGCGGGCCGGGCCGCGACCCGAGCTGCGCCAGCGCCGCAGCGATCCGCCCGGCCAGCAGCACATCGAGGCGCGTGACCGCGGCCGCGGCAGGCGACTGCAGGGTCACGTCGGCGCCGTCATCACGCAGGTCGATCCGCAGGTGGCCGGCGTCGTCGCCGGCCACCGTGACGAGCCGCGTGGCCACCTCAGCGGCGCTGGCGATGGATCGCACCGGCACGGAGGTCCTGAGCGTGCCCAGGATGTACCTCCAGCCCAGGTCGAAGACCGCGTCGGATGCCTCCTGCCTGCCCAGCACCCGGCTCAGGTCCTGCTCGCCGTCCCGCATGCGGTCATCTCCCTCCATGTCCGGCAGCCAGCCTGGCTACAGCTGGCCGGCGGCCTTGAGCCGCAGGTAAGCGTCGGCCAGCGCAGCGGGCAGCCGGTCCGGCGGCGCGTCCACGACGTCCACCCCGTGCCTGGTCAGCTGAGCCCTGATGCGCGCCCGCTGGGCCACGGCGTGCTCCGCCGCTGCGGCGTCGTAGACGGCTATCGCGTCGCCGCGCTCGGCGGCCATCTGGGTCAGCCGCGGATCGGACACCGCGGCCAGCAGCAGCCGATGCCTGGACACCAGCAGCGGCAGTCGCGGCAGCAGCCCTTCCTGCAGCGCCGCCGGGTTGAGGTCAGTCAGCAGCACCACCAGGCAGCGCTGCCGGGCCATGGCCAGCACCGTGCTCGCCATCAGCCCGGCGTCGGACTCTGTCAGCTGGGCTTCCAGCACGGCCAGCGCGTCGGTGATGGCGGCGAGGACGTCCCCGCGGCGGGATCCGATCACGCGGGCCCGGACCTTGCTGTCCACCGCAACCAGGTCGATCCGGTCGCCGGCCCGGGAGGCGAGCGCGGCCAGCAGCAGGGCGGCGTCCATGGCGGTGTCCAGCCGCGGCAGCCCGGCTACCCGGCCAGCCGAGGTGCGGCCGGTGTCCAGCACGATGACGATCCGGCGGTCCCGTTCCGGCCGCCAGGTCCGC
>Ga0116106_1000053_pt1 | contig 69020 bp, 69 predicted proteins | sample June2015DPH_6_50_FD_89717 | JGI IMG/M metagenome (GOLD analysis project Ga0116106, IMG submission 89717) | Peatland microbial communities from SPRUCE experiment site at the Marcell Experimental Forest, Minnesota, USA - June2015DPH_6_40 | ecosystem: Environmental > Terrestrial > Soil > Wetlands >...
GCCATCGTGACACAGCGCCATCGTGACACAGCGCCATCGTGACACAGCGCCATCGTGACACAGGGCAACCTGGGCCGGCCGCATGGGGCACAGTGGCATGGTGACCCCAGTGACCCCTGACGCGTCGATCCGGGCCGGCCTGATCAGCTACGCGGGCCGCCTGCATGCCGCTATCGGCCAGCGGCACCACGTCGCATCCCCGCTGGCGGCCTGGCTGCTGCTGGCACTGTGCGCCCCGGCCGCCGGCGGAGCTGATCGCGCCATGCTGGCCGAGGTGCTCGGCTGCGATCCCGAGGCCGCCCGGCAGGCTGCAGCCGACCTGCTTTCCCGGCCGCACCCTCAGGTCGCGGCCGCGGCAGCCGTCTGGCAGGCTCGCCATGTCCCGGCCGGGCCGCGGTTCGAGCAGTGGCGGGCCGCCCTGCCCGCAGCCGTGCAGACCGGCGACCTGCCGGCCCCGGCCGAGCTGGACAGCTGGGCGCGGCAGCACTCGTTCGGGCTGATCGAGCGGTTTCCCGTGCAGGTCGATCCGCGGGTCTACCTGGTGCTGGCCACCGCTCTGGCGACCAGGGTCTCCTGGCAGGTCCCGTTCGGGCTCGCCCCGGCTCGCGAGCTGGGCGCGGCCAGCCCGTGGGCATCGCGGCTCCGTCAGGTCCTGCGCACCCCGGAGCACGGGCATGTCCAGTTCATCGCCGCGCAGGACCCTGGGGACCTGGCCGTCCACATCGCCGCCGCCGACGGCCTGATCGTGTGCTCGGTGGCCGCCGCTCCCGATGTCCCGGCGGCCGGCGTGCTGGCCGCCGCCTACCGCATCGGCTGCGCGCACGCGGACGGCGCGGACATCCGGCGCCGGCCACTGTCCGAGCTGCCGCTGGGCGACGGGCCGCTGTGGGCCATCCGCGAGGAGCTGTCGGCACGGGACAGCCAGGATGCCTGCACCGCCGTTCTCCCGGCCTGGTCCGCGCGCAGCCATCATGACCTGGGCAGTGATCCCGCGCTCGGCTTCGCCGCGGCCGCCCGCGCGCTGGCCGGCGCGAATCCCGCGGAGGCGAGACAGGCAGCGATGGCCCGTTATCACCGGACCGGCTTCGAGGCGGCGGCGGTCACCGCCACCGCCGTCCGGATGAGCGTCGTGCGGGGCCGCGGCCCGCGCCGGGTCGCGGAGCTGCGCTTCGGGCATCCGTACGCGGTCGTGGCCGTCGCGACCAGCCAGCCGGAGCGGCCGGCCCGGCAGCACGGCCGCAGCCCCTGGCACGGCCTGCCCGTGTTCTCGGCCTGGGTTGCGGAGCCGGAGGATGCCGGGCCGGAGGATGCCGGGCCGGAGGATGCCCGGCCAGGGGATGCAGGGGCTGAGGGGTCCGGGTAGTTTCTCGCCCATGCACAGCGTGGACTCGACGACAGAGCAGATGATCAGGTCGGTACTCGCCTACGCCGAGAACCGGCTGCGGCTTGACCCCGTGCCGCTGGACAAGGGCTCGCGTGACCCGGCCCGCCTGGACGTGGCCCTGGAAGGGCTGCTCGGGGACAGCGGTCACGACCCTGACCAGGTGCTCGGCGCCTACGCGGCGACGCTCGCGCCGGCCGTCATCTCGGCGGACAGCCCGCGCTTCCTCGGCTTCATCCCGGCAGCGCCCACCAAGGCCGCGCTGCTTTTCGACATGCTCGTCTCCTGCGCCTCGATCCAGGGCATCTCGTGGCTGGAGGCGGCCGGCGCCATTCACGCCGAGAACCAGGTGCTCCGGCTGATCGCCGACCGGGCCGGGATGCCGGCCGGGGCCGGCGGGTGCTTCGTCTCCGGCGGGTCCGCCGCGAACCTGTCGGCTCTGGCCGTCGCGCGCGAGATGGCCAAGCGCCGGCCCGGCCAGCAGGAAGGACAGCGGCGCTGGCGGGTGCTCGTCAGCGCTGACGCGCATTCCTCGGTGCTGAACACGCTCCGGCTGCTGGAAATGGACGCGCTCGTGGTCCAGGCTTCCGGTCACCGGCTGACCGGCACGGCCACGGCGCAGGTGATCGACGCGGACGCCGATCCGTCGTCCATCGCGGCGGTGGTGGCGACATCCGGCACGACGAACGCGGGCATCATCGATGACCTGGCGGGCGTGGCCGAGGTGGCCCGGCGCCACCGCCTCTGGCTGCACGTGGACGGCGCTTACGGCGGCGCGGGCCTGTTCGCGCCGAGCGTCCGGGACCGTTACGCCGGCATCGAGCATGCCGACTCCTTCGTGGTGGACCCGCACAAGTGGCTCTTCGCCCCGTTCGACTGCGCGGCGCTGCTGTACCGGGAGCCGGCCCTGGCCAGGTCGGTGCACCGGCAGGACGCGTCCTACCTGGATGTCATCCACGATCATCCGGCCGAGTGGAACCCGACCGATTACGCCTACCACCTGACCCGGCGGGCTCGCGGCCTGCCGCTGTGGTTCTCGCTCTGCGTGCATGGCGTCCGTGCCTATTCCGAGGCCATCGAGCGGGCGATCCTGCTCGCCAGGCAGACTGCCGCCGAGATCTCCTCCCGGCCGGACCTGCAGCTCATCCGCGAGCCTGACCTGTCTGTCGTGCTGTTCCGGCGGCTCGGCTGGGGGCCGGCCGACTATGCGCGCTGGGCCGATCAGCTGCTGGACGATCAGGTGGCCTTCATGCCGCCCACGTCGTGGGAGGGAAAGACCGTAGCCAGGTTCGCCTTCCTGCACCCGCACACCACGATGCACCTGGTCCGCGAGATCCTCGACCGGATGGCTGACGGCTAGCGATTCCCGGCCCTCAGCGCGCCCGCCCGGTGGTCTTCCTCAGCGCGCCCGCGCGGCCATAGGATCTGCGTCAACCGAGCGGAGGGAGGAGCGCCATCGCTACAGCGACGCCGGGGCCGCAGGGGCCATCGCGGGGATCGGCATCACCCCAGCCGCAGACGTCGCCCGACCCGGCGCGGCTGGCCGCCGAGCAGATGCAAGTCGCCCGGCTAGCCCGGCACGCGGACGTGGCGCTGCGCTCCATCGGCCAGCCCAATGCCGTGGCCCGCCAGTTCGACTTCTGGGACGAGAGCTATGAGTGGCGGCGGCTGTTCTCCGAGCTGCTCGGCACCTTCCTGCTCGTGCTGGTCGCCGTCGGCGCCGGCCAGGTGAACGCCAGGTTCGGCGGCCACGTCATTCCTGTCCCCGCCCAGGTGGTGGCGCCCGCGCTGATGGTCATGGCGATCATCCTGTTCATGGGCGCGGTCTCCGGCGCGCATCTCAACCCGGCGGTCAGCATGGCGTTCGCGATCCGCGGCAACTTCCCGTGGAAGCGGCTCCCTGCCTACGTCGTGGCCCAGCTGGCGGGCGCCGTGCTGGCCACGCTGCTGCTGTGGGCCCTCATCGGCAGGCACGGCGATGCCGGGCTGACCATGCCCGGTCCAGGCGTCTCGGCGGTCACGGCCATGCTGTGGGAGGCACTGCTCACGTTCGGCCTGGTCAGCGTCATACTCGGGACCGCTTCTGGCGCCCAGCAGCTCGGGCCGGTGGCCGCCTTCGGCGTCGGCAGCTTCATCGCCCTGGCCGGCCTGTTCGGGGCGCCGGTCAGCGGAGCCTCCATGAATCCGGCTCGCTCGCTCGGCCCGGCGCTCGTCCTCGGCGACTGGAACTCGTGGTGGGCTTACCTGGCCGGCCCGCTGGCCGGGGCGCTGATCGCGGTGGGCGCTGCTTACATCCTGCGCGGGGCGGGCGGCGGCACGCACGGGACCGAGGCGGCCCAGGGCACGCTCGGCACGCTGTGGCGGCCCGGCCCGATCGGGACGCCGTTGCCGGCCCCGGACGTGCCGCCGCCGGCGACGGGCCATCCGGCCGGCCCCGCCGAGGGCGGCGTCTAGCGTCAGCGACCGGCTGCGCAGCTGACGCAGGTCACGGCGGTGGGCCGGGCCGCCAGCCGCTCGGGCGCTATCGGCCGCCCGCAGCGCTGGCAGCGTCCGTAGGTACCATCGCTCAGCCGCCGCGTCGCGGCGTCAATGTCGGCCAGCTGCTGCTGTGCCTGGCTGCGCAGCGACATGACGTGCTGCCGCTCGAAGGCGATCGTGGCGCCCTCCGGGTCGTGCTCGTCGTCGGCATTCGCCGACCTGGACGCCTCGACGATGCCCTGGTACTCCCGCTCCAGCGCGGTCAGCCGTTCGAGGGCACGCTCGCGCGCCGCGGCCAGCAGCTGCTCCGGCGGCTGATCCGCACGCGGTCCAGCCGGCCCTGAGCCCACGGCCTGCCTCCTGCCGGAATCCGGTGCCGCCGGCCTGCTCGGGCGGGAGGCCAGCGCTTCCGTTTCGCCTCTCCTATCAGATCACTGCCCGGACCCAGGCCGGCCTGCGCCTTCCGGGCAGGCCGCTGGCCCGACTGTCGGCAGGATCGGGCAGGCTTGGAGCATGACTCAGCCCCTGACCCTGATGGCCGTGCACGCGCATCCCGACGACGAGGCGTCAAGCACCGGCGGCGTGCTGGCCCTGTATTCCGATCAAGGCGTCCGGACGATCGTCGTGACCTGCACGAACGGGGAGTTCGGCGATGCTCCCGGTGGCGTCAAGCCGGGCGACGACGGTCACCGCGAGGAGTCGGTGGCGCAGCTGCGGCTCAGCGAGCTCCGCGAGGCAGCCAAGATCCTCGGGGTCAGCCACCTCGAGCTGCTGGGATACCACGATTCGGGCATGCCGGACTGGGACTACAAGGACCGGCCGGACGCGTTCTGCAATGTGCCCCTGCCTCAGGTAGCGGCGCGGATCGGGGCGGTGATCGAGGAGTACCGCCCGCAGGTCGTCATGACCTACGACCCCGACGGGATGTACCAGCATCCGGATCACGTGCATGCGGCCAGGTGCACGATGGCCGCGGTGGAGGCGTTCCCCATCCCGGCCAAGCTCTACCTGACCGCCATGCGCGGCAGCGACTGGCGGAAGGTGATGGCGGCGCTGCGGGAGCTCGGCGCCGACGTGCCCGGCGAGGACACGTTCACGCCGGAGATGCGCCGGCAGGCGGAAGAGGCCGAGCGGCGCATCACCACGACCGTCGACATCCGCCCGGTGCTGAGCCGCAAGCGGGACGCGCTGTTCGCGCACGCCAGCCAGATCCAGGAATCCTGGTTCAGCAAGCTGCCGCCGGAGATCGCCGAGTCAGCGTTCGGGCGGGAGAGCTTCATCCGGGCCAGGGACACGACCGGTGCACCGCTGCCCGAGGACGACCTGCTCGCCGGGCTGCGCTAGCCGCGGTCACAGCTGCAGCAGCCGGGCCGCGTTCTGGTAGCAGACCGCCTGCAGCCAGGGCGTGCCGAGGTCGAGGCGGGCCAGCACGGCCAGCTGATGCAGGTAGGGGTGCGGGATGTTCGGGAAGTCGGTGCCGAGCAGGATGCGGTCCGCGGCAGCGGCCAGCCGGGGCAGCAGCGCCTTCGGGAACGGCCTCGGGTTGTCGATGAACTCCGTGAAGGCCATCGTGGTGTCGAGGTAGAGGCTGGGGTACTGCTCGGCGAGGTCAAGGAAGTCGGCGTACTCCGGCGCGCCGAGGTGCGCGATGATCGCCGTCAGCCGCGGATGCGCGGCCATCACCTCGCCGAAAGGGCCCGGCCCGGTGTGCGCGCCGGGCGTCGGCGCGGATCCGCAGTGCACGATCACCGGCACGCCCGCATCGGCGAGCTGTCCCCAGACCGGCTTGAGCAGGTCATCACGCGGGTCATAGCCTCCGACCTGCAGATGCGCCTTGAACAGCCGGGCGCCGCCGGAGATGGCCGAGGCCACGTAGCTGGCGGCGGACGGCTCGGGGAAGAACGTGGCGCTGTGCAGCGCGTCCGGGGTGCGGGCGGCGAAGTCAGCGGCCCACAAGTTCAGCCAGGCGGCCATGCCGGGCTTGTGCGGGTAGAGCAGCGCGCTGAACTTCCGTACCCCGAACTCCCGCAGCAGCGCCAGCCGCCGTTCCTCGGGCAGCCGGTAGGCGATCGGCCAGCGCCGCCCGGACTGGCCGGTCTCGAAGTAGGACCAGACCTTCGCCAGCACGTTGACCGGCATGAAGTGGGTATGGACGTCAATCAGTCCGGGCAGCCCTATTTCCTGCCAGAACGCCATGATGGCCGCCGTCTCCCCGGCCGAGCCGGCCACTACGTCCGGTTCTGCCATCTTGCGCACGATCTCAGTCTGCCAGCAGGGTCATCGCCGCCAGGACGCGGAGTCGTGCGGCGATCAGGCCGGGCCAGTTCCGGGATCCGGGCCGGCGCCGGAGCCGGGCCTGAACTCGGCGCTGAGGTCGGGGCCCAGCGCGCTGCCCGAAGCCCGGCGGAGTACGCCGGCGCCGGTGCCCATGGCCCGCCGCCACGGCGGCACGCCCTCGATCTCGGTTTCCAGGGAGAAACTGAGGAATGTTCTGATCAGCACGATAAGTCCGAGGCTGAGCACGTTGTCGAGCGTGGGGTCGACGACGACCGTGCGGACCAGGTCGGCCGCCACCAGGATCTCCAGGCCCAGCAGGATGGTGCCGCCGAAGGCCGTCCGCAGGACGCGGTAGGCGTTTGCGCCGCGGCCGGATCGCCGCCAGGCGATCACTGCCAGCACGAATGACCAGAGGACGCCGAGCACCAGGATGGCGACGCCGGTCACCTCGAAACCCTGGGCGACGTGCGCCATGACGCTGTCGAAGGACGCTGGCTCAGCATGCGCGGCTTCCGAGCCGATCATCAATGCGTCCCTCGCGTTCCGCTTCACCAGGCCAGGCGGCCCGGCACCGGTTATCTACCCGCCTCGCGTGCCGGCCGCACCGCATCATGATCTCGAAGACTTAGCTGGCGCATTTCCCCTGAAGTCTTCGAGATCCCCGGAATCCGGGGGCTTAGCGCGGCTCTGCCGGGCAGCCGCGGCGGCGATGGCGCCACACTGGACTGGTGAGCGAGCGGATACGGACCGCGGTCCGGGTTCAGGGAGTCGTCCAGGGAGTCGGCTTCCGCCCGTTTGTCTACTCTCTCGCCACCAGCCTCGGCCTCGGCGGTCTCGTCGGTAACGACATAGATGGGGTATTTGCCGAGGTGGAGGGTCCGCCGGAGGCGGTCAGCTCGTTCCTGCTGCGGCTGGAGAAGGAGGCTCCGCCGCTGGCCAGGATCGAGCGGGTGACCACGGCAGCCCTGGGCCCGACGGGGTCGGCCGCGTTCGCCATGGCGCCGAGCGCGGCGGGCGGCGAGCGCCGGGCGCTGGTGTCCGCCGACAGCGCGACCTGCGCTGACTGCCTGCGTGAGCTAGCGGATCCCGACGACCGGCGGTTCGGCTACCCGTTCATCAACTGCACCAACTGCGGCCCGCGTTTCACCATCGTGCGGGATGTGCCCTACGACCGTCCGCTGACCACGATGAGCAGCTTCCGGATGTGCCACCAGTGCGCCGCCGAGTACGCCAGCCCGGCCGACCGCAGGTTCCATGCCCAGCCGGTCTGCTGCCCGGCCTGCGGTCCCCGGCTCCGGCTGCTGGACGCCACCGGAGCGCCGCTGGCGGGCCAGCAGGCCGGGGCTGATCCCATCGCGGCGGCGGCGACGCTGCTGCGAGCGGGCCAGGTGCTGGCGGTCAAGGGCATCGGCGGATATCACCTGGCGGCCGACGCGGCGAACGAGGACGCGGCCGCCGCACTGCGCCAGCGCAAGCACCGTGAGGACAAGCCGTTCGCGGTGATGGTCGCCGACCTGGCCGCGGCCGGCCGCCTCGGCCAGGTCGACGCCGCGGCCGCGGTCCTGCTGGCCAGCAGCAGGCGGCCCATCGTGCTGCTGCCCCGCCGCGCGGACGGCGATGACAGCGCAGGCACAGTCGCGCCGTCTGTCGCACCGGGCAACCGGCAGCTCGGGATCATGCTGCCGTATACCGCGCTGCATCACCTGCTGGTCCGCGAGGCGGCCGGTCCTATCGTCCTGACCAGCGGGAACGTCTCCGACGAGCCGATTGCCTACCGGGACGAGGACGCGCTGCAGCGGCTGGCCGGGATCGCCGGCGCGTTCCTGCTGCACGACCGGGCCATCCACATCCGCACCGACGACTCGGTCGTGCGCGCGGTCCGCGGCCGCGAGTCAGTGCTGCGCCGCTCCCGCGGCTACGTGCCCGAGCCGCTCGGGGTCCCGGTCAGCTTCAGCCGGCCGGTGCTGGCGTGCGGCGGCGAGCTGAAGAACACGTTCTGCCTCGGCAAGGAGCAGCGCGCCTTCGTGTCGCATCACATCGGCGACCTGGAGAACGCCGAGACGCTGCGCTCGTTCACCGAGGGCATCGAGCACTTCCGGCGGCTGTTCGATATCACGCCCCGGGTCGTGGCGCACGACCTGCACCCCGAGTACCTGTCCACGAAGTACGCGGCCGGCCTGGCCGACGTGGAGCTCATCGGCGTCCAGCACCATCACGCCCACATCGCGTCCTGCCTGGCCGACAACGGCGAGCACGGACCGGTCATCGGCGTGGCCTTCGACGGAACCGGCTACGGCACGGACGGCACGATCTGGGGCGGCGAGTTCCTGATCGCCGGCCTCACCTCGTTCGAGCGGGCGGGGCACCTGGAGACGGTGCCGATGCCCGGCGGCACGGCGGCGATCAGGCAGCCATGGCGGATGGCGGCCAGCTACCTGGCTGCCGCCTACCCCGACGGGCCGCCGCCCGGCCTGCCGGTGACGCTGCGCAACGAGACCGCCTGGCCCGCCATGCTGGCCATGGCCCGGCGCGGCATCAACTCGCCGCTCACCTCCAGTGCCGGACGGCTGTTCGACGCGGTCGCCGCCATCCTGGGCGTGCGGGACGCGATCAGGTACGAGGGCCAGGCCGCCATCGAGCTCGAGCAGCTCGCCGACGCGGGAGAGCGCGGCTGCTACCGGGCCGCCGTGACGGGCTCGTCGCCGCTGCGCGCCCGGGGCCGCGACCTGGTCCGGGCCGCGGCCGATGAGCTGACCGCGGGCGTCAGCCCGGCCGTGATCGCCGCGAGGTTCCACAATGGCGTCGCCGCGATGATCGGGGACGCCTGCGTGCTGCTGCGGGAGCGCACCGGCCTGGACACCGTGGCGCTATCCGGCGGGGTGTTCCAGAACCAGCTGCTGACCGCGCGGACTCTTGACTGCCTCGAAACGAAACGCTTCCGGGTACTCGTGCACGGACGCCTGCCCTGCAACGACGGGGGGATCAGCTTCGGTCAGGCCGTGATCGCCGCCGCCAGGGACGCCGCGGGTAGCTGAGCTGCCGCAGGCGGTCAGGCCTTATCCGAGCGGGGCCGGCGTCCGGCGGCGCAGCCAGTCGTACCACTCCTGCATGCCGTCGCCGCTGGTGGCGGACACCTGCATCAGCAGGGCATCGGGGGCGACCTGGCGCAGATCGCGTCCGTAGGCCCGGACGTCGAAGTCCACGTAGGGCAGCAGGTCAGTCTTGTTCAGCAGGACCAGGCCGGCCTGCCGGAACATGCGCGGATACTTCAGCGGCTTGTCCGCTCCCTCGGTCACCGAGGCCAGTACGACCCGGGCATCCTCCCCTAGGTCGAACAGGGCCGGGCAGACCAGGTTGCCGACGTTCTCGATCACGACGATGGAACCGCTGGGCGGATCGAGGCTGCGCAGCCCGCGCGCCAGCATGTCGGCGTCGAGGTGACAGCCTGCCCCGGTGTTGATCTGGACCACGTTGCTGCCCGCGGCGAGGATCCGCCGCGCGTCCAGCGTGGTTTCCTGGTCGCCCTCGATGACCGAGATCGCGACCCGGCCGGCCAGCTCCCTGGTCGTCCGCTCCAGCAGCGTCGTCTTGCCCGCACCGGGAGAGCTCATCAGGTTCACCGCGAGAATCCCGCGCTGTCGCAGCCAGGCCCGGTTCAGCCCGGCGAGCTGGTCATTCTTGGCGAGTACCCGTTCCTGCAGCTGAACGGTCCTGGCCGTGCCGGCCGAGGCCGGCACCTCGACGTGAACTCCCTCATGGCCGTGACTGCGGCCCGGGCCGAGGCCGAGGTCGTGCTCGTGGCTGTGCTCACGGTCGTGGTCGTGGTCGTGGCCGGTGCCGTGGTCGTGGCCGGTCCCGGCACTGAGGTCATCGCCGGGGTCGTCCGCGATCAGCCGGACAACCGCGTCGCCCGAGCAGCCGCATGTCGCGCACATGTCATGCCACCTGGACGGAGGTGATCGTGAGTTCCTGCCCGGTCAGCACGGTGACCTCGACACTGCCGCACGGGCAGATGGCAATCGGGGCATCCGGCTCGAATTCGGACGCGCACACCCGGCACCGGCACAGCGCGCGCGGCTCGGTGATCTCCAGGCGGGCGCCCTCCAGATTCGTGCCCTCGGTCACCAGCTCGAAGCAGAACCGGACCGAATCGGCCACGACGCCGGACAGTGCTCCGATCTCCAGCCGGACGCAGGTAATCCGCTGGTCCGGGAGGCGCCCGGTGACGGCGCTGACGACGCCCTCGGTGATAGCTAGCTCATGCACTCGGTACTCTCTCAGCTTGGTGCCCGCCAGCTCGGCGCCGGCCAGCACGGTCCGGTCACGGCAGGTTCAGCAGATCCGCGGCAGCGGATCGCCGACGAGCAGGTCGACGATCCGGGTGCCGCCGAAGGCGGTCTTCAGCTGGACAATTCCCGGCGGCTCCGCCGTGACGTGCCCGATGATGGCCGACTGCGCGCCCTGCGGGTGGCCGCGCAGCGCAGCCAGGGCCCGCTCCGCGTGGGCCGGGTCGACGACGGCCACGAGCCTGCCCTCACAGGCTACGTACATCGGATCGATGCCCAGCAGTTCCGACGCACCGCGCACGGCGGCCCGGACCGGGATGTCATCCTCGTTCACGAGAATTCCCACGCTGGCGGCGGTGGCGATCTCGTTCAGGATGGTAGCGACGCCGCCCCTGGTGGCGTCGCGCAGCGCGCGGACGCCGTCGGCCTGCGCCAGCAGGTCGGCGACCAGCCCGTGCAGCGGCGCGGTGTCCGACGTCACGTCGGCCTCGATGCCGAGTTCGCCGCGGGCCAGCATGATCGTCACGCCGTGATCGCCGATCGGCCCGGACACCATGATCACGTCTCCCGGCCTGGCCTGGGCGACGCCGAGCAGCAGGTCGCCCTCGATCAGGCCGAGCCCGGCCGTGTTGATGTAGCAGCCGTCAGCCTTGCCCCGCTCCACCACCTTGGTGTCGCCGGTGACGATCTGGACGCCGGCCCGGTCGGCGGCGGCTCGCATGGACGCGACGATCCGGCTCAGATCCGCGACCGGGAAGCCCTCCTCCAGAATGAACCCGGCGGACAGGCAGACCGGCACGGCCCCGGCCATGGACAGGTCGTTGATCGTTCCGTTCACCGCGAGGTCCCCGATGTCGCCGCCGGGGAAGAAGAGCGGCGACACGACGTAGGAGTCCGTGGTCATGGCCAGCCGGGAGCCGTTCACGTGCAGCTGGGCAGCGTCCTCCAGCGGCTCGAGCAGCGGGTTGCGGAAGGCGTCCAGGAATATCGCCTCGATCAGCGTCTGCGTCGCCTTGCCGCCCGCCCCGTGCGACATGGTGATGCGGTCCTCCCTGACCCGCGGGCGGCTGCGCCGGGCCCGGTCGATCCGCTCCAGCACCAGTTCCTCGCGCACCGTGCCGGGCAGCGGCTGCGGTGACCCGCGGTGCACGTGCCGGGCCGCCCCAGGGCTGGCCTGCTCGTGGTTCCCGGCCTGCTCGTGGTTCCCGGCCTGCTCGTGGTTCCCGGCCTGCTCCTGCTGCCTGGCCAGCTCTTCCCTGGCCTGCTCGTCGTGCTCGCGGAGTGCCTGCTGTACCCAGCTGGCCTCCCCGGCCTCAGCGGGCGGGGACTGGGGGCCGGCCGCCTCATCGGCGGGCTGGCGGGCAGCCGGGTGATCCAGCCGACCTGCTGTCATGACCGGCTCGCCTCCTTGACCCGGGTGCGGGTGAGCCGGCCGTAGTTGTAGTAGGCGGCGCAGGCGCCCTCGGGCGAGACCATGCAGGTCCCGATCGGTGTCTCAGGGGTGCAGGCGGTGCCGAATACCTTGCACTCCCACGGCTTGAGCACGCCCTTGAGTACCTCGCCGCACTGGCAGGCCGTCGGGTCGGCGACCCGGACGCCCGGCACGGAGAAGAGCAGCTCGGCGTCAAAGGCAGCGTATTTCTCCCTGACCTTCAGCGCGGAGTGCGAGATGAAGCCCAGGCCCCGCCACTCGAAGTAAGGACGCAGTTCCATCGTCTCGCCGATCGCCTTCAGGGCGACCGGGTTGCCGTCCCACGGCACGACCCGCGAGTACTGGTTCTCGACGATGGACTCGCCCCGGGAGAGTTGCAGCATCAGCATGTAAATCGACTGCAGGATGTCGAGCGGCTCGAATCCTGCCGTCACCACCGGCTTGCCGTAATCACGCGCGATGAACTCGTAGGGGCGGCAGCCGATCACCGTGGACACGTGGCCGGGACCGATGAATCCGTCCAGGCGGAGGTCCGGCGAGTCCAGGATGGCCTTGATCGCCGGGACGATCGTGACATGGTTGCAGAAGATGGAGAAGTTCCGCAGTCCCTCGGCCGCAGCGCGCAAGACGGTCATGGCCGTGGACGGAGCTGTGGTCTCGAATCCGATGGCCATGAAGACCACGCGCTTGTCCGGGTTCTGCCGGGCGATCTTGAGCGAGTCCAGCGGCGAGTACACCATCCGGATGTCGGTACCGCGGGCCTTGGCATCGAAGAACGACCCGTTGCTGCCGGGCACCCGCATCATGTCACCGAACGAGGTCATGATGACGTCCGGCTCGGCGGCCAGGGCCATGGCGTCGTCCACCCGGCCCATGGGGATCACGCAGACCGGGCAGCCGGGCCCGTGGACCAGCGTGATCTGCTCGGGCAGGTAGTCCTCCAGCCCGTGCTTGTAGATCGTGTGCGTATGACCGCCGCATACCTCCATGAGCTTGTACTGGCGCCCTGGCTCGCACAGCTCAGCGATCCTGGCGGCAAGCGCGTGCGCAGTATCGGCATTACGGAATTCGTCTACGAACCGCATCGTCCCGCGCTCCTATTCGATCCGTGATTCCTGCAGCGCCGCGAGCTCATCCTCATAGGCCTGACCGATTCCCTGAAGGAATGACAGCGCGGCTGCCGCCTCGTCCTCGTCGATCTTCGACAGCGCGAATCCCACATGGATCAGCACCCAGTCGCCCGGCTCCAGCAACTCGTCGGAGAGCAGGCCCACGTTGATCACCCGCTTCACGCCGCTGACATCGACCCTGGCCAGGTCGGGCTGGTCGGGGAGGAACTCGATCACCTCACCGGGAATGCCGAGGCACATGTGACCATCCCTTCGTTTCCCCGGAGCCCGTCACTGAGGGCTAGCCGAGTTCTCGTGAGCCGGCGACCGCGATAATGCCCGCTCGTCCGCCGGCTCGGCTGATATGGCTGAAGCTGCGCTGGCCCGCCCTGCGGCTTGCGGTTCCGCGGCGACTGCCGGCCGGTACTGGTGGCCGAGACGGCCGGAACCCGCGCTGGCCACCAGGTCGAGCACCACGCGGATGGCCTCGTCGACCGCCGCCTCGACTGGCTCGCTCAGCCCGATGCCGTAGTCGACGCTGGCCGGCTCGCAGCCGACGACCAGCAGCGGGCCCGCCTCGGCTCCCAGCATGTCCAGCACGCGGAGGACAACGTCAGGCTGCATGCCGTGCGCGTTGAACAGCGGGCTGCCGCCGACTTCCGCAGGCCCATCGCCGGCCTGCGCTGTCGCCCCGGCAGCCGCGGCCGGAGGGCGCTCGGGCTCGATGACGTAGATAGTCCCCGGCTCGCCGCCGCGCGGCGTCGCGTCGATCAGGATCGCGGAATCGTAGCCGCTGGCCAGGTCGTAGGCCAGGTGCATGCCCCGGATGCCGTAGTCGGCGACGCGCACCCAGTCGGGCAGCTCCGCGCCGGCCAGCCGGCTGGCCACCTCGACGCCGAAGCCATCGTCGCCCAGGAAGATGTTGCCGACCCCGGCCATCAGCAGCCGGCCGGTCATTGCTGCTCCAGCGAGCTGCCCGGCGCCTGATCAGCCGGTGCCTGATCAGCCGGTGCCTGGTCAGCCGGTGCCTGGTCAGCCGATGCCTGGTCAGCCGGTGCCTGATGGGTCAGGGCCAGCTGGGTGAGTTCCCAGAGCACGTTGTAGATCGTCGTCTGCGCTTCCTGGATCCGGTGCACCGACGCCGAGGGCGCCACGAAGAGGTAGTCGATGCTGTCCAGCTCGGCCATCTTGCCGCCCTGGTAGCCGGCGATGCCGACGGTGAGCATGCCGCGCCGGCTGGCCTCGTCGAACGCCCTGAGCAGGTTGTCGGAGTTACCGCTGGTGGACAACCCGATGGCGATGTCCTGCTTGCCGCCGAACGCTGCGATCTGCCGGGCGAAGACGACGTCGACGCCGATGTCGTTGCACAGCGCCGTCAGCACAGCCGGATCGCTGCTCAGTGAGAGGGCCGCCAGCGGCCGGGCCGATGCCGCCGCGCGGTCCCCCGCGGTCGCGGCAGACCCGGGCTGGGGGGGGTGGGCGGGCTGGGGGGGTGGGCGGGATTCAAGAACAGCGTGACTATCTGCTGGGCGTCCGTCGCGCTTCCGCCGTTCCCGAATGCCAGCAGGCGTCCGCCCCCGGCGAACCGGGCGGCCATCTCGCGGGCGCAGGCCGCCAGGCGCGCGCCATCAGCGTCCCGCACCTGGCGGCGCAGGGCCTGGATCTCGGCGGCCTTCGCCACGGTCGACTGGCGGGCCTGCTCGAGGACGGCGGACACATCTGTCTGTCCCGCGTAGAGGAACGGGTACAGGCCCTCAATCGTGCCGGCGCCTGGCTGATCAGTCCCGGCGGGTGGCTGGCTCATTGCGGCACCACCGCGATGGCCTCCTTGGCATGCACCAGGATCGTGTCCCCGACGGCGGCCGAGATCAGCGCCACGCTGACTTCCTCGCTGCCCGATCCGGTATCCACCACCGCCATGTTGTCACCGAGGAGAGCAATGACAGTGACCGCGACGGCGGTATCGGAGCAGGTGATGCAGACATCGTCCAGGCATTCCGGCACGGCCGGGCGGCGGCCGGGAGCGGGCAGGTCGCTGGTCGTCATGCCACCACCCCCGGCGACAGCACTCCCGGCTGCTCGAAGAACACGTGTACCAGCTCCCACAGCACGTGGTAGCTGGTGACGTGCATTTCCTTGACGATCCGCGGGTCAGCGGACCTGGTGACCAGAACGTGGTCAATGGCCGGGCTAGCGGCGATCGCACCGCCGTCGCCGCCGGTCAGGGCGATCGTCAGCAGGCCCATGCCAGCGGCCTTCATCAGGCCCGCCAGCACGGCGGGACTGTTCCCGTCCGCGGAAAGCCCGAGCGCGATGTCCGCAGGCTCAGCCAGGTACGGCAGCTGGCGGGCGAAGATCTCGGGCAGCCCGGCCTGCTCCGCGATCCCGGTCACGGTGGCGGCATCGGAGGTGAGCGATATCGCCGGCAGGGCGCGCTTGCCCACGATGACCGGGTGCACGAACTCCACCGCCACATGCTGTGCGTCCGTGCTCGAGCCGCCGGTGCCGAACACGACCAGCTTGCCGCCGCGATGGAAGCGGACCGCCATGGCGTGGCACGCGGCCGCGACGGCGCCGGCCTGATCAGCGAGCTCACTGACTGGCGTGGCCCGCCGCTCGAACAGCTCAGTGACCAGATCGTCGTCTGAGCGTGGCAGCGGCGCACTCAGCTCATCGGCGCCCCTCATGCCTGCTCCTAGGCTGTGCTTTGGGCCAGATCAGAAAGGTCGGCCTCGATCTCCACCTCGACCGCGTCGCGGACCTTCAGCGATCCGAGGAATGCGGTATAGGGCTTGATGCCGAACTCAGTCTGCACGATCGTCGCTGTCGCACGGTAGCGATCCGGGTCGGTCGCCGTCACTTGCAGGCTCAGCGGGCGGGACTGGCCGGCCAGCGTGAGCGTGCCGCTGATCGTTCCGCCGCCGGACGTGTCCGGCTCGAACTTGGCGGCGGAGAACACGGCCTCCGGGTTACGGTCGGCGCCCAGCACCTTCCTGGCCGTGACGGCGATCTCGCGCTTGTCCCGGTCGGTCAGCGGCTTCAGTCCGCCCGTGCCTTCCCGCACCGTCAGTGCGCCCAGATCGACCCGCGTTTCCAGGCCGGCCGGCCGAAGATCCTCCGAGACCGTGAGCTGCGCTGACCAGCGGGACGCCACGATGACGAGATCATGGCCGGCCTGGGAGGCGAATCCGTCGCGGGAGGTCCGCAGCGTTATGCGTCCGCGATCCGTGCCGAACTCGTAACGTCCCGCGGGAATCGCCATAGCAGCACCGTAGGACACTAGTGGGGGGACGTCCAGGCAGGCTCCGCCTGATACCGCCGAGGCTGGTGGCTTGTGCTGGCGTGTTCGTGCAGGTGAGCGCATCCTCCGTGAGTAAGCCATCTTGCGGAGGGTGTCATGGCGTCGCGGATCACGCGGTCGGTGCCGGTCACGGTCGGCGATGTGCTGGACGGGCACGTGCGGCTCGACCTGGACTGCCTGGACCGTGTCTACCCGCACGGGTACCTGGGCCGGCTGCAGGTCGGCGGTCAGGTCGTCCAGTTCCTGAACCATCGCGGCTACCGGGTGCCCTCGCCGGCGTGCCTGCAGCAGATCGGGGACGCGTTCCGGCGCCGGGTGGCCTCGTTCGCTGAGGCCAACCACATTCCGGTGGTGCCGCTGAAGGCGGCTGACCGCAACATCGAGGTGATGAGGCCCTACCTGGCCCGGGCCGCTGCCACCGGCCGTTCGCAGGTCGCGGCAATCGGGGTGGCGCAGGAGCCGCAGCGGGTGTTCATCGCCCGCAAGCGCGACACCGACCCGTCAAAGCCGCCGCAGTTCTCCTTCGACATGAAGACCGACCGCAGGGTCACCGTCTACTACTTCTACCTGTGGGATCAGGGGTTCGGCCCCGCGTTCATCAAGGTCTGCACCTACTGGTCGCAAAGGGTCGCTAGGCTCCGGGCCAGACATGTCCGGCCGCGCGGCGCCGACGCCTCCGCGCACTGTGCGGCGGCACGACGCAGCCCGGCCTCACGGCGGCCCCTGCGGCTCAGGGCAGCGGAACCTCCGAGAATCAGGGCAGCGGAACCTCTCCGAGAATCAGGGCAGCGGAAAGGGGCCGGCGAGCACCGCCGCTCCGGCGGGGAGCGCGGGGAGTGCTCCGGCCGGCAGTGCTCCGGCCCGCACCACCGCGGCTGCGCCGGCTCCCGCAGCTGGCGAGGCCGGCGTGACCGTGCCTGCGCTGGTCAGCGGGTCCCGGGCGGCGCAGGAAACCCCGGCGGCCGAGAAGTGCGAATTCTGCGCGGCAGAGGTCGCCGCCGAGCACGGTCACGTAGCCGACCTGGAGACGTCCACCCTCGTGTGCGCGTGCCGTGCCTGCTATCTGCTCTTTACCCATGGCCAGGCAGGCCGCGGACGGTATAAGTCGGTACCCGACCGGTATGTCAGCGACCCGGACCGGGTCATGACCGTGGCCGAGTGGGACGGCCTGGAGATTCCCGTCGGGCTGGCCTTCTTCCTGCGCAGTTCCCGGCGCGGCGAGCTCAGCGGCTTCTACCCGAGCCCGGCCGGCGTCACCGAGTGCATACTCGACCTGCGGGAGTGGGACCGGCTGGCCGCGGCCTACCCGCTGCTGGCCGCCCCGGCACCGGACGTGGAGGCGGCCCTGATCTGCCGCACGGATTCTGGCGTCGAGTACTTCCTGGTTCCGGTGGACGCGTGCTACGAGCTGGCCGGCCGGATGCGGCTGTACTGGCGCGGCTTCGACGGCGGCGCGGAGGCCAGGGCCAGCATCGCCGAGTTCCTCGGTCACGTGCGATCGCACGCCCGCGCCTTCAGCCAGGTGAGCTGACATGGCTGAGCTCGCATTCGATTGCATCGGCGCCCATGCCGACCGCTACGCGATGATCCCGGCCATGTCGATGACGCTGCGGATCAGCGAGACGTCCGGACAGCGGGTGGAGGCGATCGCGCTGCGCTGCCAGATCCGGATCGAGCCGGCCAGGCGGCGCTACTCCGCTGCCGAAGCCGATCGGCTGAACGACCTGTTCGGGGAGACGCAGCGCTGGGCGGACACACTGAAGCCCGTTCAGTTCGCGCAGGTCTCGCTGATGGTGCCCGGCTTCTCCGGCAGCAGGGAGATCGACCTGCCGATCCCGCTTACCTATGACATGGAGATCGGTGCCACCCGGTATTTCGCCGGCCTGGAGGACGGCGAGGTACCGCTGCTGCTGCTGTTCAGCGGCACCATCTTCGCGACGGCCGACGGCAGGCTCTCGGTCCAGCAGGTGCCGTGGAGCAAGGAGGCCAGCTACCGGCTGCCGATTACCGTCTGGCGCGAGGCCATCGACGCTCACTTCCCGAACAGCGCGTGGTTCAAGATCAGCAACCAGGCCATGGACGAGCTGCAGCAGTTCAAGTCACGCCGGGCCCTGCCGACCTGGGAGGCGACGGTGCTGGCGCTGCTCGCCGAGGCCGCGGAACCGTCGGAGCAGCCGTGAGACTCCAGGCTGAGCATCTCGACCACGCTCGCAAGGTCGCTGACGCGATCCTGTTCGAGGGCTACCTGCTCTACCCGTACTACAAGGAATCCCAGAAGAACCAGGTCCGGTTCCAGTTCGGCGTGCTGATGCCGCCCGGCTACGCGAGCGTTGACCCGCAGGAAGTCTCGGCCAGCCAGACTGAGTGCCTGGCTGAGTGCCCGGACGACGCGGAGGTCCTCGTCCTGGTCCGGTTCCTGCAGTTGCAGCGCCGGATCGTGCAGGGAGTCTCGCCGGAGACCGGGGATCTGCATGAGGTCGGCACGCTCTATGTCGACGGAACGGAGCACACCTCCTGGGATGAGGCCACCGAGCGCGAGCAGCGGGTGACGGCGCCGGTGAACTCGCTGCTGGCGGAGGACAGGAACCTGGAGTTCCACATCGGCCCTGGCGAGTCGGCTGAGGACCTGACCGACTCCCGCGATCGCCTGGCCGGGCGGCTGATCCGGCGGTGGAACGCCCTGGACGGCGTGATCAGGCTGCATGCCGAGCGGGTCGCCGGGCCGTACCAGGCGCTCAGGCTCCGGATCCGGCTGGAGAACCGGACCACGTCGCTGTCGGCCCTGCGGACCAGGGAAGACGGCTGCGCCAGGCGATGATCGCGGCGCATTCGCTGATCGGCGTGCCGGGCGGCACCTTCCTGTCCATGACGGACCCGCCCGAGTGGGCCGCGGCGGCCGTGGCCGACTGCGAGAACATCGCCACCTGGCCGGTCCTGGCCGGGCCGCAGGACTGCCACGACCTCGTGCTGTCCTCACCGGTCATCCTGTACGACCACCCCGAGGTGGCGGCGGAGAGCGCCGGGGACCTGTTCGACGCGACCGAGATCGACGAGATCCTGACCCTCCGCACGCTCGCGCTGACCGATGCGGAGAAGCGGCAGGCACGGGCGACGGACTCGCGGGTGGCCGGCATGATGGACCGGCTGGACGCTCTGCCGCCCGAGATGCTAGACCGCATGCACGGCGCGATCCGGTACCTGAAATCCGCGCCGGCCGGCGCGGCACTGGATCAGCCGGCCAGCCAGCAACCGGAATCCGGAGCCGGCTGGCCGGGGCCGTCGGTGACGGACCGGCCCGAGGTGCCGTGGTGAGGCTGGCCATGAAGACGACGGCACGAGTACTCACCAGGAGGAGACGATGATTACCAGGCTGGTCAAGGCGGCGCTGCTGGCGGCGCTGCTGGCCGCGGTCGTGCAGTCCCTGCCCGACATCAGGAGATATCTCGAGCTGCGCGAGATGTAACGACGGTGCCCGCCCGAAGGGTGGCCCGGGCCTGCCGCATGCCGCGCTGCTCAGTCGCGCGCTTTCCACATACGCGGACGCTGCTCATTCGCGGACGCTGCCGGAAACCCCGCCCGCTCCATTTCCCTTACCCGTTCTATCCCGCCTGCTCGATTTCCCCCACGAGGTGAGGCAGCACCATGGAAACGATTCTGGGCTTCCTAGCCGGCTACTGGGCCGGCAGCCAGGATGGCCGCGGCGGCGCCGCGCGCCTCCGCGAGTCGATTGACGCCATCAGGAGGTCTCCGGAGGCCCGCAGGCTGGCCGGCCAGGCCCTGGGTTTCGCCGAGCTGGCTGTCCGGCGGGCAGCTTCCGGCCGCGGCCCCGGGCTCAGCGGCTCCGTCGCGGTGGCTAGCGAGCTGATCGATCGCGCCGCCGCGATCGCGCGGGGCGACGGGCCGCGGCGCGCTGCCTGATCGTCGTCGCCGGGCTAGCCCGCACGCGCGGTGAGCTTCACGGCCCGGCCGGCCGAGGCGCTCGTGGCGCGCTCGATCCGCCGCCGCCGCGCATACCTGAGCAGCGCGGCGAGGCCGAGGGCGCCGGCCGGCGGCAGGGTGACCAGGGCCGGCAGCTGATAGCGCCAGGAGAACTCGAAAAGATCCGACATGACCAGCACCGAGGCCGCCGCGGTGAAGAACGCCAGGCAGGCGAGCGTCAGCTGGCGCTGGGCCGCGCTGGCCCGGCGGCGCAGCACCGCCAGCGAGCCGGCCAGGCCGATCAGGACGGACAGCAGGAAGACCGGCCCCGGCGTGTACCCGCCGGATAGCTGGTAGTCCCGCAGTATCCGGGCGCCCGGTCCCCAGACCTGCGCCTGGCCGCCATAGGAGCTGGTCAGCGGAATGTAGTCGGTCGGGCCGTTGAACGCATAGTGATTGACGCCCAGGATGATCGTCCCGGCCGCGTTGGTGCACACCGTCGGCAGGATGCAGGGGTAGCTGGTCTGGAACTGCCACCGCGAGATGCGGGTGTCGCCCCTGTTCGTCATCCGGCTGAGCGCGAACAGCTTGATCGAGTCGCGGGCGATCGCATCGAACACCCGCAGCGGCTGCTGCTTGATCACGCTGGAGTTGAAGTTACTGATCAGTGTGGTGGTGGAGCCGCCGCCCGGTGCCTTGTAGAACCGCAGCGGCGACGCAAGCCCGTGCATCAGCCAGTCCGGGCCCCTGGCCTGCTGGCCGGGCGTCGGGCAGAGCGCACTCTCGGCGGCGGGAATCTTCAGGGTCGCGCAGTCCGCCGCCGCGGCGACCCGGCCGTAGGTGGACTGATAGCCCTCCCTGGTCAGCCAGAAGTGCCCGCTCAGCATGTAGTTGCCGGCGCAGTAAACGAGGACGGGCAGCGCGAAGGCGCAGGCGACGACGACCGTCTTTTTCACGACCTGCCGCCAGCCGCCGGCCTCCGCCACCATCAGGATCACGGCGGGAATGATCAGGATCTCGCCGACCTGCGCGAACAACGCCGACCCGCCGAGCAGGATGCCGCCGGCGATGCACGCGCGCCAGGACGTGACCGGCTTCCATAGCAGGCAGGCCAGGCCCGCGACGATCAGTGCCTCGAACCAGACGTCCGGCATGATGGTCGCTTCTATCTGCAGCTGATAGCCGTCCAGCAGCACGGGTGCCATCGCCACGGCGGCCAGCCAGCGGGGCACGCCGCGGCGCAGCAGCAGGACGTACAGCAGCACCGCCACGGCCAGGCCGAGCAGGTGCTGCACCAGTTCGACCGTGCCGAGATCGCCCGCCAGCAGGATCAGCTTCAGCGGCGCGTCGTAGCCGAGCGGGTCCTGGCCGGGCCAGGCCCCGTACAGGTACTTGACCGAGTCGATGTAGACAATCGCCGGGTGGTAGCTGACCTGCGTCAGCACGCGCAGCGCCAGGCCGATGCCGAGCAGCGCGACAGCCAGCCAGTGCTGCCCCAGCAGCGCCCTCAGCCCGGCCAGCCGGGTGGCCCGCCCGCGGTTACCCGCCGGCTGGTCGCCGGGAAGATCGCCGCCGTCCGAAGAGTCCGGGGCCGCCGCTGATGCCTTTGCTGCTGCAGGCGCCCGGTCGGCGGCTATCTTAGGCATTCGCATCAAGATCGTCCCGGTTGTGGATTGCCGTCGCCCGGCTGGCCGTCGCGCCGGCCGACCGCTGACGGCCGTCGGCCAGCAGGGCCCCAGAGCTCACAGTTCGTCATGCCAGTTCCGCGGTGGCGAGCCAGGCGGGCCGCCGCCCCGGAGCGCCTGCTGGGCTGCGGGCAACGACTAGCTGACAGACTAGCGGCTGCTCGCGCCTGCTTGGTCAGCATGCCTGAACTGAGCGCTCCCCTCGTGTCAGCAGCCCCGTCAGCATCCCCCCGCGACGTCAGCAGCCCAGCGTAACGTGGCTGCATGCCTGTCAACGCGCCGGGTAGTCAGCTGACTGCGGAAGGCGAGCGGCCGGGCTGGGCCCGGCTGCGCGCCGTCGCCGGCGGCCCGGCCGTCTGGCTGTGCGGGGACCGCCCCGGCTGGGCCGGAATATGCCAGTTGTGCCGGGGGCCGGCCAGGCCTGGCCGGAGCCTGTGCTTCCAGTGTGACCTGCAGGCGCAGTCCGCGCCGGGCTCGCTGGCCGACGCCGTCGTCCCGATCGCCTACGCGGTGAAGGGCGGCGGCCACGCCAGGGACTTGTGGACGTACAAGTCCGGCGGCCCGGCTGCCGCCGAGGCCGGCCTCCGCCTCGCGGTCCTGCTCGCGCTCTTCCTGCGCGAGCACGGATCCTGCCTCTGGCGGGCCGCCGGAATCTGCGGGCCCACCCATGTCGGCGTGGTTCCCAGCGGCCGGGGGCGTGCGGGCACGCATCCGCTGCGGGCCCTGGTGCAGCCCTGCACGCGCTTGCCGTGGGCCGACCTGACTGCCCGTCCCGGCGGCTCGGGCGGGGCGCGTGACCTGGATCCCGGCCGGTTCCGCGCCGCGAGGCTGGCGCGGGCGCGCGTGCTGCTGCTCGACGACACCTGGACGTCGGGCGCGAGTGCCCAGTCAGCGGTCATGGCGCTGCGCCGCGCCGGCGCGGGCGCAGTGGCGGTCATCGTGCTGGGCCGCCACCTGGCGGCCGGGCCCGATCCGGCCCGCAACCCGGCGGACCTGCCGCGTCCGGGCCTGCACCGGCCGGACCCTGATGGCCGGCCGGTGCCGTGCTGCCTGCCCTGCGCTGCCGGGGCGCCTGCCCCGCCAGCTGTCCGGCGTCCCGGCGGTCCGGGCAGTACATAGGCTGGCTTCGTGCTTACGCAGACCCCGTCAGCGACCGCGCTGGTCCGCCGTGCCCGCAAGATCAACAGAGAACTGGCGGCGGCGTATCCGGACGCCCACTGCGAGCTCAGCTTCAGCTCGCCGCTGGAACTGCTGGTCGCCACCATCCTCTCCGCGCAGTGCACGGACAAGCGGGTCAACATCGTCACGCCGGCCGTCTTCGCCCGCTACCGGAGCGCAGCTGACTACGCGGCCGCGGACCGCGCCGAGCTTGAGAAGATCATCCAGTCGACCGGCTTCTTCCGGGCCAAGACCACCAGCCTGATCGGCCTCGGGCAGGCGCTGTGCGACAGGTTCGGCGGCGAGGTGCCCGGCAGGCTGCGTGACCTGGTCACGCTGCCCGGAGTTGGCCGCAAGACGGCTAATGTCGTGCTCGGGAATGCTTTCGGCGTGCCCGGCCTGACGGTGGACACGCACTTCGCGCGGCTCTCGCGCCGCCTCGGCTGGACCACGCAGCCTGATCCCGACAAGATCGAGCAAGACGTCGGCTCGCTGATTCCGCGATCCGAGTGGACGATGCTGTCGCACCGGCTCATCTGGCACGGCCGGCGTGTCTGCCATAGCCGCCGGCCAGCCTGCGGAGCCTGCGTCATCGCCCGGCTCTGCCCGTCCTTCGGGGAAGGGCCGACCGACGAGGCGACCGCTCGCAAGCTGCTGCGCCAGGGGCCGTTCTCGTGACGGCTGCCGGACCGGCCGCCCAGCCGGCGGTCCCGCCGTGGCTATCCGGGCTGGCCCGCAGTGCCGGGCAGATGGCGGTGCCGGATGCGCTCCGGCCGCCGCGCCGCGGCGGCCGCCGCGCCGCCGTCCTCATCCTGTTCGGTTCCGGTGCCGCGGGTCCCGACCTGCTGCTGGTCCAGCGCAGCGCCGGCCTGCGGCAGCACGCGGGCCAGCCGGCATTTCCCGGCGGGGCCATCGACGATGCCGACGCCGGCCCGGTCCCCGCGGCCCTGCGCGAGGCGGCCGAGGAGGCCATGGTCGACCCGGCCGGCGTGGACGTGCTGGCCGTGCTGCCTGAGCTGTACATCTCCAGGAGCGGCTTCGCGGTCACGCCCGTGCTCGGCTGGTGGCGTGAGCCGGTCCCGGTGGGGCCGGGTGATCCGGCCGAGGTGGCAGCCGTCTGCCGGGTCCCGGTCGCGGAGCTGGCGGACCCGGCGAACCGGCTGGCGCTGCGGTATCCGTCTGGCCAGTGCGGCCCGGCGTTCCGCGCGGCCGGCTTGCTGATCTGGGGATTTACCGCCCTGATCGTGGACAGGCTGCTCGCTCTCGGCGGCTGGGAGCAGCCCTGGGATGCCGGCCATCCGGCCAGCCTGCCGCCCGAGGTCCTGGCGGCGGCCGGCGCCGGGCCGTGGCCGGCTGCGTGACCGGAATGTGAGCAGAAGTTGGGCCGTTGCCGTCCGGCGCACGCCTTAGGCTGTGGGCGTGCCGGGTGACTTGCTGGACCTTCTGCTGATCGTGCTGGCCGCCGCCTTCGCGGTAGCCGGATACCGCCAGGGCTTCATTATCGGCATACTCAGCTTCGCCGGCTTCGTCGGCGGCGTCGCCGTGGGGGCCGTGTTCGCGCCCCGGATCTCCACCGCCCTGGCGACCAGCGCGTCCTGGCAGGCGTTCATCGCCATCGTGGTGGTCTTCGCTGCCGCCGTCATCGGCATGATGCTGGCCTCGGGCCTGGGCGTGGCTGTCCGGTCCAGGGTTCGGGGGCGGCCGGCCACGTTCGCTGACTCCATGGGCGGCGCGCTGATGAACGTGATCGCCGTCCTGCTGGTGGCCTGGCTGATCGGCTCATTCGTCGCCTACGCGCCATTCCCGGCGATCTCGCGGCAGGTCAACGGGTCCATCGTGCTGCGCACCGTGGACCGGCTGATGCCCCGCGCCGCGCTGAGCCTGCCGGGCTTCCCGGCCCTGCACGGCTTGCTCACCAGCGGTCCGTACACGCAGGTCTTCGGCGCGCTGGGGGCAGAGAGCGCCCTGGCGGTCGCGCCCCCCGATCCGGCGGTGCTGAATTCCGCCGGGTTCGCCAGCGCGAGGGCCAGCGTGGTCAAGGTGATCGGGACGGCGCCCAGCTGCGGGCTCAACATCGACGGCTCGGGCTTCGTGATCTCTCCCGGCCGGGTGCTGACCAACGCGCACGTGGTGGCCGGCGTCACCGAGGGATCGAAGGTCATCACCGTGCAGGGGGCCGCGTACCCGGCCCGCGTCGTGCTCTACGACCCCGACCGTGATGTCGCCGTGCTGGATGTCCCCGGCCTGACGGCCCCGCTGCTGCGGCTGGCGGGCCCGGCGAGCTCGGGAGCTAACGCGATCGTCGCCGGGTACCCGCTCGACGGGCCGTTCACGGCCGGCGCCGCGCGGGTCGGCCGCGCCGAGCTGGCCAGCGGGCCCAACATCTACCAGACCGCCCAGGTGGACAGGCAGATCTACCCCATCAGGGCGCTGGTCCGGCCGGGCAACTCCGGCGGCCCGCTGCTCGCGCCCGATGGCCAGGTCTACGGCGTCGTCTTCGCGGCCGCGACCTCGGTGCCCGACACCGGTTACGCGCTGACGGCCGCCGAGGTGGCTCCCGACGTCGCGCTCGGGGAGCGGGACACCGCCACCGTCTCCACCGAGGGGTGCACGGACCGGTAGGCCGGCCTCAGCGGACCTGGTCCCCGCCGGGCTCGCCTCGCAGCGGCAGGCTCAGCGCGGCCGGCGGGATCGCGGCCAGGCCGTCCTGCTCGATCCGGCCGGCCAGCTGGCGGGCTGACCCGACGACCTCGGCCAGGTCGATATCGTGCACGGCGGCGCCGCTGTAGCCGGCCAGGCGGTCGGCGCCGCGGCGCAGCAGGGCCACCGCGCCAGCGGCATTGCCCCGCAGCGCATGCGTCAGGCCCACAGCCAGCTGCGCCAGGCCCTGCCACAGATCACGCTCGGCCGGCGGTGCGGAGCGCCACGAGTCCTCGAATACCTCGTGCGCATGAAACGGCCTGCCCTCGTCCAGCAGCCGCTGGGCAGTCCGGACCGCCTGTTCCGGGCTGAGCGCTGAGCCGGCCGTCGCGGGCTGCGGCCCGGCCGGGTCACCCTGGCTGTCGCGCGCGAGCGGACGGCCGAGCCGGTCCCTGGGCCGGGCATTCCTCGGACGCCCGGAGTCGTCCCGGTCCCGGCCGGCTCCGTTGCTCCCCGTTTCGGGACCTTGCTGGGCTGGGCGCGGCCGCATCGCTACCGCTCCGGTTCGGGATCGGCGAGCCAGGACCTGAGCTCGGAATCGAAGCGATCCGGCATCTCCTCGTGCGGGAAGTGGCCCGCCCCGTCCAGCAGCCGCCACCGGTAGGGCGCGTCGACATGCAGTCCCGAGCCGCGGGCGGCGCTGGGCCGCACGCAGGTGTCCAGTGAGCCGTGCAGGTGCAAGGTCGGGACCTGGATGGCCCGGCGCATGGTCCGCGCATAGCGCAGCCCGTCCGGCCGGAACCGGGAGCGGACGAACCAGCGGTGATACTCCAGCGCGCAGTGCGCCACGGACGGAACGGACATCGCCTCCCGGTACCGGCGCTCCGTCTGCGGGTCTGGCCAGCCAGGGCCGGACCATGCGGCCAGCATCCGGCCCACCCGCTGGGCTCCGCCGCGCAGCAGCCGCCGCTCCGGCAGCATCGGCAGCTGGAAGCCCAGCGCATAACCGCTGCTCCTGCCCTGGCCCAGCGGGTCAGACAGGACAGCCGCCCGCAGCCGCAGGGGGTGCGGCACCGAGACGATGGCCAGCCGGCGGACGACCTTGGGGAAGTATGCGGCCATCGTCCAGGCGATCAGCCCGCCCCAGTCGTGGCCGACGACCACGGCATTGGCCTCGCCGAGGGAGCGGATCAGGCCGGCCGCGTCGGATGCCGCGGTGACCAGGTCGTATCCGCGGGGCGGCTTGTCACTGCCGCCGTAACCGCGCAGGTCAGCCGCTACAGCCCGGTAGCCGTCGCGCTGCAGCGAGGGCAGCTGGTCCCGCCAGGTCCACCAGAACTCGGGAAACCCGTGCAGCAGCAGCACCAGCGGCCCGTCACCGCTCTCGGCGACGTGGAACCGCGTGCCGTTGGCGCTGACCGAACGGTGCTTCCAGGGGCCGTCGACGTAGATCGACCCGTCATCGCGCGCAGGCACTGCTAGCTGGATCCGGCCGGCTTCGCTGCCGTGTCGCCGTCCCGGCGAAGCAGCGAGAGGTCATCCTGGACCGTGCTGCGGGTCTTGCGCAGCCCGCTGAGCTTGCGCACCTTGGTGTAGCCGATCAGGACGGCCAGCGCGGCCAGCGCGATGCAGGTGCCGGCCGCGATGAGGAATGCCGCCCACTCCCAGATACCGAGGGCAACCAGTCCGAAGGCGAAGGCAAAGCACAGCAGCACGAGCACGAGGCAGCCCACGAAGGCGGCCACCCCGAGCAGGGCCCCGGCGATTCCGAGTCGGCGCACGTCACCCTTGAGCTCGATCTTGGCCAGGTCAAGCTCGCACCTGACCAGCTGCGAGACATCCTGGACCGCGAGCGACACCAGGTCACCCACGGACGGGTCACCCGCTCTGTCGGTCAGATTCCGGACTGCGGGTTCGGCCATCTGTCACTCCCCTCTGCGCTGTCACGTCAAAGTCTTGCTCATACCCGCCCGCGGCATTCTGGCGACGTCCCTTTATCGCCCATCCGAAGCGCCGCCGGGCTCAGCCGGACTGCGCCACCGCAGCTCACAACGGTAGTTCCGGAACGCGGGAATGGCATCGACCGGACCGTGTATCGCGGCAGGAAAAGCCTCCCCCGCAGCTCAGGAACTGCCTGCGTCGCAAAGGGGACGGTCACCGGCCGACAAAGTCCGGGCGCTGGCGCGGAAAGCCCCGAGACCGGGCGGAAAGGCCTGCCGGCGGCTGCGAAATTCCCCGTACGCCGCGGAAAAGGGCGCCGCAGGCACAGCAAACGGCGCCCCGTTCGGGGGCGCCGTCGCCTGCCACGTCAGGCCGGGCTACCAAGCGTGCACCTTCTCTGCCGGGGTAGGCAAGCCGCGCCCGTGCGCCACCTCGCGGGGCGCTCCGTCCGCCGACTCGCCTGCCGCGGCACGCCTCCCGCGGCTGGTCGCGCGTGGGTACCCGGCTGCCGTGCCCGGACGGATGACCGTCCGTACCCCCTTTCTACGTCGGATCGGCGCCCAGCGGAAGACCCAGTCCGTAATCAATTCGTGATCTCGATCGATCGGCACCGTCGCATGCCCGCTGCAGGCCGTCGGTTTATCCGCCAGTGTCGCCTTCGCCGGATCGGTGCTGCGGCTGGCCCGGCGCGCTCCTGGAGGCTGGCCCGGCCTGCCCGGCCTGCCCGGCCTGCCCGGCCCCGCCCAGCCGGAAGACGAGCTGCGCGCAGGCGCCGCGTAATGCCTCCGTCCTGCTGATCAGCCCGTAGCGGTAGAAAGACGGCGCGAACGCCAGGGTGCTCGAGCGCGAGATGATGGTCTTGTCGAGATCAAAAAAAGCCGCAGCGGTTGTTGTGCTTTCGGTCTCGACGGATCCGCCCACGGTCCGGCAGCATAGGGGAAGGCGGCCGGGCCGAATCCCGTTCTGGCTGACCCGCTGGTAACTTTGCCCCGTTGCAACTAGGCTTTCATGGGTAGCGGCACCGGCTCTGCCCCCCCGGAGCCGGACCGTTCGGCGACCCCCGCTCTCCCCCCCGGCGGGGGTCGCCTCTTTTCCTGCCGTGGCCATGTTCCGGTGCCTGACGGCCCGGAGCATGACCACGGCAGGTTCCATGGCTGGTCCCGCGACTGGGTCCGCGGGCGGGTCCGCGCCCGCGCTGACCCGGGCCAGGCGCGGGCGTCGGCCGGGCCTGCCCCCGCGTCAGCTGGCCGCTCCGCGCAGCAGGCACGCCAGCAGCTGCGCCGCCCCCTGCTTGTCCAGCGGATGGTTCCCGCTGCCGCACTTGGGTGACTGGATGCAGGACGGGCACCCGGCCGTGCAGCCGCAGCTGGTAATGGCCTGCGCCGTTGCCCGCAGCCAGTCCGGCGCCGCGGCGAAGCCCCGCTCGGCGAAACCGGCACCGCCCTGATGCCCGTCATAGACGAAGACAGTCAGGCGGCCGGTCGCGGGGTGCAGGTCAGCGGACACGCCGCCGACATCCCACCGGTCGCAGGCCGCGACGAGGGGGAGCAGTCCGATGGAGGCGTGCTCGGCGGCGTGCGCCGCGCCACCGAGGTGAATGCCGGCGGCGGCCAGCCCGGCCCGCTGAGCCGGGGAGATCGTCCACCACACGGCCCTGGTCGCCAGCGTGCGCGCGGGCAGGTCAAGCGGTTCCTCGCCGAGCGGCTGGCCGGTCTCCGCGCTGCGGCGGACGAAGGATGTCACCTGCCGCGTGACCAGGACGTCGCCGAAGTGCACGCCCGCCTCGCCCCAGCTGACGTGAGTCAGCTCCGTGGCCACCTCGATGCCGGTGAGCTCGCGCGCGGACGTGGAATAGCCGGGATCGGCCAGCTCCACCAGTGCCACGCAGTTCTCCAGGTCGAGGCTGCTGACCAGGTAAAGCTCGCCCTGATGCGGGTAGACGGCGCCTTCGTGCGCCAGCACGTGCGCGGACGGCTCGTCCATCGTTCCGACCAGCCTGCCGGTGGCCCGCTCGACGATCCGGACCGGCCGGCCGCCGGTACCGCGCAGCCCGGTCCTCGCGGCCAGGCCCGGCCGGGTGCAGAACCACTGCCCGCCGCGGAACCTGAGCAGCCCGTCACTGCTCAGCCGGTCGGCCACCGACGCGGCGGTCGGCCCGAAATCGGCCAGGTCCGATTCCGTCAGCGGCAGCTCGGCGGCGGCAGCGCACAGATGAGGAGCGAGTACATAAGGGTTGGCCGGGTCCAGCACGGTGGCCTCCACCGGCGCCCCGACCAGTGCCTCCGGGTGGTGCACCAGGTAGGTATCGAGCGGATCGTCGCGCGCGATCAGGACCGCCAGCGCCTCCCGCCCGGCCCGCCCCGCCCGCCCGGCCTGCTGCCAAAGGGCCGCCCTGGTTCCCGGCCATCCGGCGATCAGCACCGCGTCCAGGCCGGTGATGTTGACCCCGAGTTCCAGGGCGGTCGTCGTCGCCAGGCCCGAGAGCGCCCCCGACTGGAGCGCCTCCTCGAGCGCCCGCCTGTCCTCGGGCAGGTAACCGGACCGGTAGGCCGCCACCCTGGCCGCGAGCTCGGCGGCGCCGGCCTCGGCCAGCTGCCGCCTGGCCGTCATCGCCACCGCCTCGGCGCCGCGCCTGGACCGCACGAAGACGAGCGCGGCGACATCGGCGAGGACAAGCTCGGCCAGCAGCGAGGAGGCCTCGGCCGTCGCTGTCCTGCGGACCGGAGCGCCCGCCTCGCCGCGCAGCCTGGTCAGCGGCGGCTCCCACAAGGCGAAGGTCAGCGGGCCGCGGGGCGCGCTGTCGGTGACGACGGCGCGGGCGGGCTGGCCGGTCAGCTGCCAGGCGCACCGGGCGGGCTCGCTGATGGTGGCCGAGGCCAGCACGAATACCGGGCCGGCGGCCCCGTGCCGCGCGAGGACCCGGCGGAGCCTGCGCAGCACGTGCGCCACGTGCGAGCCGAAGACGCCGCGATAGGTGTGACATTCATCGATGACCACGTGCCGGAGCCTGCGGAAGAAGCCATCCCAGCGGGCGTGCCGGGGCAGCAGGTTCTGGTGCAGCATGTCAGGGGTCGTCAGCAGGTAGTTGGCCCGGGCGCGGGCCCAGTTCCGGTCGGCCGCCGGCGTGTCGCCGTCAATGACCGCCGGCCGCACGCCGGGCAGGCCCAGCGACTGGACCAGCCGCAGCTGGTCCGCCGCCAGCGCACGGGTCGGCGCGATGTAGAGGGTGCTGGAGCCGGCCAGGATGGCCGAGAGGGCCGGCAGCAGGTAGCCCAGCGACTTTCCGGACGACGTGCCCGTCGAGATGATGACGCTGCGGCCGTCCCAGGCCAGCTGCGCGGCCTCGGCCTGATGCGCCCAGGGCCGCCGCACTCCGGTCCGCTGCAGCGCCGCCACCAGTTCGGGCGCGACCCAGTCCGGCCAGCGGGCACCGCGCCCGGACCGGGCAGGCAGGCGCTCGATGTACGTCAGCCGGCCGGTGCTGGCGCCCTGGTCGAGCAGGCGCGCAGGGCCGCCGGAGGCGGGCAGCCAGTCGGCCCGCGACAGCGGCTCACCGGGGGCGAGTGGCGGCAGCGTAGGCATTGGGTTTCAGTGTGTCATCTTCAGGCGAGGTGCCTCGAACTGCGATCTGGTATAGACATGACCTCAGAGCGTGGACGAGTGCACGACGGAGCAAGCACCCCGGCCGCCCCGATGGCCGGGGCGCTGGTCCTGAGACGAGAGCCGTATGGCGCTGGAGGATTTTGTGGATCTGAAGTTGGATCACCACAGCAAAGATGGGATAGAGATCGTCGATGTGGAAGGCGAGATCGACGTCTACACCGCACCGCGCCTGCGCGAGCTGCTGATCGAGCTCGTGAACAATGGCTTCTACCAGCTCGTGGTCAACATGGAGAAGGTCGAGTTCCTTGACTCCACCGGACTCGGCGTCCTGGTGGGCGGGCTGAAGCGGGTCCGGGCGCATGACGGCTCGCTGGATCTGGTCTGCACGCAGGAGCGGATCCTGAAGATCTTCCGCATCACCGGCCTGACGAAGGTCTTCGGCATCCACGACACGGTCGACGCGGCCATCGGGGCGAGAAAGTCCGAGAAGTAGGCAGCGGCTGACATCTCGAGATGGCCACGGTTGAGCTCAGCTTCACCCCCCTGCCCGCGCATGTCCGGACGGCCCGGCTCATCGCCGCGGCCGTGGCCAGGCGCAGCGGCGTCGCGGAGTCGCTGCTCGACGAGGTCAGGCTGGCGGTCGGGGAGGCGTGCTCACGGGCGGTCGAAGAGCATCAGCTGCACTGCCCGGCCGAGCCGGTCCGGCTCGCGCTCAGCGACATCGCCGGGCGCTTTGAGGTTGAGGTGACCGACACCTCGGGGCATGGCACCGGATCACGGCCCGGCGGCCGGGGCGGCGGTGACGGCGCGGGCCTGCCCGCCGGGTTCGGCATCGCGGTCATCGCCGGGCTGGCCGAGGAGGTCGAGATCAGCGAGACGCCCACCGGCACCAGCATCCGGATGAGCTGGCCGTCGGCCGGGCGGCCCGGCTAGCGGCGCCGTGTCGCCCGGCACGCCGGGAACGCCGCAGGAACATTCGACCCGGCTCTCCCGCCGCGCGGTCACCAGTGGGTACCCTTTCGATCACAAAAGCGTCGCGACCCTGCCACGGACCAGACCCGGTTTACCATCCGCTTACCCGGATGCGTAGACTCCCCGGCACTGCCGTCGAGGCGCGACCTGAGGGCGCTCATCAAGGGCCGCGCCCGCCTGTCGTGCCACTGCCACCAGGAAGCGGTGCGGCATAGTGCGTAATCCCCTGTCAAGGAGGACAGATGCCAAGGCTCCACGCCGCTCTGGCGGTCGGCGCGCCCACCGTAACCGGCAGCAACCTGGGCTGGGTGTTCGCCGCGCTGGTGGTTGCCCTGCTGGCACTGGGCATTGCCGTGCTGCTGGTCAGGGAAGTGCTGGCAGCCAGCAAGGGCACGCCGAAGATGCAGGAGATCGCGCTGGCGGTCCAGGAGGGCGCGGCCGCTTACCTGCGGCGCCAGTTCCGGACCATCGCCATCTTCGTCGTGCTGATCTTCTTCATCCTGCTGGTGCTGCCGGCCGCGGACGACTCTGTCCGGTGGGGACGGAGCGTGTTCTTCCTGGTGGGAGCGCTGTTCTCGGCGTTCACCGGGTTCTGCGGCATGTCACTGGCAGTGCGCGGCAACGTGCGGGTCGCGGCAGCCGCACGGGAGTCGGGCGAGCGATCGGCCATGCGGATCGCGTTCCGTACCGGCGGCGTGGCCGGGATGCTGACGGTCGGCCTCGGCCTGGCCGGCGCCTCGATCGTGGTGATCATCTACCGGGCGAACGCGTCCAGCGTGCTGGAGGGCTTCGGCTTCGGCGCCGCGCTGCTGGCCATGTTCATGCGGGTCGGCGGCGGAATCTTCACCAAGGCCGCGGACGTGGGCGCCGACCTGGTCGGCAAGGTTGAGCAGGGCATCCCCGAAGATGACCCGCGTAACGCCGCGACGATCGCCGACAACGTCGGCGACAACGTGGGCGACTGCGCCGGGATGGCCGCTGACCTCTTCGAGTCGTACTCGGTCATGCTGGTCGCCGCGCTCATCCTGGGCAAGGTGGCGTTCGGCTCGCAGGGCCTGGTCTTCCCGCTGATCGTGCCGATGTGCGGCGTCATCACCGCGGTCATTGGCATCTTCGTGGTCGCGCCGCGCAAGGGCGACCGCAGCGGCATGACCGCCATCAACCGGGGCTTCTTCATCTCGGCGATCATCTCGCTGGTGCTGGTGGTCATTGCCGCGTTCGTCTACCTGCCCGCGAAGTTCAGCGAGCTGAAGGGCGTGAGCAGCCTCGCGGTCCTGCATCACAGCGGCAGCCCGCGCCTGCTGGCCATCTTCGCCGTTCTCATCGGCCTGGTGCTGGCGAGCGCCATCCAGCTGCTGACCGGCTACTTCACCGAGACCAACCGGCGGCCGGTCAAGGACATCGCGGAGAGTTCGCTGACCGGGCCGGCCACGGTGATCCTGTCCGGCATCGCCGTTGGCCTGGAGTCGGCCGTCTACTCGGCGCTGCTGATCGGCGGCGCGGTTTATGTAGCCTTCCTGCTCGGCACCGGCAACGCCACCATCGCGCTGTTCGCCGTCGCGCTGGCCGGGACCGGACTGCTGACCACGGTCGGCGTCATCGTGTCCATGGATACCTTCGGCCCGGTATCCGACAACGCGCAGGGCATCGCCGAGATGTCGGGCGAATTCGAGGGCGAGCCCGCCGCCGTGCTGACGCACCTGGACGCGGTCGGGAACACCACCAAGGCCATCACCAAGGGCATCGCGATCGCCACCGCGGTGCTGGCCGCGACGGCGCTGTTCGGTGCGTTCCGGACGACCGTCGAGACGGCCCTGGGCAAGGCGGCCGGCACCTTCACCCTGTCGGTCGACCATCCCAATGTCCTGGTCGGCGTCATGGTCGGCGCTGCCGTGGTGTTTTACTTCTCGGGCCTGTTGATCATGGCGGTCGGCCGGGCCGCCGGGCAGGTTGTCTACGAGGTACGCGAGCAGTTCCGCAGTCACCCGGGCATCATGGACTACACCGAGAAACCCGAGTACGGCCGGGTCGTGGACATCTGCACGAAGGACTCGCTGCGGGAGCTCGCCACGCCCGGACTGCTTGCGGTGCTGACTCCCATCGCGATCGGGTTCGGCTTCGGTTACGCGCCGCTCGGCGCCTTCCTCGCCGGTGCCATCGCGGCCGGAGCGCTGATGGCGGTGTTCCTGGCCAACTCCGGCGGCGCCTGGGACAACGCGAAGAAGCTGGTGGAGGACGGGCACTTCGGCGGGAAGGGCTCGGAGGCGCACGCCGCGACGGTCATCGGCGATACCGTCGGGGACCCGTTCAAGGACACGGCGGGCCCGGCGATCAACCCGCTGATCAAGGTGATGAACCTGGTCTCGCTGCTGATTGCCACCAGCGTGGTGGAGCACAGCAGCAACCACGCGCTGCGCGCTGTCGTCGCCATCGTGGCGGTGGGGATCGTCGTCGCCGCGATCGTCGTCTCGAAGCGCCGGTCGACCAGCCTGGGCGCCGGCGGCCCGGACGGGGGCGCGGGCACGGGCACGGGCACCGAGAGCACGGAGGGCGTGACCTCGGCCGGGACCGCGACGGCGTGACCCCGGGCCGGGACCGCGACGGCGCGACGGCGTGACCCCGGGCCGGGACCGCGACGGCGGATAGCGGCCCGGGGCGCGGCTGGCTGGTAACTTCTCCTCCCGCGCGCCGCCGGGCCCTGCGCCCCGATGTAGCGCACCATGGTTGCCATGCAACCCGGGCGGAAGCTGATCGTGATGCGCCACGCCAAGGCGGGCGAGCTACCCGGTGGACCGGATGCGGAACGGGCCCTGAAGACGCGCGGCCGGCGGGATGCGGCAGCGGCCGGCGAGTGGCTGCGAAAGCACGATTACCGGCCGGACGCGGTGATCTGCTCGGCCGCCCGGCGCGCCCGGCAGACCTGGCAGTGCGTGGCTGAGCAGCTGGGCGGCCAGCGGCCGGTCAGCGTGGACCCCCGGCTCTACCAGGCCGGGGCTGCCGAGCTGACCGGCATCGTGGCCGGGACGCCCGCCGACGTCGGCACCGTCATGTACGTGGGGCACAACCCGGCGGCGGTCGAGCTGGTCGCCGCGCTCACCGGCGAGGAGGTGGAGCTCCCCGCCTCGGCGGTCGCCGTGATCGCGGTCTCGGGACCGTGGCCAGAGCTGGCGCCCGGCGCCGGCCAGCTGGTCGCGTCCTGGCGCCCCCATCCCTCGCCCGACGGGCCGGGTGACGAGCCGGTTCGCGGCAGCGGGCCCGGATGAGCCGCAGCAGGCCGGATGGCTAGCCGGCCGCCTCGCGGTAGACCGGGAGGCCGTCCTCGGCATCGGCGGCCTCGACGTCGGTGCGCGGAATCCCGAGCAGGTACAAGATCGCATCTAGATGGGGCACGCTGACCGAGGTATCGGCCGCGTCGCGGACCGATGGCTTGGCGTTGAACGCGATCCCGAGACCGGCCGCGGCGATCATGTCGAGGTCGTTGGCTCCGTCGCCGACCGCCACGGTCTGACTGAGCGGGACGTCGGCCAGGGCGGCGAACGACCGCAGCGCCTCTTCCTTGTAGCCGCGGTCCACGACCGGGCCGATCACCCGGCCGGTGAGCCTGCCGTCCGCGATCTCCAGCTGGTTCGCGGCGGAGTAATCGAGCCCCAGCTCGGCGGTCAGCCAGTCGGTGAACTGGGTGAAGCCGCCGCTGACCGCTCCGCACCGGTACCCGAGCCGCTTCAGCGTGCGGATCAGCGTGCGGGCTCCGGGAGCGAGCCGCAGCGTGGTCAGCACCTCATCGATGGCGCTGGCCTCCAGGCCCGCCAGCAGGGCCACCCGCTGGTGCAGCGACTCGGTGAAGTCCGCCTCGCCGCGCATGGCCGCCGCCGTCAGCTCCGCCACTTCGGCGGCGCAGCCCGCCTTCTCGGCCAGCAGGTCGATCGCCTCGTCCTGCAGCAGCGTCGAGTCGACATCCATGACGATCAGTCGCAGCGAGCGGCGGTACAGGCCGCCGGGCTGCACCGCGATGTCAGCGCCGAGCTCCACCGAGTCGGTGGCCAGCGCGGTCCGCAGCGCCTCCGGATCAGCCCCGGACACGTCAAACTCGATGCAGGTCACCGGCCGGTGCGCGAGCCGGCCGATCTTGTCGATGTTCGCGCCGCTGGCCGCGATCCGGCCGGCGATGGCCGCGATGACGCGGGGCTGCAGCGGGTTCCCCAGCACGGTGACGTGCAGGCTGCCTCGCCGGTTGGCCAGGCGCTCCTCGGTGCCCATCGTGATTTCCGCGTCCATGTCGAGGTCGGCGGCCACGCTGGTGACCTGCTGGTGAATCAGGTTGAGATCGGGCGTGGTATCGCAGGACAGCAGGACGCCCAGCACCAGGCGGCCGCGGATGACGACCTGCTCGACATCAAGGACGCTGAGATTGTGGGTGGACAGGACGGAGAACAGGCGTGAGGTGACGCCCGGCCGGTCACGGCCGGTCAGCGTCACCAGTAGCGTGATCTTCGGACCGGGCATAGCGCTTTAACGGTAGCGGCAGCGCCCGCTGCTGCCCGGCCCCGGGTCTGGGCTAGCGGGCCGCCGGCTCAGCGACGTGGATGCGCGGCCGCTGCGGATAGAGCAGCAGCAACGGCGCGTTGACGCCGTTAGCGTGGCGCCGCGGTACCGCCAGGCGCGGCGTGTCGCGGCGCGGCTGACGCCTGCCGCGCAGGGCTGCCGCGGGGCGCGGCGGCCGGTACGTGCCGGCGGCCCGGATGCCGTAGGTTGAGCTGACGACTGGTGCTGAGCTGGAAGGGGACCGGATGTCGGCCGAGGCGCTACGGCTGCGCGGTGTAGGGGTCCGCTTCGACAAGTCGATGCTGCTGCGCGACATCGACTGGACCGCCCGCACCGACGAGAGCTGGGTGGTCATTGGCCCCAACGGCGCCGGCAAGACCACCCTGCTGCAGGTCGCGGCCGGGCTGCTGCCGGCGACCGAGGGAACGGTGGAGATCCTGGGCGAGCCGGTCGAGAAGGCCGATCTTGACGACCTGCACACCAGGATCGGCTTCGCCAGCTCGGCGATCGCCGACCATGTGCCGTCCACCGAGAAGGTCATCGACCTGGTGCTGACGGCGGCCTACGGCATCCTCGGCCGCAGCGCCGAGGATTACGACTCCTCCGACGTGACCCGCGCGGTGGAGCTGCTGGATGCGCTGGGCTGCGCGCACCTGATCAGGCGGCGGTTCGCGACCCTGTCCGAGGGGGAGCGCAAGCGGGTCCAGATCGCCAGGTCGCTGATGGCCGATCCCGAGCTGCTGATGCTCGACGAGCCCGCGGCCGCCCTGGACATGGGCGGCCGGGAAGATCTGCTCCGCCGCATCGCCGCGCTGGTGCGTGATCCGAGATCGCCGATGATGGTCCTGGTCACCCATCACGTCGAGGAAGTGCCTGATGGATTCACTCACGCCATGCTGCTGCGCAAGGGTGCCGTGCTCGCGGCGGGACCGGTGCGGGAAGTGTTTACCGAGCGCAACCTGTCGCGGTGCTTCGGCATGCCGCTGGCGATCGAGCACCGGTCAGCCCGCTGGACGGCCCGCGCAACATGACGGCAGTGCCGCTACCCGGCAGGCTGGCCATGAGCATTCTCGTGCGAGGTTAACGTGGGCCCGGCTGAAGCGACCGCGATCCTGGCCGCCGGGATCGCCGCGGGCACGATCAACGCGGTGGTCGGCTCAGGCTCGCTGATCACCTTTCCCACGCTGCTGGCGTTCGGCCTCCCGCCGGTCGTGGCCAACGTGTCGAACAACATCGGCCTGGTTCCCGGCAACCTGAGCGGCGCCTACGGCTACCGGCGCGAGCTGGCCGGGCAGCGCGGGCGGCTGATCCGGCTCGGCATGCTGTCCTGCGCCGGCGGCCTGGCCGGCGCGCTCCTGCTGCTGTCGCTGCCGGCGCACGCGTTCCAGCTGATCGTGCCTGTGCTCATCCTGATCGCCTGCGTCCTCGTCATCGTCCAGCCGAGGCTCAGCGCCTGGGTGGCCGCGCGCCGCAGTCGCGCCGCTGACGGCAAGGACCATGGCCATCTGGTCCTCGGCGCGGGCGTGCTGGGGTCGGCGGTCTACGGCGGCTACTTCGGCGCGGCGCAGGGCGTGCTGGTGATCGGCCTGCTCGGCACCTTCATCGACGAGAGCCTGCAGCGGATCAACGGCGCCAAGAACGTGCTGGTCGCGATCGTGAACGGGACAGCCGCCGTGGTGTACGTGATCCTCGCGCACCCGGACTGGCTCGCCGTCCTGCTGATCGCCGTCGGCTCCACGATCGGCGGCCTGCTGGGCGCCAGGGTCGGGCGGCGGCTGCCGCCGCTGGCACTGCGCATCCTGATCGTGGTCATCGGACTGATCGCGGCCGTCAAGCTGATCTTCTTCTGACCAGCGGCGCCGCCGGGGCTAGCCGTCGCCGGGGGCCGGGGCCAGCAGCCCGTCTCGCACGGCCCGCGCGACCAGGTCCCTGGCATGACGCCCGAGCTCGGCCGAGCCGTCCTCGATCAGCGTGACCTTGGCGAGCACCTGGTCAGCCCGGATGCCATGACGGAGCCAGGTGCCCCCGCCGGCCCTGAAGTTCTCGAGCATGGGCTGCAGCCGGTCCAGTGCCCGGGCGAATCTCGCCTCCGCGCTCTGCCGTGCCTCGAACTCATCCCACAGCGCGGCTGCCCAGCCGGCCTGATCCGCGGGCAGCAGCCCGAAGAGCCGGGCGGCGGCGGCGTGCTCGGCCGCTTCCTGCCGGGCCTGTGCCTCGGGCCCGGCGTACAGGAACAGGTCCCCCGCGTCGATCTCGACGACGTCATGCAGGAGCAGCATGGCGACGACCCGGCTGATGTCCGTGCCCGGCGGTGCGTACTCGGCCAGCGTCAGCGCCATGACCGCGATGTGCCAGGAATGCTCGGCCGAGTTCTCCCGCCGGGCCGGGTCGGTGAGCATCGTCTGGCGGAGAACGCCCTTGAGCCGGCCAGCCTCCTCGGCGAAGCGCAGCTGCTCCTCAAGTCGGTGCATGCCCCCATTGGATCACCGGCCCCGCCGCTGAGGCAGCCGGCCGGCGGTGCGGCCTGGCGGGTCGGCCGGACTGATTTTCCCGTCTGTCCGGGCAATATCGGCATACAGGCCGAGATGCCGCTATTGCGGTGGGCGCCCGCCTCAAGGAGGACCCCGGCGCAGGCGGGGTGTCGGTCGCGTGCCATCCTGTTCTGCGGGGGACCCAAAGATGATACGGGGGACCGGCTCATCAGGCTCGTCCTGGCGGGGCAGCTGCCCGGCCAGGACGAGCCGTCTCATTCCGCGCCCCGATTAGCGACGTTCCCGTGCCAGCGGGCTAGCCATGATGCGGGCCTGGCGGCACGTCCAGCGCCGGGTTCCGGTCGAAGAAGCCCCACGGCTTGAGCCAGAAGGCGGCCCGGTCGGCCGGCATGACCGGCCAGTCCTCGGGCCGGGTGATGTGGTGCAGGCCGAAGACGTACCAGAGCACGACGTCGGTGTCCTCGATCGGCCGGTCCTGCGCGGTCCAGGCCGGCAGGCCCGTGTCCCGGTCACTGAGGTTCGGGAAGTCGCCGCAGGGCCACCGCTCCTGCTGCCGGTAGGGCGTGACCCAGAGGGTGTGACCGATCACCTCCGCTCGCCGGAAAGCCGGGGATGCGGGGTCAATGAGCGCCGGGAAACAGCCTGCCGGCACCAGCTTGTAGCCGGCCGGCTGGCCCAGGCCGCCCCGCGAGCCGCGGTTGACCACCTTCCAGCTGCGCTGGGACTGCCAGTCATAGTCCTGCTTGCCCTCGGCCTCGGTGCGCAGCGCGGTCTCGCGGATGACGAGGGCCAGGCCATGCGGGTTGTCCTCGCTGACCGGCAGCGGCTCGGAGTCGCAGGCATACACGGTGTTGGCCGGGCCGTCCACGTCCAGGTCCAGCCTGGCCACGATGAAGTGCTGGTGGAACGGCGCGTAGGTGCGCTGATCGACCAGCGCGCCGGTTGGCGGCTGGCGGCCGGGCGGGAATGAGGAGGTGACCATGATCCCGGTGGCCCGGACCTCGCACTCGATGTTGCCGTCCTGGTAGAAGCGCCAGTACACCAGGTACTCGTAGTTGGCCGCGGTGACGTGGAACGAGATGACCAGCCGCCGGGCGCGCCGGACCTCCGCTCCGGTGCGCTCGTCGACGTGCTTCCAGAGGACGCCGTCGTCCTCCTCATGGATGCAGATCGCGTTCGGGATCGTGACCGGCTCGCCGCGCGAGTCGTGCACGACGGCGTCGAGATAGGTGATCTCGCCCAGGCAGTCGCAGCCTCGCTCCAGGGACGTGGTCAGGAAGCCGAGTCCCCACTCGCCGATGTCGAACGCGGTGCGGCGGTAGTGGTCCGGCGTCGGATCCCGGTACGGCACGATCATCTCGGCCAAGGACAGCCGGTGCGCGACCGGCCGGATCCGGCCCGAGTCCGCGAACCCGACGCTGTGCAGTACCAGGCCCTCCCGGTGGTTGAAGCCCAGCCGCAGCTGCCAGCCCTGCCAGCTCAGCAGCCGGCCACCGAGCCGGAACGAGGTCCCGTCCGGCTGGCTGACCTGCAGCGGTGCCACCTCGCGCAGCGGCATCGGCAGCAGCCTGGGCAGGTACTCGCCCATCACCTCAGGGAGCCCGGCGGCGCCGTCGGCGTCCGCGCTGTCCTCGAGCTCCAGCAGGGTCATCGCGTTCAGGTCGACCAGCGGGTGCAGCCCGGTGACGTGGTGCGCGTACGGGTTGCCGCCGTCGCTGCCGCGGTACCAGACGTCGGCCCAGCCGATCCGGATGCCCTGGTAGCGCTCGGGCACCAGCGCCGCCCCGTACGCCCAGACGTCGGTCAGCACCCGGCTCATGTCGGTCAGCCCGCGCCGCCGCAGGGCCGCGATGAGGCCGGGATGGGCGCGCAGCATGGCATCGCACTCATGCCACTCGTCCACCGTCATATTCGGCTGCTGGCCGGGCAGGTGCTGCCACCCGATGACGGTGTCGTCAGCCAGCGAGACAACGGCGCGGTAGGCCTGGCCGTTGCCGGTGTTCCAGCAGACAGCCACGGCCTCCCGGCGGATGCCCTGGCTGCTGCCCCGGCCGGGGCCGGGCATCCGGTGCAGCTGCTCCTTAGCTGGCTCGGCGAGCTCGATCGAGGCGAAGCGCCAGCCGGGCCCGGTGGCCCGGTCCCGCCGCAACGCCGCCGCCACGCGCCTGAACTCCTCAGCAGTCAGCGGGTCAAGCGGGTGCGCGGCGGCACCGGAGTCACTCCCGGCCACGCCGGCCGGCTGGTCAGCTGCGCTCACGAAGGTCGCCTCCTGTCGGGTTACCCGTCATTGTCTCCCGGCCCGGATCAGCGATCGGCCGGCACCGGGACTGAGGTTGACGCCGGCCCGGCCGCATCGACGATGAGCGCGCCGGCGCGCCGGCGCGCGGGGAGACCCGCGGCCGTGACGTGGCCGCCCGGCAGGAGATACTCGGCCTGTGACTGTCCTGGATGCGGTTGTCGTCGGCTCCGGTCCGAATGGCCTGTCGGCGGCGCTCACGCTGGCCAGGGCCGGCCTGACGGTGCAGGTCATCGAGGGAGCGCAGACGCCCGGCGGCGGGTGCCGGACGGCGGAGCTCACGCTGCCCGGCTTTCACCATGACGTCTGCTCGGCTGTCCACCCGCTGGCCGCGGCATCGCCTTTCTTCGCCGGCACTGACCTGGCTGAGCGGGGCGCCGAGCTGCTGACGCCGAAGGTGGCCTTCGCGCACCCGCTGGACGGCGGCCGGGCCGCCGCCGCGACTGGCTCAGTGGATGAGACGGCCGGGGAACTCGGGGCAGATGCCGCTGCCTACCGGAAGCTGATGCGACCGCTGGTGCAGCATGCTGACGCGATCGTGCCCGCCGTGCTGGCGCTGCACCGGCAGATTCCCGCCGATCCCCGTGCGGTGGCCGGCTTCGGGCTGCGCGGGCTGCTGCCCGCCTCTGTGCTGGCCCGCCGCTTTCGTACGCCGGAGGCGAGGGCGATGCTGGCCGGCGTGGCTGCGCACTCGGTGCAGCCGCTGTCGGCCCCGCTCACCGGCGGCTTCGGCCTGCTGCTGATGATGCTGGCGCACTCGCCCGGCTGGCCGGTGGTGGCAGGCGGCAGCCAGCGGATCACTGACGCGCTGACGGCCGAGCTGATCTCGCTGGGCGGCGAGGTCCTGACCGGGTCGTGGATCCGGCGGCTGGAGGAGCTTCCGCCGGCCACCGCGATCCTGCTGGACGTGGCACCGCGCGAGGCGGCCGCCCTGGCCGGTGACCGGCTGCCGGCCCGGTACGTCCGGGCACTGCGGCGGTTCCGGTACGGGCCGGGTGCCTGCAAGGTGGACTGGGCACTCAGCGGCCCGGTGCCGTGGGAGGCGCAGGCCTGCCGCGATACCGCGACCGTGCACCTGGGCGGCACATTCGCCGAGATTGCCCGCAGCGAGGCCGACGTGGCGGCCGGGCGGCACCCGTCCCGTCCGTACTGCATCGTGGCCCAGCCCAGCGTGATCGACCCGGCGCGCGCCCCGGCCGGGCAGCACACCCTCTGGGGCTACTGCCACGTGCCGCCCGGCTCGACCGTCGACATGACCGACCGGATCGAGGCGCAGATCGAGCGCTTCGCCCCCGGCTTCCGCGATCTCATCCTGGCCAGGTCGGTCCGGACGGCGGCGGACCTGGAGCGATACAACCCGAACTACGTCGGCGGGGACGTTAACAGCGGAATGGGCACGCTGCGCCAGACGCTGCTGCGGCCCACCACGGCGTGGAACACCTACCGGACGCCCGCGAAGGGCATCTACCTGTGCTCGTCGTCAACGCCGCCGGGCGGCGGCGTGCACGGCATGTGCGGCGTGTGGGCGGCCCGCACCGCGCTGGCCGATCTGGGCGTCACCGCGTGGCGGTAAGGCGCCAGGGCCCGGGCGCAGGCCGCCGGCGCCGCTCAGCCGCGCTGGGCCGCGATCAGGTCCCGGTACCAGCGGAACGAGGCCTTCGGCGTGCGCCGCTGGGACTCGAAGTCGACGTGCACGAGCCCGAAACGCTGGCCGAATCCCTCAGCCCACTCGAAGTTGTCCATCAGCGTCCAGGTCAGGTACCCGCGGACATCCACGCCAGCCGTGATCGCATCGGCTACCGCCCGGATATGCCCGTCCAGGTACCCGATCCTGGGCTGGTCGTCGATGCTGCCGTCGGCGGCGGGCTCGTCGGTCACCGAGCAGCCGTTCTCGGTGATGTAAATGGGCGGCAGCCGGTCGCCGTAGCGGTCCCGCAGCGTGGTCAGCAGCTCGGTGAGCCCGGCCGGCACGACCGGCCAGCCGAACGCGGTCACCGGGAAGCCGGGAATGGGCTCCTCCCGGAACGGCAGCGGCGAGCCGGTCGCGGCCGCTACCCGGACCGGGCGGTAGTAATTCACGCCCAGGGCGTCGACGGGCGCCGCGATCACCGCGAGGTCGCCGTCCCGGACGCAGCCGGGGCCATCGGGGCCGGCGCCGAATGCGGCCAGGCCCGGGTAGCTGCCCAGCAGCAGGGGATCGGTGCAGAGGCGGTTCTGCACAGCGTCGTAGGCGGCCGCCGCGGTGAGGTCAGCCTCGCTGCGTGAGGCCGGCCACGCGGGGGAGTAGTTATTGGTGATGGCGACCCGGGCCACCCCCGCCGCGCGCAGCGCCGCGGCCGCCAGCCCGTGACCGAGCAACTGGTGGTGCGCGGCCGGGAGGGCAGCGAGCATCAGCTCGCGGCCCGGCGCGTGCGTGCCGAGCGCGTAGCCGAGCGCGGTGACCACGAAGGGCTCGTTGAGCGTGATCCAGAGCCCGATCCGGTCGGCGAGCCGCTGCGCGGCGAGGCTGGCGTACTCGGCGAGCCGGTAGGCCGTGTCGCGTGCCATCCAGCCGCCCTGGTCTTCCAGCGGCTGCGGCAGGTCCCAGTGGTACAGCGTGGGCATCGGCGTGATGCCCCTGGCCAGCAGGGCGTCGGTGAGCCGGTCGTAGAAGTCCAGGCCGGCCGCGCTGGCCGGGCCGCTGCCCGGCGGCTGGATCCGGGGCCAGGCTAGGGAGAACCGGTAGGCGGTGATGCCCAGCTCGGCCATCAGGTCGAGATCTTCCGGCCAGCGATGGTAGTGGTCGGCCGCGATGTCGCCGGTCTGGCCGTCCCTGACCGCACCTGGCCGCTGGCAGAAGGTATCCCAGATCGACGGGCCGCGGCCGTCCTCGGCGGCAGCGCCCTCGATCTGGTAGGCGGAGGTGGCGACGCCCCAGGCGAACCCGTCCGGGAATCGCGTCATCGCGAGATCAGTCACGCAGCGATCGTATGGCCGGCGGCCTGGCGCCGACGTCGCGGCTGCCGCCCGGCGGCGGCTCGTGATCTTACCCATCCGCGTGATGCGGCCAGGGCCCGGCGGTGCCCGACTAAAGCAGGGCCACTGTGCCCTGCTGCTAGCGGGCAGGCAGATGGCACCGCCGCTGCCTGGCTGGCCTCACTCGTGCATCGGGCGCTCGTGGTCCGCGTGCCCGGCCAGCTCGAGCTGGAAGGTGGAGTGCTCCACGTCGAAATGCCCGCGCAGGCATGCTTGCAGCGCGTCCAGCATGACGGCGCTGCGGCCGTCGGTCAGGACGTCGGGCTCCACCACGATGTGCGCGGAGAGCACCGGAAGCCCGGACGTGATCGTCCAGGCATGCAGGTCGTGCACGGCGCGAACGCCGGCCAGCGCGGTCATGTGGCTGCGGATCTCCGCCAGGTCGATGTTCTTGGGGCTGGCCTCCAGCAGCACCTCGACCACCTCCCGGAGCAGCTGCCAGGTCCGCGGCAGGATCAGCGCGGCGACCGCGAGCGAGGCAATCGGGTCGGCCCGCTCGAAACCGGTGGCCGCGATCACCAGGCCGGTGACGATGACGGCCGCGGCGCCGAGCGTGTCCGAGGCGACCTCGAGGAAGGCGCCGCGCAGATTGAGGCTCTGCGCCTGGCCGCGGCGCAGCAGCAGCAGCGAGGTCGCGTTGGCGATCAGCGCGACCAGGCCGAACGCGATCAGCAGCGGCGGGCTGACCGAGGGCGGCGCCATCAGGCGGCGGATCGCCTCCACGAAGATGAAGACCGCCATCCCGATCAGCAGCATGGCGTTGGCCATCGCGGCCAGGATCTCGGCCCGTGCGTAGCCGAAGGTTCGCCGCGCGGTGGCGGGCCGGGCCGCGAACCGGGCCGCGAGCAGCGACAGCCCGACGCCCGCCGCATCGGCTGCCATGTGCGCGGCGTCGGCCAGCAGCACCAGCGCCCCGGCGGCGATGCCCCCGCCGACCTCGGCCAGCGCTACGGCCAGCGTGATCAGCAGGACGAGCCGGAGCGTCCTGCTGTGCCGGCCGGTTGCGGTGCCGGAGCGGTCATGGCCGTGCCCGTGCGCTCGCGCGGGCCCGCGCCGGGGATCACGGTCGCGCCCGGGCCCGCCGCCATCGGAGTGATCATGCCCGCCCGCGGGCCGCGCTCCGGTCATGTCTCCTGGTCGTCGCGCCGCCGGCGGGAGAAGCGCTTCGGCTTATCCCGGCTGCCGCCCTGGTCGGCCGGCCCCCCCGACCCGGCTGCCAGCAGCTCGTAGGCGGGATTGATCATGACGGGCTTGCCTTCCTTCATCCCGACGTGCCCGCGGAGCCGCACCTTGCAGCCGGGCTTCAGGCCCGGGATGTTCGACCGGCCGTAGAACAGCGCGGTCAGCTGACCGGTGGAGTCGGTCACGTCGCAGGCCAGCACCGTGTTGTGCTCGACCGGGCGGATCTCGACCGCTCGCACTCGGCCCTCAGCCACCGCGCGTCCCGGCCCGTTCAGCGTGCCGATGGGCTGGCAGTCTCGCGATGGCACCGGCCGGTCGTAGTCACTGCCATCGGGCGCCTGGACGGAGACCACCCGGCCCGGGTCCGCGGGCGGAGCCTCGGCATCAGGCACCGCCGCCGGGGCTCCCGGCGCGGCGGCGGCTGCCGGGGGCACCGGGCTCGCGGCCGCTCCCGCCTCGTCAGCGTCGGCTCGCAGCGCGGCCGCCGCGCTGGCGGGACCGCCGTCGCCGACCGGCACCGCACCGCCGTCGCGGGCCGGCACCGGACCGCCGTCGCCGGCCGGAACCGGACCGCCGTGGTGCTGACCCGGCAGCAGCCCGCCGGGCGGGCCGGCCGCGGTGCCGGATGCCTGCCGGGCGAGCAGGGTATCGACCCGGCTGCGCACGTCGAACGGGACGATGGTGGCGGCGGCATGCGGGATCCGGCTGATCACCGCCGCCATCTTGTCAGCGGTCCGGTCATGCAGCAGGCGGCCGAGCAGCGGCGAGTAGCCGCGTCGCGGCAGGATCACGGTCACCCCGACGCCGGGCAGGTCAGCCTCGGCCTTCACCAGCTCGGCCGCGCACCGGGCCAGCCTGCGGTCCGGGCAGTCGACGAACTCCAGGGCGATCCCGGTGTTGGCCTGGACCCATTCCCGGCGCAGCCGGTCCGCCACCACGTTGTCGATGACGAAGTGAACGGCTTCCAGGGTGGTGGGCCGCAGGCTGCGGGCATAGCGCAGGGCAGCCACGGTGGCCAGGTCGAGGTCGTCCACGAAGACGAACACGGTGCGGCGCGCGTAGGTGGGCGGCTCGGGTGGCTTCGGCCGGCTGCCGATGTTCTCCAGCACGGTGGCCTCTATCCGGTACTGCCGGTTCAGCCGGATGAGAGCGGGCACGCCGACGATGAAGATCACGATGACCAGCCAGGCGCCGGACGTGAACTTGACGACCGCGAAGATCAGGACCACGACCAGTGAGGTGACGCCGGCCGAGAAGTTGATCACGAGCTTGCGCCGCCAGTGCGCTTCCTTGTGGACGTGGTGGTACCGGGCCATCCCGAAGCCCGCCAGGGTGAACGCGGTGAAGACGCCGATCGCGTAGAACGGGACCAGCCTGTTGACGTTCGAGCCCACCGCGGCCAGCAGGGCGATGGACAGCACGGCCAGCACGATGATGCCGTTGGAGAACGCCAGCCGGTGACCGCGCTTGGTCAGCCATCGCGGCAGGAACGAGTCCTCGGCCACGAAGTTGGCCAGGAACGGGAACCCGTTGAAGCTGGTGTTCCCCCCGGTGTAGAGGATCAGCGCCGTCGTCGCCTGGACCACGATATAGAGGGCGTTGCCCCAGACCGTGTCTCGCCCGAAGACCAGCCCGGCCTCCTGCGAGATCACGGTCGGCACGCCGCTGTCGTACGGGGTGGCGTGCGTGGCGTGCGCCAGCCAGGAGATCCCGGCGACCAGGGTGCCCAGGATCAGGCCCTCGGCCACCAGCACCTTGCGGGCGTTCAGGCCCTCCGGGGGCTTGAACGCGCTCACCGCGTTGGAGACCGCCTCGATGCCGGTCAGCGATGAGCCGCCATTGGCGAAGGCCTTCAGCAGGACGAACACCATCCCGAAGGCAATCAGGGTGCTGTGGTTAGGCGTCCCGGTGACGGTCCCGGGGCCCGGGTGGTAGAGCGGAAGATTCCCGAAGGCCTCGCGTATCAGGCCAGTGATGATCATGATGATGATCACGGCGGAGAACAGGTAGGTCGGCACCGCGAACGCCCGGCCTGCCTCGCGGATGCCGCGCAGGTTGCCGAAGCACATCAGCAGGATGACGACGATGGACACCAGGGTCAGCTCGTCCTGGCTGACGTGCTGCATGATGCTGACCGGCAGCGCCGAGGCGACGGCCGCGGTCCCGGCCGCGATCTGCACCGCGACGGTGACGACGTAGTCGACCATCAGGGCGACGGCCGCGATCTGGGCGACCCGGGGTCCGAAATTATCCCGGGCGACCACGTACGATCCGCCGGCCCTGGTGTAGACCGTCACCACCTCGCGGTAGGACAGAACCACCAGGATCATCACGAAAAGCACCACGCCGGTGATCGGCAGGATCAGGGTGAACGCTGCGGCGGCGAGGCCGCCTTTGAGCAGCTCGATCAGGATCTCCTCGGTGCCGTAGGCTGAGGAGGAGATTCCGTCCGGGGAGAGCACGCCCAGCGCGAGCCGCTTGGACAGCCGCTGCTCGCCGAGCTGCTCGTTGATCAGCGGCCGGCCCAGTAGCCGGCGCTTTATCGCGTAGCCCAGGCCCTCGGCGAGGTCGTTCCGCCGGATGGCCGTGCCCACCGCTCTTCGCATGGCCACGCCGCTGCGCCCTCCCTTGACAACACCCTGACGTGGCCTTCATACCATCACGGCCGTATGCAACGCGCGAGCGCGGCAGCCGGGATGTCCCGGGCTGGGCGCTGACCTGCTGCTGGGCAGATTCTGGAGGTAGGCAGACCGATGGCGGGCTATCAGCGTAACCGGCCGTTCACCTCCGTCTGACAACCTGCCCGCGGCAGGGCTGCGCGGCGGGACAGCGCCCCGGTGCGATGGCGGGGCGCAGCGCCCGCCCTGCCCTGCCATGGCAGGGTTATGCAGGTAGCACATGGAGGAAAGCTGCACCAGCCGCCGGATCAGGAAGGCACAGCCATGACCACGACACCGGCCGCACCGGTACCGCAGGCGGGAAGCGCGCGCACGCTGCACCTGCTGGACCTGCTGAGGCGGCCGCTCACCGACCAGGAGGGTGAGACGATCGGCCGGCTCTCCGATGTCATCGTGCGCTGGCGCGGTGCGGAGCTTCCCCTGGTCACCGGGCTCGTCGCCAACCTCGGGGGGCGTGAGGTGTACGTGCCGGTCGATCAGGTCAGCGCGGTCGACAGCCAGGTGCTCAGGCTCAACAGTCCCAGGCTCGACCTGCGCAGGTTCGAGCGCCGGCACGGTGAGGTGCTGCTGCGGGCCGACGTGCTGGGGCACCGCCTCATCGACGTGGAGAGCGCCCGACTGGTCAAGGCCGTCGACCTCAAGCTGGAGGAGCGAACCGGGGAATGGGTGCTGACCGGCGTCGATACTCATCGCAGGCCCCGCAGGCTCTTCGGCGGCCGCGGTGGCGCCAGCGGGGCCGCGGGGGCCGGCGAGCGGTCGTTTCGCGAATGGGCCAAGTTCGAGCCGCTGATCGGCCATAGCGGCAGTGCCCTGCTGCGCGGCCCGTTCGGCCGGATCCGCAGGCTCAAGCCGGCTCAGATAGCCGACCTGCTGGAGGAGGCGTCCAAGGAGGAGGAGTCCGAGATTCTCGGGCAGGTGCACGCTGATCCCGAGCTAGAGGCCGACGTGTTCGAGGAGCTGGATGAGGACCTGGCCAGCAGGCTGCTGGGCGCCCGGACTGACGCGGACATCGCCGCGGTGCTGGCCAGGATGCGCGCGGATGACGCCGCCGACGCCATCGCCGAGCTGCCGCAGAGCCGCCGGCAGCCGGTGCTCGACCTGCTCCCGGTGGGCCAGCGGACCAAGGTCCTGACCCTGATGGGCTTCAATCCCACCAGCGCCGGCGGCCTGATGGGCGTCGATTTCGTGGCCGTTCCACGTGAATCCAGGGTGCACGAGGCACTGGCGACCGTCGCCCGATCGTCCGCCCTGCAGCCGGAAGCGCTGACCAGCGTGCACGTCCTGGACGATCGCGGGCGGCTGTGCGGAGTCGCGCGGCTGGTCGGGCTGGTGCAGGCCGACCAGGCGGCCCCGGTCGCCGACGTCTGCGACGACGATCCGGTGCGGGTCGGCGCTGACACCGACGTGGTGGATGTCGCCGTGCTGATGAGCGACTACAACCTGATCACGATCCCGGTGGTCGACGAGCAGCGGAACATGATCGGCATCATCACCGTCGATGACGTGCTGGAAGCCACCCTGCCGGAGGACTGGCGGCGCCGCGAGGCGGCGGAGCCGCCCGACGCCCATCGCGGAGACTCATCGTGACGGGCCGGAACCTGACCCAGAGCGCGGCCCCGGAAGAGAACCAGCCCGGTGACATCGAGGGCGCGCTCGGCCGGATCAGGGCCGGCGACGACCGCGGCGGGAGCCCCTGGCGGCGGCGCCTGATCACGTTCCTGGCCATCGTCGGGCCCGGGCTGATCGTGATGGTGGGCGACAACGACGCCGGCGGGGTGGCCACCTACGCCCAGGCGGGCCAGAACTACGGCTACAGCCTGCTGTGGGTGCTGCTGCTGCTGATTCCGGTGCTGATCGTGAACCAGGAGATGGTGGTCAGGCTCGGCGCGGTGACCCAGGTCGGCCACGCCAAGCTGATCTTCGAGCGATTCGGGAGGTTCTGGGGGTGGTTCAGTGCCGGCGACCTGTTCCTGCTCAACTTCCTCACGATCGTCACCGAGTTCATCGGCGTCTCGCTGGCGCTGAGCTATTTCGGGGTCAGCCCGTATATCTCGGTGCCGATAGCTGGCCTGCTCCTGGTCGGCATCACCATGAGCGGCAGCTTCCGGCGCTGGGAGCAGGCCATGTTCCTGTTCATCGCGGCCAGCGTGGTCCTGCTCCCGCTGCTGCTGCTGTCCCATCCGCACTACGGGACGGTGGCCCGGGACTTCTTCGTGCCGGGGATCCAGGGCGGCGTCAGCTCCGATGCGATCCTGCTCATCATCGCGATCGTGGGCACGACGGTCGCCCCCTGGCAGCTGTTCTTCCAGCAGTCCAACGTGATCGACAAGCGGATCACCCCCCGGTTCATCCCCTACGAGCGGGCCGACACCTCGCTGGGCGCCTTTGTCGTGGTCATCGGTGCCGCGGCGATCCTGATCGTGGCCGTCTTCGCGGTCCGCGGCACCAGCCTGGCGGGGCACTTCACCAATGCCCTCGGGGTGGCCAATGCCCTCGGTGCCAAGAGCCGGGTGCTCGGCGCGCTGTTCGCGATCGTGCTGCTGGACGCCAGCATCATCGGCGCGGCGGCCGTCACCCTGTCCACCAGCTACGCGTTCGGTGACGTGTTCGGCATCAAGCACTCGCTGCACCGCAAGTTCCGCGAGGCCAGGCCCTTCTACCTCAGCTACGCCGCGATGATCGCGGTCGCCGCGGGCATCGTGCTGGTCCCCGGCGCGCCGCTCGGCCTGCTGACCACCGCCGTGCAGGCACTCGCCGGGGTGCTGCTGCCCAGCGCGAGCGCCTTCCTGCTGCTGCTCTGCAACGACCGCGAGGTGCTCGGCCCGTGGATGAATCCGCGCTGGCTGAACATCCTGGCCGGGGTCATCATCGGCGTGCTGCTGATGCTGTCCGGCACGCTGGTCGTGGGCACCCTGTTCCCTGGCTTCAACTCCGCTCAGGTCGCCATCGGGGTCTCGGTCCTGCTGCTGGCCGGAGCGGCCGGCGGGGGCGGGTGGCTCTGGCTCACCCGATCCCGCCGGCCGCCTGCCCCGCTGCACCCGCGCACCACCATGTCCCGTGCCGCGCGGATGAGCTGGCGGATGCCGCCGCTCGCGCTGCTCAAGCCCGTGGCCTGGTCCCAGGGAACGAAGCTGGCCATGCTGGTGCTGCGCGGCTACCTGGCGGTCTCGGTGCTGCTGCTGATCGTCAAGGCCGTGCAGCTGGGCGGCGGCTGAGCTGCCTGCTCAGTGCTGCCTGCTCAGTGCTGCCTAATCAGTGCTGCCTGCTCAGTGCTGCCTGCTCAGTGCTGCCTAATCAGTGCGCGAGCATCAGCTGCACGATCTTCACCACGACGAGGATCGTGGCCACGGCCAGGTACAGCCGCAGCGTGGTCATGCCGATCTTGCGCACGACCGGGACCTCGGGGCGCTGCAGCAGCGCAAGCGGGGGCATCCGCCAGCTCTCCTTGCCCGCCCGGTCGATCGGCACGGCGGCCAGGGTGCCCGCGCGCAGCCGCGAGGCGGTGACCAGGCCGGCCAGGACCAGGCCGCCGGCCGCGAATCCGGCCAGGATGTCGACGATCTGCGCCGCGGTGATGCCGGGGAACAGCACCGAGGCGGTCAGGATGACCGACAGGGCGACCAGCACCGTCACGACCGCGGTGGTGAAGATGTTGGTCCGGCGGCCATTGACCCACGGGCCGAGCACCTCGCGGTCGTTGCAGAGCAGCAGCAGGTACACCGATGCCGACGGCAGCAGGACGCCCGCCAGCGCCTGCACGCCCTCGGTCAGCAGGCCGAGCGGCGAGCCGGGGATGAGCACGACCGCGGCGGCCGCCAGCACCAGCCCTCCGTACACGGCGTAGAAGCCCTTGGCCCCCTTGACCCCGCGGTGCAGCGAGTGCTTCAGGCCGAAGACATCGCCGAGCGCGTAGGCGGTGGACAGCGAGACCGCGAAGGCGCCGATGATGGAGGCGTCCAGCAGCGCGATCGCGAACAGCACGCTTGCCAGCCGGCCCGCGTGCGCCTGCAGCCCGCGCGCCAGCCCGGCCGCGTCGGTGAACCCGCCGGCGTGACCGGCGAATGCCGCGGCGGTGAAGCCCATGACCGCGCCGGCCCCGACCACCACGATGACGATGCCGATCCACAGATCGGCCTTCTCGTACTTCATGAAGCGCGGCGTGATCCGCTTGTCGATCACGTAGCTCTGCTGGAAGAACAGCTGCCAGGGGGCGACCGTGGTGCCCACGATCCCGATGACCAGCAGCAGCACCGTGGCCAGCTGCCCGGAGCCGCCGGGCAGGTCCGGCGTGACGAAGCCGAGTGCCATCTGCCCGGTGGCCGGGTGGGACAGGAAGTAGATCGGAATGAGCAGCAGCGAGCCCCCGCACAGGATCATCGCCATCCGCTCGAACCGCCGGAAGCTGCCGGTGAAGGCCGCGCCGATGATCACGACCGAGGCCAGTCCCACGGCGGCCGCCTTGGGCAGCCCGAGGTAGCTGGCGGCCAGGCTGATGCCGATGAACTCGGTCACGATCGTGAGCGAGTTGAGCAGGAACAGGTCGATGACGCTGAAGGCGCCCCAGAACTTCCCGAACCGCTCCAGGATCAGCCGGGCGTGCCCGACCCCGGTCACGGCGCCGAGCCGCAGCACCATCTCCTGGTTGACATACAGCACGGGGACCAGCAGCAGCAGGGTCCAGAGCAGCCGGGTGCCGTAGTTCTGGCCTGCCTGCCCGTAGGTGGCGAAAGCACCGGCATCGTTGTCGCCGACCATCACGATCAGGCCGGGGCCGACAATCGCCAGCAGGGTCTTGAGGTGCGCAGACCAGCCACGGCGACGCGCGGTGTCGTCCAGCCGGATGGTGCCGAACGCGCCGCGGATGTCACCGGCGTGCTCCGGGTCAAGTACCGCACCGGGGTTGTCGAGCGCCATGGACATGGTCATCCCTCCCTCTCCCTGGGTCAGGGGGTTATCCGGGAGGCACGCAGCATCGGCCACCGGGCCCGCGAGCGGGCCGGCTAGCGGCTATCGATGGCGGAGTTAGTGCGTGCCGGAGGCAGAAAGCGAGAACATGCGGGTCAGGGGCCGTTGATGACCCGGTTTACTTCTTTCCATGTCTCGCCTCCCTCCGGCCATGACACACGCGGGTGCCAGCTTCGCGACATTATGCTCGCGACCGCGGGCGGCCCGGCATCATGCCTGGTCTCAGCACGCGGGGAGAAGACCGGCCGTCACCCGGCCGGAACGCACCCCTACTCGTCAGAGCTTTGGCACAACACGACGTAGCACCCGACGGGTGCAGCCACTTCGGGTCACCCCTTAGGCCGGGGAGACCTGTCCTGACCCTGGGCGTCTCTCGACGTCGTCGGATCAGTGGCCTGTGTTCGTGTCGACGCCTCACCGAACGAGGTGCTGTCAGCAAACCTTGCGCAGTATACCGTTGACGCGCCCATCTGGGCAAACCCCGGCGGCAGCGGCATGGCGCCGGGCCCGGTCAGCGCCGGAGCCGGGTCAGCGCCGGGCCGGCCCGGTGATCAGCCACCGGGAGCTGCGGGCCCGCAGCGTGAGCGTCACGAACCGGGCCAGCATCCAGACGCTGTAGCCGAGCCACAGCGCGACCAGCCCGCCGTGGCCGGCCACCACGATCACCGCCGCGGCGGCGAAGGCGGCCGCGGCCGGTGGCTAGCCAACCGTGCCGCTGGCCCGCAGCGCGGCGATCTCGGGGCCGGCGAGTCCGAGCGCGGCCAGCACCGTGTCCGTATCGGCCCCCGGCCGCGGCGGCGGGGCCGGCGGCCGGGCGGCGGAGCGGCTGAAGCGCGGCGCCGGGGCGGGCTGCCGGACGCCGGCCAGCTCAATGAACCCGTTCCTGGCCACCGTGTGCGGGTGCGCGGGCGCCTCGGTCAGCGCCAGCACCGGCACCACGCACGCATCGGTCCCGGCGAAGGCCGCCGTCCACTCGTCCCTGCTGCGGCTCGCGAACACCTCGGCGAACCGCTCGCGCAGGACCGGCCAGCCGGAACGGTCGTGCTGGGCGGGCAGGCCGGCGTCAGCCAGCCCGAGGCCGGCCAGCAGCGCGGCATAGAACTGCGGCTCAAGCGCGCCGACGGCCACGTAGCCGCCATCGGCCGTCCGGTAGGTGTCGTAGAACGGCGCCCCGCCATCGAGCAGGTTGGTGCCGCGCTCGTCCCGCCAGGCCCCGGCCGCGAGCAGCCCGTGCAGGAAGGCGGTGAGCAAGGCTGACCCGTCGACCATGGCCGCGTCGATCACCTGGCCGCGGCCGGATCGCGACCGCTCGACCAGGGCGGCGAGGACGCCGAGCGCCAGCAGCATCCCGCCGCCGCCGAAGTCGCCGAGCAGGTTGACCGGCGGGACCGGCCGCTCGCCGGCCCGGCCGATCGGGTCGAGCGCCCCGGCGATCGCGATGTAGTCGATGTCGTGCCCGGCCGCCGATGACAGCGGGCCCTCCTGTCCCCACCCGGTCATCCGGGCGAAGATCAGCCGCGGGTTGCGCCGGGCGCACTCATCGGGACCGAAGCCCAGGCGCTCGGCCACCCCCGGCCGGAACCCCTCGACCAGCACGTCGGCCTGCTCAGCCAGCCGCAGCAGGAGACTGACCCCGGCGTCGTCCCTGAGGTTGATGCCGATGGACCGGCGGCCCCGGATCAGCGGGTCAGGGCGCGGCCGCGCCTGCGGCCCGCAGCTCTCAGCGCGGTCCACCCGGAGCACGTCGGCTCCGAGGTCGGACAGGATCATGCAGCCGAACGGCGCGGGGGCCAGGCTGGCGATCTCGATCACCCGCACGCCGTCTAGCGGTCCCATCCGCGCCTCCCGGCCCAGCACTCGACGACCATGGCAGAACGGCCGCGTCATGCTGACCGGGGCCGCCGCCGACCTACCGCGATGGTAATGGCTGCGGCGGGGCGCCGATGCGGTCGCCGACGCCTGTCAGCCCGCCCTGGTGAGCAGCAGCGCCAGCGTCGGGCAGACGTTGACCGCGCGCTGGGCGAGCGGCAGCAGCTGCTGCGGCACCGGGCCGGGCGCGATCACCGGATAGCCCCACGGGTCCGCGGCGATCAGCTCGGGCAGCAGCTCGATGCAGACGCCGTGCGCCTCGCAGGCGATCGGATTGAGCTGCAGCCGCTGGGGCTCGCGGCGACGCCGGGGGCTCATGACGCGCCAGCCGGCGGCCGGGGAACCGGCAGCACGCCCGCCCTGCTCACCCGCTGGCATGGCCCGCGGGTGAGGTGCCGGTGCAGATCGGCCCCGAACACCCGCAGCGCGCTGGCCGCCATGCTCGCGGTGCCGTCCGGCAGGTGGCACGCGCCGCGGCCGCTGACGAGCCGCAGCAGCTGCTGCGCCCAGCTCAGGCCGTCGGCGGCGCCGGCCCTGCCGTAGGCGATCCACTCCATGGCCTCCGCCAGTGCCGGGAGGCCGTTGCTGCAGGGCCCGCACTGGCCCGCGCTCTGGCTGGCGAGGTACCGGACCGCCCGGGCGGTCTCCGCCAGGCCGCACGACGATTCGGGCAGCAGCACGAGGACGCCCGGCCCGAGCGAGGCTCCCGCGGGCCGCAGCGCCTCGTCACTGAGCGGGATGTGCTGGGCCGCCGGCAGCGGCAGCCAGCCGCCGAAGTAGCCCCCGGCCAGGACGGCCGCCGGCGCCTCGGCCGGGCCGCCGGCCCGCTGCAGCAGGCTGGCCAGGGTCGTGCCGAGCGCCGCCTCGTACACGCCCGGACGCCGCACCGCGCCGCCGACGCTCATCAGCGCGGTGCCGGGGAAGGCCGCGGTGCCCGCCGCGCGGAACCAGTCGGCTCCGTACCGGGCGATGAGGGCGGCGTGCGCGAATGTCTCGACGTTCTGCACCAGCGTGGGACGGCGGTGCGCACCGCGCTGGGCCGGCCGCGGCGGCACGAAGGCGGGCCGGGCCGGGCCGCCGTTGAGGAATCCGACCAGCGCGGTTTCCTGGCTCGTGACGTAACCGCCGGGGATCTCCGCCAGCTGAACCGGCACGCGGTTCAGCCCGGCCCGGTCCCGGCTCGCGATGGCGTCCCGGAGCGGCCCGGCGGCAGGGCCGACTGGCCCGGCGTGCACGCACAGGTAGGCCCGGCTCGCGCCGACCGCCTCGGCGGCCAGGGCGACGCCGTCGAGCACGAGGTGCGGAGCGCGGCTGAGCAGCAGCCGGTCCTTCCAGCTGGCCGGCTCGGATTCCGCTCCGTTGGCGATGACGACTGCCCCGACGCTGCTGAAGGTGCCGCCGCGGCTGGCGGCGTCCGCGACCGCGCGCATCTTGCGGGCGGCCGGGAACCCGGCGCCGCCGCGTCCGGTCAGCCCCGCCCGGTCAATCTCGTCGATCAGCCCGGTCACCGCGCGGCCCGCGGCCGGCCGGTCAGCCCGTAGCGGCGGCGGCCCGTACCTGTCCAGGTGCTCAGCGAGGGACACCGGGGCGGAGCCGGTGATGAGCCGCGGTATCCGCGGCGGCCGGCCTGGGTCCCTGGCGGCGCGCGGCGCGCCGGTGACCGTCATCGGGCCCGGCCCTGGCGCGGCGCGATGGCCGGCCCGCTGGCCGCGGCATGCGGGTGACGTGCGGGATCACCAGAACCGGCCGGCGCTGGTGGCCGTCCTTGCGTGATCGGCGAAGTGAGCCGGGCCGCGGCAGCGGGTCCGAGCGCGCGGCCGGCGGCCGGCTTCAGCAGGGCCGGCGGGGTGCCGGCCCGGCTGGCCCAGCCGGGCTTCAGCGGCCCCGCCGCCAGCCAGGCTCCGCCGGCGATGAGCGCCGCCACGACGGCGAGCGCGCCGGCCAGCCTGGCGACCGGGCGAGACGGCCAGCCGGCCGCGAGCCGCCAGCCGGTCAGGGCGGCGATGACGCTCACGCAGGCGAGCGTGAGCAGCAGGACCCAGCGCACCCGGGTGTCCGAGCCGGTGCCCAGGCCGTGCACGACGGCGACCGGCCAGCAGAGGTAGGCCGCCCAGTGCACCGCCTGCCAGGTCCGGTAGCTCATCCGGGCCCGCAGCAGGCTGGTCCCGATCAGGGCGATCATCAGGTCGAAGGAGACGGCGCCCAGGCCGAGCCAGAGCGGCCGGTAGGCGGAGATGAACGGGATGAAGGCATCCTGGATCCGCACCGGCACGTAACTGTCGGCCAGGGTCGTGATGATATGCAGGACCGTGAAGGCGAAGGCCAGCAGCGCTGAGTTCCGGTGCAGGCCGACGGTGACGAACCGGGGAAGCCCCGGCCGCTGGTAGCGGACCGATGACAGCAGCCCGAGCGCCATGCTGATGGTCAGCAGCACCAGCGCCACCAGGCCGGTGGCCCTGGTCGCGTACCACAGCGGCGTGGAGGAGGTCACGACGATCGCGGCCGGATGCGCCGTCATATGGCCTCGGCGGGCCCGTCGTCGCTGGGCCAGCCCGCCGTGGTCTGCACCGTCCCGTCGGCACGGACGAGCCGGGCGGGAAGGCCCGAGCCGGACAGCCAGCCGACCGCGCCGGCGCTGCGGATGATGGCGGCCGTGCTTGCCGTATTGGCGTCCACGCAGCTTCCGGCCGTGACACTGACCGTGCGCCAGCACGAATCGGCCGGGCCGCCGGTGGCGGGATCGATGATGTGGTGCACGCGCCGGCCGCCCGATTCCCAGGCGCGCACGGTGGTACTGGACGTGGCCAGGCCGCCCGAGCTGATCGCGACCGTCTGGCCCGGCGCGTCCGGGCCGGCGGCATGGTCATCGGTGACCCGCACGCGCCAGCCGCCCTCGGGCACCGGCCCGGCGACGGCGATGTCTCCGCCGAGGCTGACCAGGGCCCCGCAGCCGAGGCGCCTGGCGATCAGCTCGCAGCAGCGGTCCGCCGCCCAGGCCTTGGCGGTCGCGCCCAGGTCCAGCTGGGCGCCGCCGCCCAGCCGCGCTCGCGCCCGATCCCGGTCGAGATGGACGCGGCGCCAGCCCGGCGCCGGGCTGGCAGGCTGGCCCGGCACGTTCCCGGCGGCCCGCAGCTCGGCGAAATCGCGATCGTAGCCGAGCCCGCTGAGCGCCCGCCCGCAGGTCGGATCGACGTCCCCGTCGGTCAGCCGGGCCGCCCGCAGGGCCGCATCGATGAGCTCGGCGAACAGCTCGCTGATCCCGACCGCTGCGCCCTCCGCCGCGTTCAGCCTGGTGATCTCGGAATCGGGCCGGAACCTGTTGCAGGCCCGGTCGACGGCGGCGAGCTCGGTGTCGGCGATCTCGCGGGCCCGCGGCAGCAGTCCCGGCCCGGTGACCAGCAGGACCGCGGTCGTCCCGAAGACGCCGAAGGTGTCAGCGGCGGGCGAGCCGGTCATCATGAAGCCCCTGAGCTCACCTGGCCCGCGCCCTGGGCGGGCGCCGGCGGCTGGGCCGGGATGACGATCGTGCCGCTGGCCGGGCGAGCGGGCCCGGCCGGCCTCGCCTCCGCGTGGTGGCCGAAGGCGACGGCGATGACCGCGGAGCAGATCACCCCGGCGGCGCCAGCCCGCCAGGTCAGCCGGGAGATCTTGCGGACCCCGTCGTCACGTCGCGCCGCGGCGTAGCGCATGTCGTCACGGAGCATCCGGCGGTCCTCCTGCTCTGCATGGCCGGTCACGGGCCAGCCGTCGCCCGGCGAGGGCCCAGCCAATGATCCCAGTCTGCTGGCCGCGACTCTAGAAACCGCTACTCCGCAAACGCTGGGCACCCGGTTCAGGTTCGCTGAAAGGGCCGCAGCCGGGCCCTTCCTTTCTACCCCGCGCCGGAGCGCCAGGAGTAATCGCAGGCCTCGCCCTGTCGGCGGCGCGGTGTACCGTTTTCGGTATGCGCGGCTACTCGCAGGACAGGGACGCCTACCTCAAGCGCCTGCGCCGGATTGAGGGACAGGTTCGCGGGCTGCACCGGATGGTCGAAGACGACACCTACTGCATCGACGTGCTGACCCAGATCTCGGCCGTCACCAGGGCGCTGCAAGCCGTCGCCGTCGGCCTGCTCGAGGACCATCTGGGGCACTGCGTGACCCAGGCCATCGAGCAGGGTGGCCCGGATGCCGAGGAGAAGGTCAGGGAGGCGGCGGCGGCCATCTCCCGGCTGGTCCGGTCCTAGCCCTGCAGCCGGGCCCGCGCCCCTGGCTCGGTGCCGTCAGTCAGCCGGGCGAAGGCCCGCAGGTTGGCCAGGCTCTCGCCGCGCTTGGCCCGCCAGGCGTACTCCTTGCGGATGGCCGATGCGAAGCCGAGCATGAGCGCCTGGTCGAAGTTCTCGTCGGAGTAGCTGAGTACGCAGCCCAGCAGCCGGTCGATGCCATCGGCGCCGATGGCTTCCAGCGGCAGCCGCCCGACCAGGTAGACGTCGCCGACCGGATCGAGGGCGAAATGGACGCCGTACATCCGCCCGTTGCGCTCCAGCAGGAACCGGTAGAAGGCGGCGTGATTCTCGTCGGGCTGACGGCAGAAGAACGCCTCGACGTGCAGGCTGTGCGCGCCGGCGATCAGCCAGGTCATCGTGACCAGCTTGTGCTGGCCGCTCAGCCGGACCAGGAAAGCGCCAGGGCGCGGCGCATCGAAAGTGACGTCCAGGCTCTTCAGCGCGGATTCCAGCGCCGCCGCCGGATCGCGCTCCGGCGGCGCGCCGCCGCCATCGGGGCTGGCTACCGGCACGCGTCCACCGATGCGGCGGCTTCCGTCATGACCCGACTGTACAAGCCGAGCAGCGCATCCACCGTGGCTGACCAGCCGAACCGGGAGGCGTGCTCACGACCCCCCCGCGACAGCCGGGCCAGGGCCTCGGGCGCGGCGATCAGGTCCCCGATCACGCGCGCGTAGGCCGAGGGGTCACGGGAGTCGATCAGCGCGCCGGAGATGCCGTCGCGGACCGCGGTGCGCAGGCCGCCGACCGAGGCGGCGACGACGGGCGTCCCGCACGCCTGCGCCTCGACCGCGACGAGCCCGAAGGACTCCGAGTGCGATGGCACCATGACCACGGTCGCGGCCCGGTACCAGTCGGCCAGTTCCGGCTGCGGGCAGGGCGGCTCCAGCCGGAACTGCCTGGCCAGCCCCAGCCGCGCGGCCAGCTCCGTCAGCCGGTCCGGATCGGCGCGGCCAGTGCCGCTCGGCCCGCCCACGAAGGCGACAGTCAGGCGGCCGGCCAGGCCGGGATCGTCCCGGATCATCTGCGCCGCCGCGTGCAGGACCAGTTCGGGCGCCTTCAGCGGCTGCACGCGCCCGGCGAAGACCAGCACGACGCCGTCAGCGGGCAGCCCGAGCCGCGCCCGGGCCAGCCGCTGCGAGCCAGGCCGGAAGACCGCCAGGTCGACTCCGGGGTTGATGGTCAGCACTCTGGCCGGGTCGGCGTCGTACAGGCCGACGAGCTGCGCGGCCTCGTCATCGGTGTTCGCCACCAGGCGGTCAGCCGAGGCGACGACCTCCGCCTCGCCGCGCAGCCGCAGCGCGGGCTCAGCGGCGTCGCCGGCCGCCAGCGCGGCGTTCTTGACCTTGCCCAGCGTATGCATCGACTGCACCAGCGGGACGCCCCACCGCTCCTTGGCCACCGCGCCGACCTGCCCGGACAGCCAGTAGTGGCCATGCACCAGGTCATACCGGCCGGGGGCGTGCGCCGCCTCTGCCCGCAGCAGCTCGAACGTGAACTGGCACAATTGCCCGGGCAGGTCGGCTTTGTCGAGATCCTCGAACGGGCCGGCCGGCAGATGACGGACGAGGACTCCGGGCGCAAGCTCGGTCACCGGCGGTAGCTCCGGAGAGACGGCCCTGGTGAAGATGTCGACCTCCACGCCGCGGGCCGCCAGTCGCCTGGCCACCTCGACCACGTAGACGTTAAGACCGCCCGCATCACCGGTACCGGGCTGCTCAAGCGGTGACGTGTGAACGCTGACGGTCGCGATCCGCCGGGGAAAGCGTCGCGTCACGGGCATGCACCTCCGGAAGGAGGAAACCCCGCAATGTGTCCTCATGTTCCCTCACCGAAAGATCAGCCGGCCCCGGCGAGATTATCCGCGGCGCCGGTAGGCTTTGCCCTATGAGCACCCTGGTCCTGATTAGGCACGGCGAAAGTACCTGGAACGCGAAGGGTCAGTTCACCGGCTGGGTCGATGTCGGCCTGTCCGACCGGGGTGCCGCCGAGGCGGCCCGCGGCGGGGAACTGCTGGCCGAGGCCGCGCTCCGGCCGGATGTGCTCTTCACATCCGTGCTGACCAGGGCAATTCAGACCGCTAACATCGCCCTGGAGTCGGCCGGGCTCGCCTGGCTGCCGGTGCAGCGCTCCTGGCGGCTGAACGAGCGCCACTACGGCGCGCTGCAGGGCAAGAACAAGGCGGAGACGCGGCAGCAGTACGGCGACGAGCAGTTCATGCTCTGGCGCCGCTCCTACGACGTGCCGCCGCCGCCGCTGCCGGACGACGACCCCACCTCCTCGGTCCATGACGCCCGTTACGCGCAGCTGCCGGATGACCTCATGCCGCGGACCGAGTGCCTGAAGGACGTCCTGCACCGGATGCTCCCGTACTGGCATGACGCGCTCATCCCGGCGCTGGCCGGCGGCCGGACCGTGCTCGTCGTGGCCCACGGCAACTCGCTGCGGGCGCTGGTCAAGCACCTGGACCAGATCGGCGATGCCGATATCGCTGAGCTGAACATCCCGACCGGGATTCCGCTGGTCTACGAGCTGGACGCCGGATTCGGCCCAGTCAGCAGGGGTGGCCGCTACCTCGACCCGAAAGCGGCCGAGGAGTCGGCGGAGGCCGTCCGTAACCAGGGCCGCTAGGCCCGCGCGGCCCGCCCGCGACGGGAGGCTCCGGCGGTACTCCCAGCACGGCAGCTGACGGGGCGGACATGACCGGCCGCCGACGAGCTGGTGAACATTCCGCGAATAACCGCAGGTCCGTTGGTGCCATCCGATGTGCCCGGCCGCCCATCCGCATACCATCAAAGCGTGGAGATGGGGGTGAATGCGGCCAGGGCTCCCCGCCCCGAGGCTGCCGCGCGGCCTGGTGCCGACCAGCATTCGGTGCAGTTGCCGCCGGGTATCGATTCCGTCCTCGCCGTGCTGTCCTCGTCGGCTGTCGTGCTCGACAGCGAGGACCGGGTGCTGCGGTCGAGCATGGCCGCGCGGGCCTTCGGCTTCGTCGAGGGTGACCAGCTCATGATCGGCGAGCTGCTCGCGCTGGTCCGTCAGGTCCGCCGCGACGGCGCGACCCGCGAGGGCGAGATCGACCTGTCCACGCTCCGGTTCAACGGCCGGACGACCAGCTTCGCTGTCCGGGTAGCCCCGCTCGGCGCCGGTGTCGGCGACGGCGGGCTGGTGCTGCTGCTCGCCGAGGACCAGACCGAGAGCCGGCGGGTGGAAGAGGTGCGCCGCGACTTCGTGGCGAACATCTCGCACGAGCTGAAGACGCCCGTCGGGGCGCTCGCGCTGCTGGCTGAGACGGTCGAGGACGCGGCCCACGACCCGGAGGCCGTCTTGCGCTTCGCGGGCCGGATGCGGCAGGAGGCGTCCCGGCTCACCGATCTTGTCCACGACCTGATCATGCTGTCCCGGATCCAGGCGGCCGAGCCGGTGCCCGATCCCACTCCGATCGACCTGGACACGGTGGTCGCCGAGGCCCTGGACAGGTGCCGGATGAAGGCCAGTGCGCGCGGCATCGAGCTGATCGCGAGCGCCCAGCACGGCCTGTCCGTCATGGGCGACGAGGACCTGCTGGTCACGGCGCTGCGAAATCTGCTGGAGAACGCCGTCGCGTACAGCCCGGAGCACACCAGGGTGCTGGTCACGACCCGGCAGGGCGATGACGGGACGGCCGAGATCAGCGTCGCCGATCAGGGCATCGGCATTCCGGAGCGGGATATTGAGCGGATCTTCGAGCGCTTCTACCGGGTTGATCCGGCTCGGTCCCGCGCCACCGGCGGGACTGGCCTGGGCCTGGCCATCGTCAAGCACGTCACCGCCGCGCACGGCGGCAAGGTGACGGTGTGGAGCGAGGAAGGCGCCGGGTCCACCTTTACGCTGCGGCTACCGCTGCGGCCCGGCCGGCCCCCCCGATCCAACGGCTCGGACCATGCTGCGGCGCGATCTGCCAGGGAGGCAGTCAAGTGACACGGGTGCTCGTTGTCGAGGACGAAGAGTCGTTCAGCGACGCGCTGTCCTACATGCTCCGCAAGGAGGGCTTCGAGGTCGCCGTCTGCCCCACCGGGCCGGACGCGATCGAGACCTTCGACCGCAGCGGGGCGGACCTCGTGCTGCTTGATCTCATGCTGCCGGGCCTGCCGGGCAGCGAGGTCTGCCGGTCACTGCGCGAGCGATCGAACGTCCCGGTGATCATGCTGACGGCCAAGGACAGCGAGATTGACAAGGTCGTCGGCCTGGAACTGGGCGCCGACGATTACGTGACAAAGCCGTTCTCCTCCCGCGAGCTGGTGGCCCGGATGCGTGCCGTGCTGCGTCGGCGCGGTGAGCCGGACGAGCCGGGCACCTCGGTGATGGAATCGGGCCCGGTGCGGATGGACGTGGAGCGGCACGTCGTCACCGTCCGCAGTGCGCAAGTCCAGCTGCCGCTCAAGGAGTTCGAGCTGCTGGAGGTCCTGCTCCGCAACGCCGGCCGGGTGCTGACCCGGATGCAGCTGATCGACCGGGTCTGGGGCGCTGACTATGTCGGCGATACCAAGACGCTGGACGTGCACGTCAAGCGGCTGCGGGCCAAAGTCGAGGTCGACCCCGCCAACCCGGCGCATATCGTCACCGTGCGCGGGCTGGGCTACAAGTTCGAGCCGGCCGGCTAGAGAGCCGGGCAGTCCGGGGACTGGAAGCCGCCAGGCGATCCGGCTGGGAGCGGCCCGGGGGCGAGGGGGCTCAGGACGAGGGGCGACGAGGGCTCAGGGCGAAGTGGACGGGGTCGGCGACGGCGACGACCCCGGCGACGCGGCGCGGGTCGCATGGTGCTTGCCAGGAGCCGGAGTCGAGGACGGCGGGGGCGAGAAAGTGGAGTAGTACTGCGCCTGCGGCATCACCGGCACGTCCAGCGTGACGCTGCCGGCGTACTGGAAGTTCATCACCAGCCGGACGAAGGAGCCGCCGGTCAGCGGCCTGCTCAGGTTCTGCAGAACCGCGGCCGGCTGGGGGCCGGTGAGCAGGATGGCCCGGGACGTGCGCAGGGTGAGGGCCCCGCCGGGCAGCGAGACGCTCTTCGCTGTGCCGGGCGCGCTGACGCTCAGCAGCCGGTCCGGGCGCCCGTCGTTCACGATGGCGAAGAAGAGGCCCGCTGATTGCCCGGCCGGGATGGTCTGGTTGAGCGGGGCGCCGAGCACGAACACGTTCCTGACCGAGATCGTGTTGTTGACGATCGTGCCCGCGCCATCCGTCGGGTAGTGCCACTGGAGCGTCGGCGCGCTATTGCCCGCCTCGCACCCGGCCAGGATGGGGATCACCGCTGCGACGGCCAGCACCAGCAGGCGACGCGGCTGGAAAGCCCCCCGGCTGCTCCGGATCACGACGTGCTCCCCTCATCTGGCAAGGTGCCCTGGGACGTGGGAAAGCGTAGCCGTAGTGGTGCTGACGGCCCGCGCCGCCCCGGCCTCTTATCCGGCGGCCGGGGACGCGGCAGGCGCCAGGGCGCTCAGCGCGCCGGTCAGCCGCAGGTCCGGCGGCAGGTCCGCTGCCTTGCTGAGGGAGCCGTCCGGGCCGACCAGGACGGCGGTGAGGCCGGACTGGCCGTAAGCGCGGCCCAGCACATTGCGGGCATCCTCCGCGGCCCGGACGTACCGGTGGTCGGCGGCCGCCGCGATCTTCTGGACCTGCGCGAGCCCGGCCGGCGCGGCGACGAGATAGAGCGGCACGCGTGCGCTGGCCGCCTGGCCGGCCAGCGCGCTGACCGCCGCCGTGCACGCGCACCGAGCAGGCACCAGGGCGAGAACCGAGCTCCGCAGCGCGCGCAGCTGGACCTGGTCGTGGCCGACGGCGATGGCGGCGGCAGGCAGCCTGCCGCTGACCGGGCTGACGGGGGTGGCGCCCGCAGCCGAGCTAGCGCTAGCACTGGCGCTGGCGGAAGAGCTGGCGGAGGAACTGGACCTGGTGCCGGGCGCCGAGATCGGGAAGTCGGACCTGGGGGCAAAGACGGTCAGCAGGGTGCCGGCGATGAGGGCCACCACCAGGCAGGCGGCGAACAAGGGCAGGACGACTCCGTCGCCGCCGAGCGGGCCGTACAGCCGCAGCCGCCGCTGGCGGCGCCGCCGGGCGCGCAGCTCGCGGTAGTATGCCTGCACGTCACGATCGAGTTCCCGCGCGTCATCGGGAATCTCGATGTCGACCGGCGGGAGGCCAGAGTCATCCCGTTCCGGCTCGCCCCCAAGGTTCACGCGCACCTCTCCGGCAAGAGCGGACGTCCTCTCCCAGTATGAGCCCATCGGCGGCCGGCTGTGACAACGCGGTCCCTGCTTTGGCTGCCAGCCGCGATCGCCCCGCGCCTGATGCGGTCGGGCAGCCGGGGCCGGCCGGCCCCGCCGCAGCGCCCGCTGCGGGCCCGGTATCGGGCCTGCCAGGCCCAGCTTCCGCGATTGAGGCATTGACCTGCGTGTTTGTCGCCATCGACGGCTAATCCCCCGCTCTGAGGCGTGGTACCATAGGTTCAGCGGAAGGGGTACATGCCACATGTCTTTCAAGGTCGGCGACACCGTCGTCTACCCCCACCATGGGGCTGCTCGGATCGAGGAGATCGAGACCCGGTCGATTAAAGGCGAGGATAGGACCTACCTCGTGCTCAAGGTCGACAAGGGCGACCTGACTGTGCGTGTTCCCGCCGACAACGCCGAGCTGGTCGGTGTCCGGGATGTAGTCGGCCAGGAAGGCCTGGAGCGCGTGTTCGAGGTGCTGCGCGCTCCGTACACCGAGGAGCCGACCAACTGGTCCCGGCGCTACAAGGCCAACCTGGAGAAGCTCGCATCGGGTGACGTCAACAAGGTGGCGGAGGTTGTCCGCGACCTGTGGCGCAGGGACCGCGAGCGCGGCCTGTCGGCTGGCGAGAAGCGCATGCTCGCCAAGGCGCGTCAGATTCTGGTGAGTGAGCTAGCGCTGGCCGAGAAGACCAACGAGGACAAGGCCGAGGCGCTGCTCGACGAGATTCTCGCCACCTGACCGGTCGGTGACGGCCAGCCTGCCGCGCGTCGGCATCGGGGCTGACGTGCATCCGTTCGGTGGCACAGCGCCGCTGTACCTGGCGGGCGTGCTCTGGCCGGGAGAGACCGGCCTGGCTGGCCATTCTGATGGCGATGTTGCCGCTCATGCTGCCTGTGACGCGCTGCTGTCGGCAGCGGGCCTCGGTGACCTGGGCGCGCAATTCGGCACCACACGACCCGAATGGGCTGGCGCCCGGGGCACCGAACTGCTGCGCGAGACGGCCCGGCTGCTCGATCAGGCCGGGTTCGCGGTGGGAAACGTGGCGATCCAGATCATCGGCAACCGGCCGCGGATCGCCTCGCGCCGGGACGAGGCTCAGGCGGTCCTGTCCGGGGCGCTCGGGGGGGCGGCTGTCAGCGTATCGGCCACGACCACCGACGGGCTCGGCCTCACCGGCCGGGGCGAGGGCATAGCGGCGGTGGCCACCGCTGTCATCGTCCCCCGCCCGCAGGACTGAGCAGCAGGACTGAGCAGCAGGACCCCCGGCCGGAGACCGGGCCGGAGACCGGGCCGGGCGGCTGGCCTACTCCTCGCCCGGCGGAATCGGCAGGCTGCGGACCCGGCGGAAGACCGGCAGGCCCGGTTCCGGCGCCGGCTCGTCCGCTGTCGGTGCCGGGCTGAGCGCGCCGACGGATTCGCTCTCGTCTTCGGCGGTATCGCCGTCATCGCCGGCATCCCCGTCCTCGGCGGAATCGCGCCGCTGCTCAGCTGAGGTCCACGGCCGTGGCAGGGTCACTGCCGGGCTGGTCTCGTCGCTGCTTGGGTCGTCCAGGGCGGGCTCGGCGTCCACGGCCAGGTCCGTGCCGCCGTCGTGCTGACGGCCGGAGGGCGCATCGGCCGCGTCGGCGCCCGGTTCCCGGCTGCCCGGCCCCGCCGCTTCCAGCGCCGTCCGGGCCGCCGGGACCTCCCGGACCCCTGGGACCCCCGTGCCGCCGGCCTGCGCTGGCCCGTCCGGCGTGCCCTCGGGGCCGGCTAGCTGCCTGGCTGGTGCCTCACCGGGGGCCGCCGGGAGTGCCGGGACGCCCGCCTGCGCCGCCGGCTGCCGGTCCGGGGACGCCTCCCAGCGCGTTCCTGACTCGCCCCCGGCCACTGCGCCCGGCTGGCCTGCTGGCCCGTTCCGCCTCGCGGCGCGGCCGCGGCCAGCTGACATCAGCCACCTCATCCTGGCCTGGCGCAGCATCGCGATCAGCAGCCCGAAGGCGATGAGCACCAGCGCCCACGGCAGGACAGCGAACACCGCCGCGGCCGGCCGGGCCGGCAGCCTGGCGGCCGTCGCGTGCAGCGCATCCGCGAGGGCCGCGGCGGCCAGCAGAACCAGCAGGGAGAGCCACGCGAATACCCGGCTGACCAGGCCCGCCCCGCGCATCGACAGGACAGCCGCGCAGGCCACCACGAGCATGGCATCAATGATCAGCGGGTAGACCCGGGCCAGCGAGCGGGACACTCCGGTCTGCAGTGCCAGCGCGTGAATGCCGGGGTAGGAGAGCACGAATGCGGCGGCGGCGAGCGCGAGCACACCGATGATCACGGCGATCAGCGCCGTCATCCGGAGGCTGCGCGGGCCCTCGCCGCCGCGAGCGTTCTGAGCGGGGAAGTGGTCGCTCATCGGGGCACTTCGGTCCTTCCCGGCGCACTGCCGGCCCGGGCGCGGTCCGCCTATAGTCGGAAGAGGAGTGACGCCTCGGACCGGCATCCGCCGGTGGCCGCCGTCCCGGACGATCGGCGACGGTCACCACAGCGTGCGAACACGGCTGGCCAGGCTTCCCCGCGCCCTACCTCGCGATCACGGCGTCAAGGGAGACGATATGCCGTACTACCGGGTGACAGGAGACATTCCGCGAAAGCGGCACATCCGCTTCCGCGGACCTGATGGCGGTTTGTACGCCGAGGAGCTGATGGGCGAGGAGGGCTTTTCCGCTGACTCCTCGCTGCTCTATCACGTGCATCCGCCGACGGCGATCGTCAAGAGCGAGGGCCTGCCCGATACCGCGGCCGAGCCCGGCGTCACGCCGAACCATCCGCTGCTGCCGCGGCATTTCCGCACTCAGGAGCTGCCGCCGGGCGGCGACCTCGTGCTCGGGCGGCTGCTGCTGCTGGCCAATGACGATGTCCGGATCTCTTTCGCGGCCGCCGATGCCCCGTCCGGGCTCTACCGCAACTCCACCGGGGACGAGGCCGTCTACCTGCGCAGCGGCTCGGCCACGTTCGAGTCGGTGTACGGCTCGATCGAGGCCGGCCCCGGTGATTACGTCATCGTTCCGCGCGGCACCATCCACCGCTGGCTGCCCGCGCCGGGAGGGCCGCTGCACGCGCTGGTGATCGAGGCGCGCGGGCACATCCGGCCGCCGCGGCGCTACCTCTCGGAATTCGGCCAGTTCCTCGAGCACGCGCCGTACTGCGAGCGTGATCTGCGCGGCCCGGCCGGCCCGCTGCTCGCCGAGGGCGAGGACGAAGCCGTGATCGTCCGCAGCCGGTACGGCCTGACCAGAATGACGTACGCCTAC
>Ga0116106_1000054_pt1 | contig 68700 bp, 45 predicted proteins | sample June2015DPH_6_50_FD_89717 | JGI IMG/M metagenome (GOLD analysis project Ga0116106, IMG submission 89717) | Peatland microbial communities from SPRUCE experiment site at the Marcell Experimental Forest, Minnesota, USA - June2015DPH_6_40 | ecosystem: Environmental > Terrestrial > Soil > Wetlands >...
CTTTAGTTTCGTATACTTAGAATTAATTCGATGTGCCGGGATGGCGGAACTGGCAGACGCAACGGACTCAAAATCCGTCGACCCTTGCGGTCATGGGGGTTCGACCCCCCCTCCCGGCACCATCCTTAAACAAACTTAGAATCAGCGGTTTGCGAAAGTGGCAAATCCTTTGTGCCTAAATTGTGCCCGGACTGTGCCCAACTTTCCTCTTACCGGCATCAGGTGAGTGCAATCAAAATCTGTCTCATGAGCACTCAGAGGCAAAATGCTAAGACGGCTAGAGAACCCAATATCACTGACATAGTTCCAGCTCCAACCCTGGGATGGCCCCACAAAACGAGACAGAAAGCTGGCTCAATGAAATGGTTCACCCTATCAGTCTGTTGCAAGTTCCGTCACTTCGGATCAAAAGCGGTAATCGGGCTTGAGTTCGCATTGATAGACGGTAGATTTTCCTCGATCGGAGCCGGTTCTGACGGCGCAGTCTGCCCAACTTAGGTAAAGGTCGGGGCCGAGAGGGAAGACCATGTCAACGCCGTCGAGTTCGGCCTCGAGACTCACGCCTTCCGCGCTCCCTGGCAGGGTGAAGCTGAGCGATCGTCCAAAAACCACTGGGTAAGATTCACGCACGTTTGAGACGACGGACGTGTGAAAAACCTCGGCTTCCACCAGGAAGGTTGCGGTATCGGACCAATCCGTTGCTGAGATTCTGATCGTACGTTCGCCGCTGGCAAAACCGCTCGCGTCTATCTGCGTAAACGGGCACGGTCCGGCAATACAGGATGCTCTTGGATCCCGGAACTCATTTCCTGGGCCGGCATCCACTTGGATCGCCCCCCTGGCAGCTTTCCAGTAACCGTCAGGAGAGCACGGAGTCTCGTGACGGCAGGGAACATTCCCTCGATTAACTACCTGAAATGTCTGCACAGCGCTGCCGATGTTTTCTTCATTTTGAGCATTGACTGTGTATCTCACTCGAATGTTCGCCACAACAGACCGCGGCCGCTCCGAATCCGCGCTGCTTCGCGCGGCATTCGGCTCCATCGCTGCAATCACCAACTGTCGAAGCGACGAACGAAAGCGTATGGTGTCTTGAAGCTCAAGAGTCTTGAACCCGTCCTGTTGAAAGCTTAGATTTACCGTCTGCCCAGGCAATACCGTCCCAGGAAACGCGATTCTGAAGTACCCGGACGCATCGGATTCAGTGCTGAGCTGCAAGTTCCCGGCCGACGCAGTAACCGAAACGCCTGCAATCGGCGACTGTTTGCGCGGGTCGGTATCGCGGCGAATCACCGCACCCTGGATGATCGACCAGCGCGGCTTCCAATGACGGACCCCAAGCCCGATAAGCACTGCAACCACGCCTGCAGCGATGGCAATCCATATTGCAATGGATTTTCGGGACATCGATTGCCTTCTCTCCGCTTCAGGGGACGCAATGGATCCGCGTAGCGCTCCCTTCTATGATTACCTTCAGGCCCATGCGTGCATCCAACTTATGGCTGTCCGGTACGATGCTCGCCTATTGGGAATAGACGCTCCGGGCCTCGCAATTTGCTGCATCGAAATCGAAACGATGAATCAGGCAGCTATTAAAAAGGCCATCGCTCTCGAAGAATGCTCAAACTCCCGCCGGAGATTGCTGCGCCAGTTGTCGTCGATTTCACTCGGCCTGCCTCTCTCGCGCGTTATTGCTCTGGCTTCTGCCGGCCAGAGTGGCACGCAACACCAAATCCAGCAACAAGATACGCATCAAGGGCCCCCATCTACTATAGGCCTCATCTCTGCGGCCGACGATCAATTCCTCGACCAGCTTGAGCACGCTAACTTCCTCTTCTTCTGGGAGCAGGCGAATCCTCAGACCGGGCTGATTAAGGACCGATGCAATGTCCAGGTGAATGACAAGAGTCTCAGCGCCAGCATCGCTTCCACCGGATTTGGTCTTACCGCCATCTGCATCGGCGAGAAACGCGGTTTCGTAAGCTATCCCATGGCTCGGCTGCGAGTGGTTCAGACGCTGTCGTTTCTGTGGCACAAGCTCCCCACCCATCGCGGCTTCTTTTTCCACTTCGCCAATATGAATACCGGCGAGCGCATCTGGGATTCGGAAGTTTCGTCGGTTGATACCGCCATCCTGCTTTGTGGTGTGCTCACATGCCTGCAGTATTTTCAGGACAAGGATATCGACGATCTCGCTCATGCCATCTTCGATCGCGTGCAATGGAATTGGCTTTCCGAGGACACGAGCCTTCTGTCCATGGGGTGGACGCCGGAATTAGGATTCATCCCGTCGCGGTGGGACCTCTACAGCGAGTTGATGATGATGTATCTCCTCGGCATGGGCTCTCAGTCCTATCCCCTCAACAGCGATGCATGGATGGCGTGGAAGCGGACGATCTTTGAATACGACGGGTTGCGCTACATCGGATCTTTCGCCCCGCTTTTCGTTCACCAGTATTCTCAGGCCTGGTTCGACTTTCGCGGCAAGCGCGACCGCTTTGCCGACTATTTTGAAAACTCCGTCACTGCTACTGAAGTGCATCGGCGTTTTTGCGTAGAGCTGCACTCGCAGTTCTCTGACTATAGCGACGCTCTTTGGGGCATCACCGCGTCCGATTCTGTGCACGGTTATGTGGTCTGGGGCGGTCCACCCGCGATGGGGCCGATCGACGGCACAGTGGTACCGGCCGCTGCGGGCGGCTCCTTGCCGTTTCTGCCCATCGCAACCATGCGGGTTCTTCGCAGCATGCGCGACCGCTATCCGAAAGCCTGGTGCCGATACGGCTTCGTCGACGCCTTCAATCCCTTGACAGGCTGGTACGACCCCGACGTGATCGGCATTGACACGGGAATTACGATGCTGATGGCCGAGAACCTCCGCTCGGACTTTGTATGGGACACGTTTATGAAAAACCCGGAGGCGCAGCGAGGCATGGAGAAAGCCGGATTCAAGCCCTACCAACCGGGGCCGATGCCATTTGAATGATAGCTCCGCGTGTCGCCTCGAAGCTCGCTTCGCGGGTGAGGCTGGCATGATCGCGGCGCGAATACCGATTCGGGCAAAACTGGTCCTGAGAAACAACGCCTCGCGGCGGCATTGCATCATATTAGCCATAGAAAACTGTGACACCGCCTCCGACGGACCGTCATAAGACTTCTTTGCCGTCAGCACCTTGGTTCACGAAGACAAAGTCTGTTCCGCCTGTGGCCAATGTCCGCGTCAGGCAGTGACACCAAGATGCGTACGATGCCCGCACAAACTCAATTCGAAAAGCCCCTGGCCGATTCATCATCACTCGGCGGCGCCCCGCCGCAAACAAACCATGGCGCATGGTCCGATCGTGTCGCTGCGCTCAAGAACATTCCGCCCGTGCTTCATTTTGTTTGGGAATCGGGGCCGGCGGTCGTTTTCTGGAATATTTCCATCCGCATCGTTGTAGCCTTTCTGCCCGTCGCCATTGGGATCATTGTCCGCTACATCATCGACGGCGTGAACCGCATCCGCTTTCATCAGCCGCTTCCATACGTTTTTTGGTGGCTCGTTGCTGCGGAAATGGGGCTGGCAGTCCTCATGGGTGTCCTTTCTCGAGCCGTCGACTACTTTGACAACCTGCTCGCCGACCGGTACACGCACCATGTCAGCGTTGAAGTCATGCGCAAAGCCGCTGCACTTGACGTTACTGTCTACGAGGATCCCGTATTCTACGACCGCCTTGAGCGAGCGCGCGTCCAGGCGACTGACAGGCTGGCGATGATCCAGCAGATGGGCCGCCTGATTCAGCAGTCAGTGGCGGCGATTGCCTTTTCCGCCGTGCTCATTTTTTATTCTCCCTTCCTCTTGCTGCTGCTCATTGTCGGAATCGTTCCTGCATTTCTTGGTGAGAGCCACTTCGCCTTCCTCACCTATGCCAAGAACTTCCGACAGACGCCGATTCGTCGCCAGATGGACTACTTGCGCCAGGTTGGCGGCAGCAAGGAAGCAGCCAAAGAGCTCAAGCTCTTCAACCTGAGCGGCTATTTGACCGGACGCTTCACTGCGCTTTCACAAAAAATCTACGACGAGAATGTGAGCTTGAATCGCCGCCGCCTGTTCTGGGGCGGCCTGCTTTCCCTCCTAGGCCAGGTTGGATACTACGCAGCCTACGCCTTCAGCATTTTGCGCACCATTCAGGGACACTACACCGTCGGCGATCTGACGCTGATCACGGCGGCCATCATGCAGGCGATGAGCAACATCCAGCAGGCTTTCTCGACGGCTTCAGGCGTGGCCGACCAGGCTCTCTTCCTGACCGATTTGCTGGCGTTCTTCGCCATGGAACCCGCTGTTAAATCGCGCCCTGGCGGACTGTCGGTGCCGCGCCCGGTGATGCTTGGGTTTGAGTTTCAGGACGTGTCCTTTGCCTATCCGGGGACAAGTCACCGCGTTCTCGACCGATTCAATTTCACCCTTCGGCCCGATCAGCGCGTGGCCTTGATAGGCGAGAACGGCCAGGGCAAAACGACCGTCGTCAAGCTGATCACGAGGCTCTACGATCCCACCGAAGGTCGCATCCTGCTCGACGGCATCGACCTTCGTGAATACGATCTGCCCGATCTGCATGCCGAGATTGGGGTAATTTTTCAAGACTTCATGCGTTACGAAATGACCGCCCGCGAGAATATCGCGATGGGCCGCGTCGAATTGGAACATGCGATGGAAGAGATCGACTATGCAGCCGAGAAAAGCCTCGCCAGCGAGGTCGTCGCGAAACTTCCCGGCGGCTACGATCAGATGCTGGGACGGCGCTTCGAAGGCGGTGTCGATCTCTCCGGCGGCGAATGGCAAAAGTTCGCATTGGCGCGCGCCTACCTTCGCGATGCGCAACTCCTCATTCTCGATGAACCCACCGCTTCGCTCGATGCGCGCAGTGAGTTCGAGGTCTTCGAACGGTTCGCTGAGCTCACCTCCGGCAAAATGGCGCTCCTGATCTCGCACCGTTTTTCAACCGTGCGCATGGCTGACAGCATTGTCGTCCTCGAAGAGGGCCGTCTGGTGGAAGAAGGGAGCCACGAGCAGCTTGTGGCGCTTGGCGGCCGCTACGCAAACATGTTTGAAATGCAAGCCGCAAGTTACCGTTGAGGAATTGATGAGCAAGATAGCGTCTATCTCCGAGATACAGCAGGGGCTCGACAGCGAGACCGTGAATCGCCTCCGCAGTGCGGCCGATCAGGCTGTTGCATGGGAAGTGATTCCTCAGCCTCGGGCAGACCGATACTTTCAAAAACGCGTCCATGCCGCTCGCCAGGCGCTCAAGCAAGTGGAAGCTAAACTGGCTCGTCAATCACTGGGGGAAATGCCGAACGATCCGCAGTTAGCGGCGCGGCGGTCCGCGCTCCTTGAGCTTGCCGCGGGTCATCGCATGTTCCGGTCTGCGATAACTGACGTCTCCGATAAGCGCCGGGAATTGGCCCAACTTCCGCGCCTTGCTCTCGGCCCGCGGCAAGAAGAGCCCCGCGTGGCAGCAGTCGCTCGGGTGTACCTCGATGCCGTCGATGGAACATTCTCGGCGCCAACCTTCCACGCCTTTATGCAGGCGGTCCAGGCGCATGAACCACTGAACGTAGATGAATTGTGGAGTGTCGGCACCTTTCTAAAATTCGCCTTGCTCGAGTTGATCCTCGGAGAGGCACGGGAGGTGCTCCGCCCTCACGGCAAGGTGTCCGTTCCTCGACTGCTGGCTCACATCAAAAGCCTCCAATCCATCAGCAATGCCGACTGGGTCTATCTCATTGAGCCGCTCATCGTCTTCGACGCACTCCTCCGCCAGGATCCCGCAAATGTCTTTGAGCAGTTGGACTTTGAGACCCGCGAACTCTATCGCAAGCGAATCGCGTTTGTTGCCCGCCGGTCCGATCGCAGCGAATCGCAAGTGGCGCAGGCTGCACTCGAGCTCGCCCGCGAGGGAAACGAGACGGAATCCGCGAATCCGCGCTTACACTTCAGCCGCGCACACGTCGGCTACTACCTTATTGGCAATGGGTTTTCCCAGCTCGCTTCCCGTATCGGCTTTCACCCATGTTTCGCGTGGCGCGTGCGCGCATTCGTGCGTGCAAACGGCGAAGATTGTTTCCTCAGCGGCGTTCAGCTTTCCACATTGCTGTTCATCGCTGCCGCTCTGTTTCCGGTTCTGCCCGCCGTCTCCGGCTTCCTCGGCTTGGCATTCATCGTTCTTTTCCTCCTGCTCCCCGCGACGCAGGATGCCGTGGACCTGGTTAACAGCGCAATCACCGCATTTTTCGATCCCGAGCCGCTGCCGAAACTGGAGTTCAGCACGGGTATTCCACGCGATTACGCCACTCTCGTAGTCGTTCCCGCGCTACTGATCAATGAGAAGCAGGTGCGCAAGCTTGTAAACGACCTTGAGGTGCGCTTTCTGGGCAATCGTGATCACAACCTTCACTTCGCACTGCTTACCGACCTGCCCGATTCCGTAAGCAAGCCGCGCCAAATGGACTTTGATCCGCTTGTCGAACGCGCATCGCAGCTCATACTGGAGCTGAACGAAAAGTATCAATCGCCCAGTGATGGCGTTTTCCTTTTGCTGCATCGACATCGCTTTTACAACATGCGACAGGGTGTATGGATGGGTTGGGAGCGTAAGCGCGGCAAACTCATCGACCTGAACAAGCTTCTCGCGGGTACGTTCGACGCATTCCCCATCAAGATTGGCCCTCTTGCGGCACTTCACGGCATTCGCTATGTCCTCACACTCGACAGCGACACGCAGCTTCCTCGCGGGGCGGCGGCACGCCTGATTGGCGCAATTGCGCACCCCCTCAATCAAGCCATCGTCGACCCAAAGCGCGGCATCGTGACGGCGGGCTTTGGGATCGTGCAGCCGCGCATCGCCGTTGCCGTCCGATCGGCGGCGCGGTCACGGCTCGCGGCAGTTTACTCGGGCCAAGGTGGCCTCGATATTTATACCCGCGCCATCTCCGACGCCTATCAAGACCTTTTTGGCGAAGGCATATTCACCGGCAAAGGGATCTATGAAGTTGGAACGCTCCATGAGGTGCTCAAGCACAGGTTTCCCTGCAACGCCATCCTTAGCCATGACCTGATCGAGGGCGCATACGCGCGCGCGGGACTTGCCACCGACGTCGAGCTTGTCGAAGACTACCCCTCGCACACCAGCGCTTACATGCGCCGCAAACACCGCTGGGTCCGCGGCGATTGGCAAATCGCCCAGTGGATGTTTTCACGCGTGCCGAACGAGTCGGCCGGCTGGGTTGCCAATCCCATTTCCGGCATCTCGCGCTGGCAAATCTTTGACAACCTGCGCCGTTCGCTGGTCGAACCATCCTTCTTCGTTCTTTTTATCGCAGGCTGGCTTCGCCTACCGGGAGGACCGCTTTATTGGACCATCGTTGCGCTGCTCCTGCTGTTCTTTCCTGCCGTCGCTCAACTTGCGTTTGCGCTTGCCCGGGCGTTCATCGAGGGCCGCAAGGGACAGGCCAGGGATACAATTTCGCATTTTCGGCACGCGGCGCTCGTGGTTCTGGTCCGCCTGGTCTTTCTTCCTCACGAAACTTTGCTCGCCTTTGATGCCATCGTTCGCTCCCTGGTTCGGCGATTCATAACGGGCGAGCGCCTGCTGGAATGGGAAAGCGCCGCTCAATTCGAATTGCAGTCGTCGGCGCGCCCGCCTGTTGACTGGTATCTTGCCTCCACTCCGCTCGTGGCGATAAGTCTGGGCGCGTTCATCTGGATGTTCGCGGCACAACGTTGGGCTGTTTTTTGCGCCGCGCCTATCCTCTTGTTATGGGCGCTGGCCGATCCCATTACCATTTGGCTCAATCGCCCGCCGCGCGGCCAGCGTCCCATCGACAGGAAGGACCGCGAGTTCCTGCTCGTGCACGCGCTCCGTATCTGGCGCTACTTCCGCGAATTTGGAGTCGAACGCCACAATTTTCTGATTCCCGACAATGTGATGGAGAAAGGTTGCCGTGAAGCGCCGCGCGTTTCGCCCACCAATATCGGCTTGCTGCTCAATGCACGCCAGGTTGCATGCGAGCTTGGATTCCTGACCGTTCCGGAATTCGCCGCTCTCACTGGCAGCACACTTCGAACTATCGAGCGCATGGAGAAATTCCGCGGGCATCTCTACAACTGGTACGATACCGAAACGTTATGCCCGCTCGACAAAGCTCCCTTTGTCTCCTCCGTCGACAGCGGCAATCTTGTGGCCTCGCTTTTTACCCTCCATGCAGGCACACGCGGGCTGGTCAACAAGCCTTTGCTCCGCGCCGAGATCTTCGCCGGACTGCGCGCGTACCTTTGTGTTTTGCGGAAAGCGAAGTATCTAACCGACACTCTCTCGCGGATCAAGGCGCCTGGAGCCTCTGCCGGAATCGCGGAGTGGATTGCCTGGCTCCCGGTTGCACAAGCCGCGCTGGCCGCGGGAGCCGCAGCCGCGCGCGAGCAGCATCGCGACCCCTGGTGGATTGAAGAGGCCCTGAACCGTGTCGATGCTGTTCTTGCTCTGTTCTACAGGTATCTCCCCTGGTTGCTCCCCGAATTTGCTCCGTTGCGTCTGCTCCTTCAGCTGGGCCATGGCGACAAACCGCAGGAACTCACCCCGGCTTACGCCTTGAGCTTCGCCGATGAATTGCAATCCATTTTGAACAGTACGCGCATCGCGATTCCCCGCGATCCTTCGCTTCAGCCGCTCGCCGCGCGATTGAGCGAGTTACTTTCAACTTCTCTGCCTGATCTGCGCGGTCTGTCCGCGGATCTGCTCAATATTGAGCGCACTGCGGAACGGCTTGCGCAGGAGACGGAGTTTGGTTTTCTCGTCGATCCCTATCGTCAGATCCTCTCTATTGGCTATGAAATGGGCGAGAAGAAGCGCCATGAAGCCTGTTACGACTTAATTGCCTCCGAGGCGCGAATCGCCACATTCCTCGCCATCGCCCGCGATGATCTTCTCCAACAGAGTTGGGCCAAGCTTGGCCGCGACCATGCTCGCGCCAATGGTCGCTTTCTTCTTCTTTCCTGGTCCGGAACGATGTTTGAATACCTGATGCCCGCATTGTGGATGCGCAGCTATCCCGGGACACTGATCGCGCGCACGCAGGATGCCGTTGTCTACGTACAACGCGCCTTCGGCCGCTCGCTCGGCATTCCCTGGGGCATCTCGGAGTCGGCATCTTCAAAGAAGAACGACCGCGGCGATTACCACTATTTTGCCTACGGCCTGCCCAGCGTCTCCCTGTGGCCTGAAGCGGCGGCGGGACCCGTCATTTCCCCATATTCCACTTTTCTCGCGCTCGCAGTCGATCCACCGCAAGCTCTGCGCAACCTTCGCTACATGGATTCCGAAGGCTGGGTGGGTCCTTATGGTTTTTATGAGGCAGCCGACTACTCGGTCTCTTCGCGCAAACCGGTTATGGTGCGGGAGTGGATGGCTCATCACTTGGGCATGTCATTGCTGGCGATCGCCAATTCATTGCGGAACAACGTTGTCCAGCAATGGTTCCACGCGCACCCCATGATCCAGGCCACGGAGATGTTGCTGCAGGAGATTCCTGTCAACAATGCCGTTCTCAACGCCCGGTTGAAGAATCTGGCTCCGATTCATTTCCCTGCGAAGGTCAACCTACTCGAAGTCTCGCGCGGCGCTACGGCTGCACTGTGATCAAAGCAAGCTCGTTTGGTGTCAGCTTGATCTGGAGCTTTCCCGCAATGAGATTCGCCTGTGAAGGCGGCGATAGCGCGGTTTCATGGTTCAACTGCACCACTTGATCGCTCGTCGGATCCAGCGGCTCTCCCCCTTGCTGAACGCCCGCTCGCTTAAATGTTAGGCAGCGGCCTGCTCAAGCCAAACACCTCCGCTTGTCACCTTTCTGATCGCGGTAGGGATCTCCTCAACTGGACAATCCGTAAGAATGACTCCCTTGGCTCCGCATCGGATCGCGCCGTCAAGAAATGCACGCTCCTTGTGGCTCGTCACGACGATCACGCGTGTCTTCTTAAACTGCGCAACAAGTTGCTTGAGAGTTCCGAACTCATCGTGCAGAATTTCCGCGTTCACCAGCAGCACATCCGGAGGGTGACAGCGAACGGCTTCCACAAGGTGCCGTGGATTCTGGCATTCGGCAAGAATCCTAATGTCACACTGATCGGCAACCGCACTCCGCATTCCAATAAGCGAAAGCGGCTGATCGTCCGCAATCACAACATCGATATCGGCCATATGACTCACTCCCCCACCACTGTTCTGCGACCTCCGAGATAGTTAGCTCGGTCAAAATGGTTTCCAACGCTATGAAAGTCGAACCGTCAACTCAATGCTTTTGCTCCAAGCGTGTCAGGGAGCGCGCTCGCGCCTTCACATAGGGTCCGACTTGACTTGATGAGATTGAATTTATGAACGTTGCACTTCTTTAAAATGCGAGCGGACTTCTTACGGGTAATGTTCACACGCACTTGCTCTATCGCAGGTTTAGAAGCCCTCAACGAAGAATTGGTTGGCTTAGCGCACCTCGGTCAACGTAGGCATCTCGGCAGCCTTCTCGCTCATCCAAATCACTTTGCAACGTAAGTGGACGGCGAGCAAAGAAGGCTCGATGCGGTTCGGCGGCGATCAACAATTAACAAAGTGTAGAGGTGCATTCCATGCGATCGATGATGCGTGATTTCACTTACGTCTCTTGCCTGCTCGTGATTGCATTGGTGTTTGCGCTGGCATGGCGGAGCCCATTTGTCCAGGCAAGCTCGGCTCATGCGCCGGTGCAGGCGCAACCCCACCAGCCGGGCCATTAGCAGTCAACTTGTCAGGTGCGGCGACCTTTCGCAGAGCCAAACGATACACAGCTACTCTCACTCCGATCGAACGTTACGGCGAGACCGTGTATGCAGGAGCCGCCGGAGTCGCTAACGCGGCGATCTGGTCCATCGGTAGCTCCAAAGCGAAGAGCGTGGACGTTCCCTGATCCGCGTGCACCCAGATGCCGTGGAACGCTCCCTGCAACTCAGGGTGCATCTTCAAGAGTGTCGACATGACCGCGGTCACCTGTCTCCGCGCGGCAATCGGATCGCGCAACTGCATTGCCTGGGCCCCGTCAGGCGTGTAATGAAAATCCAGGTCGAGCCCTCCCAGCGCGGTCGAAGTGTCAATCGCAGTCGCTGTGATCAACTCGCCTTGCGCATAAAACGTCATCGCCGCCTTCCCCGGTAAATCGGTTGGTCGAATCTGATCAGCTTCGCGCTGCAGCTTTTCGAGGTTTGGACTCGACAGGAAATCGAGAGGATCGAGGAGGTTGGTTGCGATGCGATAGTAAAGCCATGCATTCCAGTTCATCTTTGTCTGCGCGTATTTGCGCGCCGTCACCCAGTACCACAGGCCGTCGTGACCTCCCTCCGTCATCGGCCTGACGAATAGGCCCGCGAGCAGCCAGCGGCCATCAGCGGACTTCGATAGGATGAGAGAAATCTGCTGTGGACGCGGTACGCCTGTCGCGTGAACAATGGCCAATGCGTAGGTGCCGGCAGGCAGGGCGGGAAAACTCAGTACCACGACAGGCGATCCGCAATAAAAATCGACTTGTGTTGCGCCTGCCGACGTCGTGCCCGCGGAATTGTCCGTTGCGTCGAGCAGGAAAAGGGAGTCCACGGTAATCGCCGAAGCCTGTACAAGGGGTTGCAGTTGGCTCACCGAACTGATGATTCCGTCGAAGTTTGCAGCCAGCGCTGGAGTCACATCGCTGTGAAGAACTTGAGTGTTATCTGTCTGTACCTGCCAAACCAGGGTCCGGGCCGCGCTCGCCAGCTCATCACGCTGAGCCGGCGTCATTTGCGATTGCGTTGCACAGGAAGCTGCCTGCGCAACGGCAGCCGGCATTCCCGCGCAGGCGAAAACCAGGAACCCCATGATCCTTCTCGACTTGGCAAATCTCATATTCATATTCGTGCCCTCATCTGAATGCACTCTCCATGAGATGCTCGCTTGTGCCCCTCGTCTCTCGAGTCAGCGCAACGGAAAGCGCCGCTTCTGCGCGGCCCAGAACCTCTCTCTCGACCTCGCGTACCGGCAATGGCGCAACGATCGTCACGCAGCCGATAAGGTCGTTTAGTGCAAAATACGACCTCCGGCTAAATCGGAGGAATTCAAGCGGGTATTCGGGCTTACGCGCGCGCGCCTCCACCGGATCGGCGTCGAGCAGGAAACTGATATCAGGTTGGGGAACGAACCTGATGATCACGCGTGCGTACGCGCGCATGGTTGCATTCTCCAGATTCAGATTCGCCAGCTCGTCGTAAATAAACCGGTCGAAGATGACTACATCGGCGTCAGACCGTAGAGCTCTTTTCATCAAGGAACGAGTTGAAACAGCGTCAGCCATGTAGATGCAAAGGCGTACCACCGTCATCATCCATGAGCGGACATTCTTGTCTCGCCGACTGATCGGCGCCGATGGAGTTCCAACGCCTCGATCTCCCTTGAAGATCAAGTGCGCAGCCCCTTCGCGAAGCCCTTTGAACCGCACCACATCGTCCCAAAAGCTGACCAGGGAGTAGCGCAGGCCGGCTCGCTCGATCTTGGCGCAGAATCGCCGGATTTGTGTGCTCTTGCCGGCGCCGTCAATCCCGGAAAAGCTTACGAATTTGGGTCGCTTATTTCCCTGGTCTGCGCGCATCGTCAGTCACCGTTAAAATTTCACAACCATTGAGTGGTTTTATCAACGCGGCTGGCTGGGGGTCGCATGCGTCAGCGCCACCACTGTTCCAACGGCGACGCAAGCCGCCACCACCACGGCTACGCTGATCAGAAAGGTGTGCACGCGCCGCTGCTTTGCCGGCGCGATCGCCGCCCCGCTCACTCGTGATCCTGAAACTCCCGTGCCCTTCACTGCTGGGGCCGCAGCCGTGCCGACGGGTTGCGCAGCGCCATTCTGTTGTTGATCCTGATTGGACTGCGAACTTCCGTTTGATCCGTTCGAGCCGGTGCTGGACGATTGTGCAACTTCCGGCGCATCAGGGAGCTTTGCATCAGATTGCGCGGAATCCGCTATCGGCTTGCCGTTCCCGCTGTCGGCTCCGGCTTCCTGCGCCCCACTGGAAGGTGCACTCTGCTCCTGCCACGCGGGAGCTGCGTCTCGCCAGGGCGTTGCGGCTGCTTTGGCAGTTGGCGCGGTCAGGATCAGCACTAGACAACCACCGATCAATCTCTCTGTCAGCCATCCAGCGATTCTCATGCTCATTTCCGAATCCATACCACTTTCTGCCTTAGGAGGGCGACGATCATGCTTCAGGCCGCATTTTCAGAAACCTGACCTTCCTCGTCTTGTGAATACTCGATCGCGCCCAAGCCGGCGGAGTGCTGATGAAAGCTGTTTACCGCGTCGGTACTCGAAGCGAAGATCTGAAACAGGCGGTCCGCTCCAATCAACTTAAGCATTGCTTGCGCCGACGGAGATACTGCTGCGAGCCTGGCATCCCCATTACGTTTCATGGCTTCTTCCAGGCAGGACAGAAGCAAGTGAAGAACCGGCTTGTCCATTTGACTAAGCGCGGAGCAGTCGAGCACGAGGCCTGGGCGCTTATCGCTCATGCGGTCCTGTATCTTGCCCAGGAAGCGCCGTCCCTGGTCCTCGCTCGTAATTTCTGGAAGCTGCTCGATGGTTACTAATCGCCTCGTCGCCATATTAGGTCTCCTGGTTTATCTAGCTCTTATTCCTAACTCGCCGTTAAGGTTGAACATCATTGGACTCAGCTAACCTGGTCAGCGAGCCTGATGGCGCACCTCCCAACTTTCGAGGTTCTACGGAATTTTCTGTCAGTTCTCTGTAATCGCCAAAGATGCGCTCAAGTTCCGCCCTGGGATCGCGAACCGCCCGCGCCAATATGTGCTTCCCGTAGCGCATCAAGGTTGCTGGGTTCGTCTTGTACCAGCAGCATTCGGTCATTCGCGGCGAAAAGCCGCACATAAATCGAAGTTTCGAAAGTCCGGCTGGCGAAGATAGCAATGATGCTACCAGTCGATGATTGCCATCCAGAACTGTAAGAGGCCCATGCTCGTTAATGCCGAGAAGGATCACGGTGCCGAATTCACCATCTCCTTGCGCAAGTTGCTCTCCGAGGGTGGCAATCTTCGATAAAAACCGATCGTCAAGAGTATGCTGGCGGGTGCGTAAACCCTCGGTGACCCGGACGACTGAATAATTGCCCCGTGCCAGCTTTCGCCATTCGGACCGTGGAAACACCCTGATGAGATCAAGGGCATCCTCATTGACTTTCACCTCATGCCATTCGGTTTTACTGGGGAGTTCGTCCCAGAGCGATCGGCGCTTGGCGAGCAGAAGCGCATGGCGTTTTGCAATTGCATCCACGTGGCGCTGATTGGGTTCGGGTGTGAGTCCGTGCGCCTTATCCAGGTCGCGAAAGTCGGGATGGTTTAAATCGCTGTTCAGGAATTCAGCAATCGCTTCATTTTCCGTCACCGGCCGCAGCAGGCTCACCGGGCAGCAATTTGGCGCTGGCTGCAGGATTTTCGATGCGGCCAGAGCGTCAATGAGAAACGTTATTGCCACAACAACGAAAAGAGCCGACAACACCGCCAATTGAACCAGGATCACCTGGTGCAATGACGAATGGAATTGGTAGATTCCCGCAATCAACATGCCGCTGAAGAACAGTTGAATCCAGCTCGTGTTCGCGATCTTGTGTGCCATCTCGAAGGTGATGACCACCGCGCTGATTGAATAGACGACAGTTTTAAGAGCATAGAGCGCTGAAAGGTATGGAACGTCGTACTTGCCCGCGATTTGGAATCCTGGCCCGAGCAATGTCGTCCACAGACTGGGGGGCGCGATCCACATGGCAAGAACGACGAGGGAGCCGATTCCCAGCACCAGCAAAAGCGGCGTGGCGATCAAGCGCAGATCTTTTCGCTCCTCGGCGCGAGTGCCGGCCACAATCGGGAATGTGGAATTGACGACGGCTGCAGAGAGAACGAATATGACGCGGCCGACAAGTCCGACAGCCGCGTAAAGGCCAGCCTCCCGCGCTGGGAAGATGTGTTTCACCACCACGAGGTCGCAATTGTTGATGATCATCTGGCCGGAGTAGAAGAGCAATGCCTGGCCGATTTCGCGAGTGCCCTCCCAAAAGCGAAGCGGATTTGGCGCCCGCGCCGGCAACCGTTGTGTCATGGCAAAATAGGAGACAGCCATCGCCACCGCATTTGCCGCTACAACACCTTGCACACCGTACCCTGCCACAACAAGACCGTATGATCCTCCGAGACGGACTGCCCCTTCGATCACTAGGCTCATGGCCAGTCGATGGAATCTGTAGCTGCCCTGGTCGTAACCGCGGCGGGCTCCCAATGGGATATAGAAACCGGCGGCAACTGCAAGCATTGCGATCAGACTGGAATCGGGCAGATTGAGATAATCCGTGATTCCTTGCCGAAAGAGAAGCAGCACCAGCGCGACGGAGATCCCGCATCCGATCGCACTGCGATGGAAGCATCGATAGGCCTCTGCCTTCGCCTCTGCGGATGGCTGCTGCGCCACGACCTTCGCAGCAACGATCTGAAATGCGAACGAGACGGCGGACAGAAGCACCAGGAGCGAATAGACGACCGTGGCATGGCCGAAACTCTTAGGGCCCAGATACCAGCCAATGACAATGTTGTAGGCCAGGCTGAGGATGGTCGCAAGGCCCGAGCCAGTCAGCAATACCATGGTTCCCGAGACAATTCGGGACTGTAATGTTCTTGCCATTTAGATTAACCATTTACCGCGCTGCTGGCGCTCCCGTTCGCCGCGCCAGAAGAATTATTGAAGCGAGCAGGCACACCGTAATATCTAGTCCGATGCCAAAAAGCATATTCTGGCTGCTCAACGCGGCAAGCCAGGGAACTTTGTGCCGCGCTCACGACAACCCCGGTAGTCGTCCCGTGCTTCTAAACGACTGAGACCATGTTGCATCGCATAGGCGCCACTTTATTGCTTCTTTTACTGCACGGGTGTCCCAACCCCGGCTCCGGGCAAAATGCACCCCTGAAGTACCGGGCGGTCGGCAATTCGCCTGAGGTCCTTGCGGTGTACGAGGCGTGGTTCGGCCATCCCGCCCATATCTCTGTGAATTACAACTCCCATGATCCGTCAGTGATCAAAAACCAGATTCGCCACGCCCAGGCGATGGGAATCTCAGGATTCGTCGTGGATTGGTATGGCGACCGCGAGCCGTTTATCGATCAGAGCTACGCGCTGATGCAGAAGTTGGCCGCCAAGAACAAATTTCACATCGCCATGATGTACGACGAATCCAATGAGGCCGTCGGAGCAACAGATGAAGCGATCGCGGATTTCAAGATGTTCCATGACGCTTATCTTTCTCCCAGCTCACCCGGTCATGAGGCTTACCTGACTTACGATGGCCGTCCTGTCATTCTCATTTTTCCGAAGGGGTCGCACACCGACTGGAGCAAGGTTCGCGCCTCCGTCAGCTCCTGGAACCCTGCGCCGCTGCTTATTTATGAGGCGCCTGCCGGCCCGGACGCCAATGCGTTCGACGGCTTTTATCCCTGGTTCTACATCGGTCCCAAAGGTTGGGCTGCGGATGGCGGCAATTGGGGGGAAGATTCCCTGACCAGTTTTTATCAGACGATGCGCGATAAATATCCCGACAAGATCATCGTGGGCGGCGCATGGGCCAAGTTCAACGATAGTAAGGCTTCCTGGGGGCTCAATCGTCAAATTGCAGCGCGCTGCGGCCAGACGTTTCAAGACACTTTCAATTTCTGGCGCAGAGTATTTCCAGCCGATCAACCGATTCCGTTCATGTTGATTGAGACATGGAACGACTATGAGGAGGGGTCTGCGGTCGAGCCAGGACTTCCCACCTGCAATGCCCCTGCCACGACGAATAGCGCAAAGAATTCGAGCCCCAGCTCTCTGGGAACAGCCCAGTGATTTGCCCAACACCTCGCGGAGCCTTCAATCCCTGCCCGGGATAAGCGAAGCTTCACTCGCAGCGCATTGACCCTATGCAGCGCAGCTATCTGCCTTATTTGAATAGGCCTCGGGCTGAACTGCATAGCTCCCGTTTTGGATGGAAATGGCGCCCGATTGAGCCGCCAATTCAGCAGGAGCGCGGTGAACTTGACTGATGAGCGAGAGCGGACGGGCACGTACCTGATCAAATACACGGATCATATATTCGCCCAACACGCCTACCGCTAAAAGCAACAGGCCGCCCATCAGGAATACTGCGCATTCGACACCCAGGGCTGCCGCCCTTATCGGACTCGAAGAAATCAACGCCCCCAGGCCCAGCAGGAAAGCCACGCCGGTTGCCACGCTACTTAGCACGAAGCTGAGCCGAATCGGTTTGTAGCTGAAGCTCATAATCGCATCTGTAGCGTATTTGATCCGGCTGATGAACGACAGTTTACCTTCGCCGCTGAGCCGATCCTGGCGGTCATAATAAACGATGGTGTTGCGATATCCGACCCACGCGCGCAATCCAGGCAGGTAGGGGTTCATTTCCCCCATCTCAAGGATGGAGTCAACCGCTTTCCGATCCATAAGCCCAAACAGGCCGGCATTGAGCGACATCGGATAGTCGGAGATGGCTCCCAACACCCGATAAAAGAGAGGGAACAGCAGTGCCAGAATCTTTCGCCTCTCCTGACGGCTTCTGCGAACAGCTACCACAACCTCGGCACCGCCTCGCCACGCATCAATGAGTTGCGGCACAACCTCCGGGGGATCCTGAAAATCGGCATCCATGAGGATCACGGCCCGCCCTCTTGCGGTGCGGAGGCCGGCGAAGATCGCGCCCACCTGACCCCAATTGCGAGAAAGCTCCACCACTACGACATGGGGATCGAGCGCCTGCAGGCTCTTCAAGAGTTCGAGAGTCGAATCGGTCGAACCATCGTTGACATACACAACTTCCCAAGCTTCGACGATGCCCTGTAAGACGCTGGATACAGCCTCATGAAACTGGACGATGAGATTCTCTTCGTTATAGACGGGTACGACTATGGAAACCATTCTCAACTCCTCGATTCGGCTGTATAGGGAGATTTCTCGTGCTTTGCCTGAACTGTCTCCAGCCGATTATTCTTAGTTACCATCCTGCGACGATCGATCTCTTAACCGACGTTCTATTTGGAATCTGCCTGCATGACCCTGACTTTCCATCGAACTTCAGCGGGAGTTAAAACGACGATGTAGCGCGCGCTGGCCGGCACGGTTGATACCGGCTTGTCATGATCGAGAACCTGCACGTCATACTCAGCGTCATCAATCAACTCGATGGATAGCCCTTCGGGTGAGTAGAAAAGAAACTGAATATGGTGGGCGCGATCCTGATAACGCGTTTGGATTCCCGCCTTTGCCTGTTCGTCGATCGCATCCGCCAGCTTTTCCCTTGCCGTGCCAATAAAGTCCTCGTCAAGAAGATTCGGCTGGTCTTGCTCGAACGCCTCGTTCATTCCCTGCCACGACTCGAGATAATCGCGGATTGCAGCGGCTTTGGTCTGATCTTCCAAAGCCCGCGGGCCCTTAAGTTGGGAAGTGTCGACAGTAACCTCAGGCTGGGCGGCAACTAAGCCAGACGCCAGGATGATGCTCGCGCATACCAATGCGGAATGCCTCAGCATAGTCACTTCCCCCACCGGATCTGATTGCCCAAAACTATGCCACTCGCGACGGTGAAGGTTGCTCCGTCGTGGGTGGGCATCTTAACTTCTGCAATGTCGCGCTTGAGAGGTACATCCACCGTGGATTGACCGCCCGGGTAGGTCTCAGTGAACGTAACAATCGTTCCATCCGGCACCGCGTTTCCGCTGCAGTCGCGCACCGGAGCGGTCTGGAGATCGAGTTCCTGCCCCGAAGGCTGGGCGCTGATCTTCAGATCGCAGGGATCACCCGGCACCTGGCTAATGATGCGAACGCTGGATACGTCGCCGGCGAGCGCCACGAACTTGCTGCTGCCTTGCTGGCTCGTCGAGTCCATCTCTGTCCAGGCGGCTCCGACACGGGTACTTACTTGTTGCTTTTGAACGGCGCCGGTCGGGCTTGATAATTCAAAGGACACGGTGATTGGAGCGGCAATCAAGTTGTGATAGACATCGAAAACATAAACCGCGCCAGTAATGCCGTCGTGCAAACCGACGGGAAGGCGAGACGGTTTGGCAAAAAAGCTCAGGCTGGCGGGGGCGCTGACCGGCGTCACATCGAATGATCCGGTACTCGTGCCGCTGCCTTGTGTGAGGATGACGACGTAATGGCCCGCATTCGAGACCGATCCCGCAGGAAAGTACGTTGAAGTCCCCAACTGCACCGTCCGCTTCACCACCTGGCCCGGACCAACAATGTACAAGGTTGCTTCTCCGCTTCCAGCGTTCTGAATTGAGAACGCGCTTCCTGCTTCGATGCTCTTGGGCACATTGAGGGTTCCGTCCTGTGCGTGCGCCGTCCGCATCGCCGCCAGGATCAGGCTTCCGACCAGGAATGTGAGCTTCGGTCTCACAGCGCCCCCCCAAAGCTGAAGGTCGCAACAACTGTGCGCTCGGTGCTGACGCTTTTCGCGACGTCTTCGGGAATCGGAATATTAAACGCAACGGGGGTCTGCGGCAACAGCGCACTGTCCACGTACTGGTCCGCGACCCATACCAACTGTCCGGTTTTGTCGTAAAGAGTTCCGATGACGTGGGCTACATTCACCACTTGTCCGCTTTGATTGACGAGTTGTCCAGTCAATGAGGCATTTGGCGCTGGATTGAATTTTTGGTTATCGATCTCGATGACGGGATCGGCTGACGCCGGCACCAAAATTGCGAAAGGCTTCATGTTGATGCTCTCAACTTCAGACAGCTGCGCGTCGGGAAACTGGATGAGAAATGGAGTGACCTGTTTTGGCAATAGAACGTGGGAGATCATGTCAAAGGAACCTTCGGTCGCAATCGCCGATTTGTTCTTTGCCTGCAAGGTCGCCGACACAGATACGTACGCGGGCACCACGTCATCGTTCAACAGTTCTCCCATGACCAGGACGCCGTCGGCACGCTGCACAGGATGCATGTCGACTATGCGGACCGATGGCGCATCCACATCCTGCGCTCCCCAGTCGTCGTCCGAACCGCGGTAGATTACATCCCAGCGAAGATAATTTACGGGAATCACCTGCGGTGGAACAGTGGGCTGCTTGGTGAACGGCCAGTTCACATTCCAGTGATCTCCATTTCTCACTACCTGCAAATCGCGGGTGTCCGTTGCAGTGCCAACGACCGTGGCCCAATCCAGCTCCAGCTTGACATCGGCCTCATCTGCCGATGCGTGAAGCGGCCACACATTGAAGTGATCCAGCGTTGCATAGGTACGCAAATTCGTTGTGTATCCGGTCAGATCCAGTTCAAATTCCTGCTCCGTAAACTGGGCTTTATTGGCGAAGCTGTCATAGGCCTTTTGCAAGTCGTGGGCTTTGATATCCTGCCCCAGGTTCTGGACTGCCTCTTCGGGAGTCGAAGAGGAAGTAAGCACAGTTTTTTGGATGATGAAGGGCTTCGCGGCCTCCACCGGCCACACACACCCGATCACAATCAAAAGCACAGTCGCAACAGCCAGGGAAAGCGCGAGGAATCCACCCTTTTTCACGACGCCACCCTCCGAGTGCTAACTTCGTCTTCGGCAACGGGATCTTCTGCCACGATCTCCCGCCGTCTTCTTTCCGGGATCAGGAAGACCAGAATCGCCAGGACGCTACTTCCAAATGGCAAGGTGCCCCACATCACGCCCTGCCAGTGCGGAGGTCTCTGCGCCACGTTCACCGGCGTGGCTGGTGGCACGCCATCTTTGCTCCATACCGTGATGGTCTTGTTGTCGAGATAGTCGACGGGGCGCCAACCCGCAAAGGACAAGAGTGGGTCATAGTAGGGATCGTTCGAGAAAATCCATTTCAAGCCGTATTTGTCAGCATGCTTCATGATGGCGCGAAGAGATTCAAGACCTCCTGTGCCGAAGTACTTTGCCTGAGTGAGCGAGGCGCCGCCGTAGCGGGTCAGTTCCGGCAGCAGGCGCCCGGTATACCACTCGCCATCGACGCTGCTCGCATCCGTCAGCACCGCGAGTTTCGAAATACTATTTCCGAATCCCAGCGTGAAGTACCGGTATTGATCGTGGCCGCCGCGATTCAGCCAATCCGCCACGATCTCCACGTTGACATCCCGTGCATTCGTGATTCGATAAGTGCCCCACGCCACTCCCATTCCGCAGGTCCATGCCGCCAGAATCGCGAGGGCAGTGACCGCCCAGTAGCGGTATCTGTCGACGAGCTCTATGGTCAGCAATCCGACAAACGGAAGCGCGAGCAGCCCCGCCCAGTAGCTGAAGCGCTCCATGGTAAGTACCTCGAACGCATGTCCGAGCAGCCAGTGTCCCAGTGGCGTCGTTCCTCCCAGGCCGAAGACGAAAGTCAGCCAGAACCCAATCAGCAGCGGGCGAAGCCGAACTACGCTCGCGCCGCGGATGAAGATGAACGGAATGGCCAGAATTAAAGCTCCGTAGGGAAGGATGAAGTAATTGAGGCCCCACTGGGGACTGAGAATGAAATTCGCCCGGCTGGCATGGGGGATCGCAGTCTGGTTGATTGGGTGATGAAGCAGCGAAAGCCAGAACGGAAGCAGCACGACCCCAAGCGCCACGCTGACTACAAATACGATCCCGACTGTGCGGCCGAGAATAGACCCCACTGAAACCGCCTCGCCATCGCGCCGGCGGTCAAGCAATGCCAGCGCCACAACCGGCAACGCAAAAATAAAAGATCCGAACAATAGCGTCAGATGGTGCCCGGCAGCCGCTGCAATGAACAGCACGGTGGACTTGATGAATGCCCGCCGATCGCCATATCGCAGCCATTCGTAAAGAAAGGGCAGCGCGATCAGGTAGAGCGCCGCAGCCAACGTGGTCGGCAATTGTCCGGCGTTGTAAACCAGAAAACTCTCAGAGCCGAGAAAGACACTTGCCAACGCTGCAATCGAGGCTGCGCGTGGGCTGACCCATAGCAGTGAAAACCGGTAAACGCCCACTACGAGAAGCAAAATGGCAACCAGTTGCACGGCCATGTAGGCCAGTTCCAACCCCATGACCCGCGAAAACAATGCGATCCAGTAATGCGGCATCGGAGGATACGTGGCTTGGCTAAAGCCCGCAAACCATTTCGTATTCCAAGGATCGAACCAGTGGTGGACATAATGCGAGGAAAAGAAGATATGGAAATTCGTGTCGTAGGACTGAAGCGGCAACTTCATCAGGAGCAGCGGCAAATGAACCGCCAACGCAGCCATGAAGGCCACGGTGAGCGGTATCGGCCGCGACAAACATTCAATCGGCTCAGATTTCTGCACAATCGGCTCTCGAAGGACGTTTAACGCAAGGCATTAAGTCAAAGCCGTGACGAGGTGTTTCACGGCAAACCCTTATCTCGAAAGAGATAGGTCTCGAAACTAAGTCCGTTCAACCTCTTCGATTAGCAAAAGTGTTGCTGAGGTTGCTTCTATGCAGCTTTATTTCATGGCTTTGTATGCGTCGCAGCGAAGCCTGATGGTGCAGAAAGGGCAACAGCATCTATTTTGCTGGCATCAAAGTGAGCAATTGAATTCTCGGCTGTGGTGACTCGCCTTGCTTGCTAGACTTGGACTTTTTAAGGCCGCATTCGTATGCGTCTCCGCCGCACTTGCCTGCGTCGCTCGGGGGCAAACCTATCAGGTTGGTCCAGGTGCCTCCGCAGGAACTCCCTCACCGAATGCTCCCGCGTCTCAGAAAAACCAAAAGCCGGCGCAGACCCAGAACCTGGGATGGGGCTCGAATATTCAAAACGCCCGCCTCGGCCGCGCCGCGGAAATGGCCCTGCAGCACGGCAATCATGCGCTTGCGCGGGAATATGCGCAGCGTGCTGTCGAAGCCGCGCCCAACGATCCGCAGTTATGGTTTTTGCTCGGCTATGCAGCGCGACTCGATGGCGATTATCGACAAGCGGTGGACGCGTATTCTCATGGACTTCAACTCAACCCCTCGTCGCTCGATGGTCAGTCGGGTCTGGCACAGGTTTACCAATTGACGGGGCGGACTGACGAGGCCGAGCGCATTCTCAAACAGGTGGTTGCATCCAGCCCTGACCGCAGTGGCGATCTGACGATGCTTGGAGAGATGTCCATGCGATCGAAGGACTACGCTGGCGCAATCGATTGGCTCGACCGTGCGGAAAAAATCCATCCTGACGCGCGGGCAGAGTTGCTGCTGGCGCTCTCCTACCAGCAGACGAAGCAGACAGACCAGGCGAATCGCTATCTCGAGCTTGCTGAGCATCGTGCGCCAAACAACCCCGAGATTCAACGCGCCATGGCGGGCTTCTATCGCGACACCGGAAACTTTGCTCAAGCGATCGCTGTGCTGCAATCGATTCGAAATCCAAAACCCGATGTAACCGCGGAGCTGGCTTACACCTATCAACTCGACGGCAAACCCTCAGAGTCAGCCAGGTTCTTTGCGCGGGCAGCCAACGAAGATCTGAAGGACATGACACTGCAGCTGTCGGCTGCGCAGGCTGAAATTGTCACCGGCTCCATTGCTGAAGCCAATTCGTTCCTCAAGCGCGCCACGGTACTCGATGCCAACTACTACCGGCTGCACGCACTCAGGGGCGAGATTGCCCAGTTGCAGGACCGCGATCGCGACGCGCTTCAGGATTACGCGGCGGCTTTGGCGAACTTGCCTGAGCATCCGGCTGAAGGGAGGCTTTACGGCATCCAACTGCACATGGATCTGGTGGCTCTCGATCGAAGCCTGGGTGACGAAGCAGAAGCGAGCAGTCAGCTGGCGACGGCACAGGCTCAAATCAACGCCTTAGATGGTTCCGGCCCCGATAGAGAAGAGTTTCTGCGCCTTCGATCGTCTATCAAACTCGCCGCCGGCGACCCCGAGGGAGCGCTCGCCGACGTCAAAGAGGCTCTCGCAATCAACAACGATCGCGGTAATTTACAGCTTGACGGCGACATTCTGATGAAACTCGGGCGTACCGATGAGGCAGTTGCAGTCTATAAGCAGGTTCTCTCGGGCGATGCTGACAATCGTTTAGCGCTAACCTCTTTGGGTTACGCTTTGCGCGCGGCTGGTCAGGATGATGAAGCGGAACGGGATTTTGAGCATTTGGCAAAGGTCGACCCTTCATCACATGTCGCCTATCTTGCCCTCGGCGACCTCTTCACGGCACGCCGGGAATTCACCAAAGCGCAGGCTTCTTATAGCAAAGGGTATGAATTGGACCCCCAAAATGCTCTGGTTGTGGCTGGAGGCATCAACGCGGGAATTGAGGCGCATAACCTTCCTCTGGCTGGCCAGTGGCAGAGCCGGGTCACTGAATCCATGAAAGACGACCCTAAAGTCTTGCGCGAAACCGAGAGATATCTCCGCCTTTCAGGCAAGTACCAGGAATCGGAAGATGTAGCTCAAAAAGCTATACATGCGCTGCCCGACGATCGCGAAGTAGTTGTCTATCTGGGATACGATCTGCTCCTTCTCAGAAAAGACGACGATCTACTTGCCCTTACATCGAAATACTGGAACGTTTTGCCCAAAGAGGCGGATATTCCTCTGCTTGCCGGCTACGTTCATAAGAAGCGGGGACTCAACGAGCAGGCGGTTGCCGACTTTACTGAAACCATTCATCGGAACCCCGACGCAGTGACTGCCTATGTCAACCGCGGATATGTGGAGAACGACCTTCGCCGGTCCCAGCCTGCAGCGGCGGATTTTGAGGCCGCTATCAAGCTGGAGCCGAACAACGGTGAGGCGCATCTGGGACTCGCCTATGCGGATCTGGGATTGCGTAAGCCGGATGCAGCCCTCAGGCAGGCCAACTTGGCAGAACGGGAATCCGGCGATTCACTGGGTTTGCATGTAATCCGGGCCACTGCCTACGGGCGTATGGACATGCTCACGATGGCCGCCCGCGAATATCAAGCGGCATTGAAGTTTGCCCCGAACGACGGCGCGCTTCACATCGGCTTGGGGAATACGTACTTTGCAGAGCGTCGATACCACGACGCAATCGGTGAATTGGAAGTTGCGGAAAAGTTCTCTCCCGATAATCCGCAGATCTACGCCTGGCTCGCACGCTCCTATGCAAGCCTTCAGGACCGGGAGAAAACGTATCTGAACGTGCGCCTGGCGGAGCAGCATGCTCTGTCACAGCCAGTGCGGGCGGTCGAAAAGGGGCCCGACCCGATGGAGGATCCCGGATCTGAACCGAGTGAAATCCTGATCTCAACCGGCGAGGCTCTGAGTACGCTTGGCGATCAGAATGCCGCAATGGACAGATTTCAGAAGGCACTGGTCGCAGCCGGCAGTGATCGCATCAGTGTACGGCTGGCCATTGCCGAGATTATGGCGCAGCGCGGACATCAAGACGATGCCGAACGGCAGATCGCTTTGGGATGGATGGAAGCCGAGGCCGGAGATACGGTGCCCCCGAGCGGACCTCAGTACGTTGAAGCCGCAAACCTGTTCAGCTCCATGCATCAATACGATCTGTCGGAGGATTATCTTGCACGCGCGAAGGCAACAGGTGCGTCGGACGCTGAGGTGCGCATTGCTCTGGCCAACGACGATCTCGCCTTGGGCGAAACAGTCAAAGCCAAGGCCGAACTGGCGGCTATCGCGGATCCGGCGGACGAAGCACAGAACTATCAGTACCTGTTGGCCGAAGCCAACGTCTACAGTCAGGAACATCAGAACCCACAGGCGCTCACCGCTTTTGCCCAGGCCAACACTGGAGCCGGCGACGACCAAACCGCCGAACAAGGGATGCTGGCAACAGGGGCCAACGAGGGTCTGAGAGTCAATCCGCATTTGAGTGTGCTCTCGGATTTCTCCGTCGAGCCCATTTTCGAAGATTCGACGGTTTACGTCCTTGACTCCAAAACGCTCGCAACATTTGCTGTGCCAAGCTCCGATACCGCCCAGCTGCCTCCGCCGCGCTCGTCGATCCAAACCATGTGGGCCAACGCATTCCATCTTCATTTTCCTGTCGTCAATGCACTCGCGCCGGGCGGTTTCTTTCAGGTGCGCAATGCCCGGGGTTTGATTTCGTTGCCTGCGACGAACTCGGTTCTCAACCGCAACACCACTGACTCCACGTTCAATTTCTCGCTGAACCCGACGATTCACCTCGGTGATAACGTGATGACATTCAACACTGGGGTTCAGGAAACCGTACGCCGCGACTCCAAAGATCCGTACGACATGGATCAGAATCTTTTTCGCGCATACAGCTACATGTCGACGAGCTCGTTCTTTAACGCAATCTCGGCCACAGGGTTTCTGATGCGTGAAGCAGGCCCATTCACCAAGAGCGGACAGTACTCGCGTGAACTTGCCGCAAAGCTCGACTTTCGCGTGGGTTCGCCTTGGGGGAAGACAGCGCTGCTGACCGGATGGGGAGTCGACGATCTGTTGTTTAAAAGTGCGTACATCGAATATTACTTCACATCCTCTTACCTCGGTTTTGAACACAGGTTCTCGCCGCGGCTTGACGTGAAAGTCCTTGCCGAAGACGTACGCTCGTGGCGAATCTATCAATCGCACTGGGGTATTTCACAGAGTCTCCGCCCAGCAGGAAGTGTCGACTTCATCCCCAGGCGCAACTGGGACCTGCAGTTTTCAACCGCCTATTCAAGTGTCAGAGGGTTTCACATTTACGACGCGACACAGAATGGGGCTTCCATCTCTTATTCGCGGCCGGTACGCCGCAACTTCAACGACAATTCGACGCCGCTCACGCTGCAGTATCCCATCCGCTTTTCAGCGGGCGTTCAGCAGGAAACTTTCTTTAATTTTCCGGGCGCGCAGAATCAGACGTTTAGACCTTACGCAGAGATCACAATTTTTTAGAGGCATATACCATGAAAATTTGTCTAGTTGCTACCTTCCCCCCCAGCGGACGCCAGTTGAACGAGTATGCGTTTTACATTGCCAACGAGCTCCAGCGTCATCGCAATGTGGAGCTGACAATTCTCGCCGACGAGCTGACTAGTTATGACTTCGTAACCGACGAGAATGGCAAGACGATCGCGGCCAATCAGCTTCCGGAACTAGCGGGATTTAACCTCATTCGTTGCTGGAAGTTCGGGAGCTTGTCGAATCCGGCTCGGCTGTTGAACACCATCCGCAAATTGAAACCCGATGTCGTCTGGTACCACCTTGTCTTTTCCACCTTCGCGACTCCGGACAAGCCGGTTACCGCATTTGCGGGTCTGTCGGCCCCGGCGCTTACTCGAGGCGCGGGCTTTTACACGCATGTTACCCTGCACCATCTCATCGAGCACGTGGACTTTTCCGCGACGGGAGTGCGCCGTGAGCGCCTCTTCCGCGTTGGCGCTGAAATGGCTACCAAAACGCTGTTACGCGCAAATTCGGTTTCTGTGCTGCTGCCCGGCTACTACCGGACTTTGTTGACTAAATATCACGCTCGAAACGTGCTATTGGGCACTCACGGAACATTTGCGCCGGTTCTCACTCCGCCGGACTTTTCGAAACGCGGTAATCCCGATCAACGCATTTTGGCCTTCGGGCACTGGGGCACCTATAAGCGGCTCGAAACCCTGATGCAGGCCTTCCCTCAGGTTCTGAAGAAAGCGCCGCGCGCAAAATTGGTCGTTGCCGGCGCCAATCATTACACCAAGCCTGGGTATTGGGAATCGATTCGAGCGTCTCTGCCTCCAGAATTGCCAGTCGAATTCCGCGGATACGTTCCCGAAGAAGCCGTTCCGGAGCTTTTTCAAACTGCATCCATCGTAGTGCTGCCCTACGACTCCGCAACCGGAGCGAGCGGACCGGCTCATCAGGCGTGTGAGTTCGGGGTCCCCATCGTGAGTGCAGGCATTCCTGATTTTCGGGCCATGGCGGAAAACGAAGATCTGGCGATGCGGTTTTATAAAGTCGGCGATGCCAGCGATCTCGCCGAGCAGCTCGCGGCAGTCCTACGGTCCCCCAAACTCGAGCACGCGATGGCACAGCAAAATTTCACCGCGGGAGTCGAAATGAACATAACGCAGGTCGTATCCAACTATCTTCGCTGGTTCGAGTTGAACAAGTGCAAGAGATTGTTACGCAGTAGCAAGGAGTCTCTCAGACCGCGATTCTCGATGGAGGCGCTGCGCGAGCGAAGCTCTGTTTGACGGCAGCCTGGCATCCCACGCCTATGCAGTGGAACAGCTTCCAGATATCGGAGCCCCGCCACCTGAATTATCCGCAACGGAACAACCCCCCTAACTTTTCAACGCATCGTAATGAATTGACGGCAAGAGTAGTAGTTGAGCTCATCGTGCTAGTTAAGGATTGTTCCACCAGAATTTCATTGATTATTTTGAAACGCTCTACACCCGGGTGACCGGCCGATAAGGACTTTTCGTCTGCGGGGACTTAAATGCGAGTTTGCCTCATTACAACGTTTCCTCCCAGCCGGCACCATCTCAGCGAATACGGCTTTCATCTTGCCGATGAGCTCCGTCGTCAAAATATCGATTTCACAATTCTCGGTGACGTGTATGCGCCTGAGCAGGCTGATCACTTCGAATTGCCGGGCTTTACGGTTCGCCGCTGTTGGCGCGTGGGTGCCGTCAGCAATGCCCTGCGTATTCTGACTGCGGTGCGCGAAATTCGGCCCGATATCGTTTGGTTCAACCTGGTGTATTCGACATTTGGCACGAACCCAGTCGCTGCATTTGCAGGACTCTGCATACCCGAACTTGTGCGTGCCGCCGGTTTCAGGACGCATGTCACGTTACACCACTTGATGGATCTCTGCGACTTGCATCACGCAGACATTTCCTTTCCTCGTGTTTATCGCTTTGCCGGCTCCTTCGCGACACGGTTGCTCCTGCGCGCCGACTCCGTGTCTGTGCTGCTGGAACGTTACCAGCACATGCTGCAACAGGGGTACGGCGCCAAAAATATTGGCGTTCGCCCGCACGGAACGCTCGGCAGGCCGTATCCGCCGGATTTGGCATCGCGTCCACCAAGCGAATTCCGGATGCTGGCCTTCGGCAAGTGGGGCCGCTACAAGCGCCTCGAGACGCCGCTCGACGCCCTTTCCGCAGTGCTTTCCGCAGTACCGAATGCTTCATTGCTCATTGCCGGATGCGATCATCCAAATCGCACGGGCTATCTGGCTGCTCTTAAGGAGAAGTGGGGCACTCATCCCCAGGTCAAGTTTCTCGGGTATTTGGATGAGGACCAACTCGACGAAGTCTTCCGCACGGCACATGTTGCGGTTATGCCATATCTTTCCTCCGGCGGACCGAGCGGGGTGGCCCACATTGCGGCTCGCTTTGGCCTGCCGATAGTGGCCGCCGAAGTAGAGGATTTTGTGCGCCTGGCGGAAGAGGAAGGTCTCACGATCGATACGTATAAGCCGGGCAACTCGGTCGACCTGGCCAAATGCCTGATTGCGCTCGCTCACGACCCTGCCCGCCAGGCCCGCATGGCCGAGCAGAACTATCAGGTCGCCGTGCAATCGACAATGCCGCGCATCGTCGCATCGTATGTAACAGAATTCAAGCGTTTGCTCGACGAAGCAAAACGACTTCCCACCGCGCCGGAAGGCGAGGCAACTGCAGCGTAGCGGGGTTTCCGTCATGGCACTTCACGAGCGGGTACGAAAAAGGAAGACGGGCTAGTCAGGCGATCTCCCAGTCCCTAGATCTGCCAAGTTCAACTTCCAGGAGTGTCCATGTCGCGACATAGTTTCAGCTTTGTGATTCCCGCTTACAACGAAGCAACTCGACTTGCACCGACGCTGAATGCGATCGCCAAGCTTTCAGCTTCTTCTCTCGGCGAGTGCGAGGTCATCGTTGTTGACGATGGATCAACGGACACTACCGCGGGCATCGCTCGTGCATTTCAGGCTCCCCATTGCCGCGTCTGCGTTTCGTGCCTTCCGCACCGGGGCAAGGGGGCCGCTATCCGTCACGGTGTAAGCGTCGCGAGCGGCGAAATTGTCATTCTTTGCGATGCGGATCTGCAAGACTCAGTCCGCGAAGTCCTCTCTCTTCTCGTAGCCTTGAAAAATGGGGCGGACATAGCCATCGGATCGCGATGGCTTGCCCCTTGCGAATCTCGTTACGCGCAGCCGTTCCATCGCCGCGTCGCGAGCCGGATCTTTAATTTGGTCGCAAGTCACGTCCTTGCTTTGCCTTTTAGAGACACACAGTGTGGCTTGAAGACGCTCACGCTCGACGCTGCCACTCGTATATTTCCGCTGCTGAATCTGGATGGTTGGGGATACGATAGCGAGTTAATCCACGTCGCCCTCACACGCAGTCTGCGCGTTGAGGAAGTCGATTTGCACCTGGTGCATGATTACAGCAATTCTCATTTTCGCCCAATTGTTGATGGCTGTGCCACACTGTTGGAGTTGTTTGAGATTCGTTGGCACGATCTTCGCGGCGTTTACGGACGTCCCGTCCTTGGCCCCATTTCTTTTCGGGAAACTGCTAAGCTCAGCCTGAACTTCTTTGAGAAGAGCACGTCGCCGGAGCCATTGGAAGTACCCGCCAATTCACCTCGCGACGACTTGGCCGCCTAACTTGCGCCAATCGTCACTTGCGCCCGGTTGGACCGCGAGTGCACGGGTATCCAGACTCGGCACCGATTGCGCTGTTCCTGGGCGCGTGATTGCCGTGGTAGCGACTGGGCCGCATGGAGTGCAGCTTCCGGAGTCCTCGTTTGCAGGGAACAGGCATACTGCAAATAGCGAAGCCGAAATGCTGCAGGGGCAGCATCAGTTTTGCAGTGTGAGTTCGCTGAAGGGGATGAGGTGGAGGGCGGGGAATTCGCGCAGAACTGGAAGGGCGTTTCGTTCGATATCGCGCGAGGCGCGGAGGCAAGTCTGAACGCGAGCGAGATCGGCGTCATTATAGCCAGGGTGCGTTACGAGTTCCCAAGTGCCGGCGGGAACCCGATCGAGAAGACGGTGCAGAGTCACAATGTCGAGCGCGCCTGTGCCGGATACGCCCAGTGTGCCGCCGGTGGTCGCGAAGCCTTCTCCGGCAAGGATGCGGTGCCAGCTGAAGTGGAGGCAGCGGAGACTGCTGACCTGCACAGCGCGGACGAAGCCGGTGCTGGCGGTGGCGCGAATGGCCCAGAACGGCTCGAATGGATTGCGAACTGAGTGAATGCCACAGGCGCGCGCTCCGCGCAGAAGGGGACGTAGCACGCGGGGAAACATGTGCGTGTGTTTATGAGTGTCGACGTGGGTGACGTGAAGGCCGCGTGACTGCAGGTAGGGGATCTGGGCTGTGGCTTCGGTCTCGATTTCTTCGGCTCGAATGCGGCCGGTCATCAGGCGGCCAAGGAACACGGTGAGCCTTGGGATAAAGAGATTGGTGGATGGGTCGACCAGCGAAGGGATCTGAGCGGGCGGGAGAACCGGTTCGCCGTCGCTGAGGACGATGTGGCAGCCGACGCCGAGGGTCGGCGTGGCGCGCGCAATTTCGATGGCTTCATCGGTGGCCGCGGCGCGAGCCATGAGCGTGGCGCTGGTGAGCAGGCCCGCCTTGTGAAGTTCGAGGACGGCGCGGTTAATTCCCGGGGTTTGGCCAAAGTCGTCGGCGTTGACGATGAGACGGGTCATCGGTTCGATACGGACACCGGCGCGCTTTGGGGGCTGGAGCCCAATGCGCCAGCCCTCGATCAAGGCAATTGATTCACATAACAGGCACCGCTGGTCGTTTGTGCGGGTGGTGTTGGCGGAGTCATCCATGGCGGCGAGGTGAAATTGAAGAACTCCGTCATATCCGGCTGCGCTGCGTCGCGCTTGGTGAGAGCCGGCAGATTGAACCGCGTCTCAATCAACTTCAGGATCGCCGTGGTATCGGCAATGGTGTGGTCCACGTAGTTCTTTTTCGCGTAGGGCGAAATCACGATGAGTGGAACCCGGTATCCGGTGTAGACGAAATCGCAGGTTGGCCCGGTGGTGGTGGTACAGATATCGCCCGGCAACATGTCCACCGGCTTGATGCCATCCGGGCTCACCGCCGGCTGCGGCGAAACATGATCGTAGAGACCTCCGTTTTCGTCATACGTAAGAATGAAGGCCGAGTCCTTCCAGTACTGGCTCTGCATGAGCCCGTTGACGAGCGACTCGACGTATTGAGCTCCCAACTGAATATTGGACGGCGACGGATCGTCAACCGAGGGATGCTCATCAAAACCCGCGTCCGTGGCGGGCTCGAACTGCGCCACCTGGGGCAGCGTGCCATTCTGCAGATCGGTGAAATACTGCGAAACCGGTGCGATGTTATTCGGATATTGCGACACGATGGTTTGGGCAAAGGTGAAGTCGTTGATGTAGCTCAACTGGATGAGGCACGACGCCTGATACGGGGGTCCGGCGCAGCCGCTATTGGTGGGATCAACGTAAATCTTCCAGCTGATGCCCGCACTCTGCAGTTCCTGAAAAATCGTCGTCTGCTTGAGCTGCGATGAGTCGTTGGCATCGGTTCCCTCGGGATAAACATATCCACCCGACGTCCCGGCTACCAGGTATTCGCGGTTCGATTGGGTGCGCGATAAGGTTGGGTTGAAGAACCGGTCCGAGGTGCCAAAGTTCGACGCCATCCAGTAGTAGTAATTCAGGTCCGTGCCGTCGTAGTATCCCATGGCGCGCAGGCCGTTGGTGTCGTAGTACGGCGGATCGTTGTTGCGCGCATCGTGCGCAGCAGAGTAGACGAATCCGTTGAGCGTGGCCGTGCTTTGGCCCGTGGGATCGTTGTAGTCCCAATCGACGTGTCCCTCGTTCCACGCTGGGCTCGGGTTTTCGATACATTGGCTGACGAGATGGTATGAAGTAATGGGATTGCTCGTGTCATACGCGCAGTCGGCCGGCGGTGGCTGGTTCGCATTGCAGCCTGGGTTCGTCGGAGCCGGACCGACAAGTGGCGCAGCTCCAGTTGTGGGGTTGAACTGCGGCAGCCCATCGAACGACTGGTCTGGATAACCATTCTGCGCCCAGTATTGACGTAGAGCACCGAAATAGTGATCGAACGAGCGATTCTCCTGCCCGATGAAGATGATGTGATTGATCGACGTCGACAGGGTCGGCGTTGTTGTTCCGCCGCCTCCGCCACCTGTGTACCCGTTCGTTGAAAGGGCTCCGCAGCCGGAAAAGGCAAGTGCGAGGAGGCTGAGAGAGCCGAGAGGAAGAACAAACTTCGCTTTGCGCATGGCAACTCCGAACCTCATCTCGAGGCCAGGGGGAATAGAGCTTGTTGAAAAAACATCGAGACGCGATGGAGCCCGGCAGAATCGGTATACGAGAACTGTCACCGCGAACGAGCACCACGCGTGCGCGGGTCATTCCCTGGCGTTTGTACAGCAATTCTGAATTGCATTCGCTGACCGGCTCACCGTCTTTGTTTGTTCAACAATCTCTTTGATGCGCGTGAACCTGCAAGGCGCTGCCTCGATTCCAATTGGACAACCACTTGCAGCGCTGTTGCATCCATATACTCTATCCACATGAGGTCGAAGTGTGCCGTTGCGGCCGTAGCGGGTTTCCTATCCATCGGATGTTGCGGCTTCGCCAGGACAATGGCGGCCAATGCGGATCCAGATGCAATCGATCAGGCTCCAGCGGAGCCGCCAGTCTTGACCAGCTCGAACCACCTGCTGGATCTTCTGGTGATCGCTGAACCATCGACAATCGCGCTCGTCGACCGGCGCCCCGTGGCATGGGTTTTTGAAATTTGCCTGAGAGCTGTGGCGCGGAATGACAACTGTCCCGCGGGCTCGCAGACATTCGCCCCTTACGGCGGCATCCGGCTGCAGCTCTATGCGGGTGATCATCTGCGCATGCGGCTCATCAATCGATTGCCACCCGTGCCGGCCGATGCCATTTATGCCCACGGAAGCGACGCGATGATGAACCGGATGCTGGATGCGAACCCCGTGAACATTCACACCCATGGACTGATTGTTGAGCCGAGAAAGGCAGATGCGAAAGATCCGACTTACGGCGACTACGTCTTTGTCCTGGGATATCCCGCGGGCAAGCTGCCACCGATGGTATCGCCGGACGAGACGGCGACCGATAAGCCAATTCAATATGACATCTACATTCCACCGAATCACTCTTCGGGTATTTACTGGTTCCATCCCCATGTTCACGGGCTCAACATTAATCAGCTCTCTGAGGGACTTTCCGGAGTGATCACCATCGGCCGTGTCACAGACTATGCGTCCGCGCCCGGCGGCGCTGACATCCCGGAACGATATTTCATTCTGAAAGACATGCAGGTGATGGGCAATGGCCAGGTGGTGGATCAGGAGGACTCCGCGTTTTGCGCGCCTATCGATCTGGCGTATGTGCAGCGAAATGGCTACTGCCAGGGGCGGAACAGTTCAGGTGGCGACGGTGATTTTCGACTTCCGGCCGGACATTCATTTCCCGGAATCCATCATCTCGGCAGCACCGGCGCCGACTATACCGGCGGGCTCTGGTTCTTCACAGTCAATGGGGAGGTTTATCCCCATTTGCCGGCGCCTTCGGGATCGGGAGAACTGTGGCGCCTGCTGAATGCCGGGGCAAGCCGTACCTACGACCTGCTTCTGCGCGATGATCAGACGAACGCTGCAATCCCTTTTCAGGTAGTCTCGCTGGACGGCGGTTCATTGACTCCTCCTGCCGGGTCCACAGCCGTCGGCGTAGGGACCGCAGTGGACGTCGTCCCGTGCCCGGGCGCGACGATGAAATCATCGACTCCAGCTTCGACGGGGAATTCGGCGCAGGCTCAAGCGCGATCGTTCTCTGCGCAGCCCGTTTGCGCCACGCACCTCGTGTTGTTCCCCGGCGCGCGCGCCGAGATCTGGGTCGCCCCGCAATTGCATTCTGCGACTTTGCTCACAGAGATGGTCTCTACCGGCCCGGCGGGCGACCGGTGGCCTCAGGTGAATCTCGCCAATATCGCTGCGGGGCAACCGGCCACTGTCCCTGTTCTGCTCCATATTCGGGCCGTTTCGGTCCGGTCCACTGCCGAGGCAATGTTGACTGACAGTGGGGGACCGAATGGTCACCAGTTGGCCACCGTGCCAACGCACCCTCGTGAATTGCATAATTCGATAGCTCCGCCTGCGTGCTCTGTTCTGCCGAGGGACCATCGGCGGCGCATCTTCTTCGGAGTCCCTGCCTCGAACAAGAACGGATATGGACTCGGGTTGGAGGAAGTCGATGAGAACGACAACCCAGTGCCGGGTACATTTCGAGACATAGCGGTCTTCGATCCCTCATTGGTCAGCGTTTGTCTGCCGCTTGGCCCCGGCAACAAACCCGTGATTGAAGAGTGGGAATTGGTGAATGTATCTGGCGAGGCGCATAACTTCCACATTCACCAGGCCAAGTTCTACGTGCTACCGCAGAATGCGCCTCAAGGCGACGCGGGCAAGCTCATGGATAACGTCTCGCTCCCCAACGGAGGTGCCACCTGCGATGGATCGGTGGCGACGTGGCGAAGTGGACGCTGCAAGGTTGCATCCGTTGTGGTCAGAATTCCCTTCTCCGAGCCCGGCGATTTCATCTATCACTGCCACATCGGCGAGCATCAGGATAGCGGTATGATGGCACGCATTCGCGTAATCCCTTTTCCGTAATCATTGGCTCGGGTCCGTCGGTCATTCCGCCGATTGCTGCTTGGAAAGCCTCGCGCCTCCCGAAAGGAGGCCAACGCATCATCTTCTGGTCTTGATTTCTCAAGCTCTTAACCAACGCCCGCCCGGATCTGCATTCGCTGACAACCTTTGCCTCGCAATCGGCACCTTAACCTATAGGGCGGCCACTCGGCTCTCTCAAGCTGGGTCTGCGTCATTCCATTCTTTTTAGGCGAGGTACCTGCGGTGACTAGCCTCATGCGTAAGCCGAGCGTCAGGGTGACGCTCTCAACGTTGTTTCAATTTGTGCAGGATGGGCTCGGCGTAAGCGTCACGCCTCAGCATTTCTACTTTCCGGTTCCCAGCATAAAGTCCTTTGATAACAAGGACTGGCACGCATGTCGTCCTTGCGCAGCGTTTGATTTCCGTCTCCAGGATCAAATCGACCTCCTGCGCACTGAGCTTCTCCCCTATATCAGGGAATGTGGTTTTTCCGAGAAGCCCGTCCCCATCAACGGACATGGGCCCCAGTTCCATTTCAACAACGGTTTCTTCGAGCGCGTTGATACCGAAATCGCGTATGCCTTCATCCGCCAGCGCAAGCCCCAGCGCGTGATCGAGGTCGGCAGCGGCAACACGACGCTCGTCAACGCGGCAGCTATGCGCAAGAATGCTGCCGAAGGGTTTCCTGGTGAGCTGTTCGCTGTCGAACCGTACCCCGCTTCCTATCTCAAGCAAGGTCTCCCGGGCCTCACGCAGCTGATTCCGGCTAAAGTGCAGGAGGCGCCCTTCGACTTATTTCTTTCGCTCAAGGCAGGCGACATCCTGTTCATCGATTCCAGCCACGTCGTATCGATGGATAGCGACGTTCTGTACGAATTGCTTGGCATCTTGCCCAGACTGGCGCCTGGCGTGCTCATCCATTTCCACGACATCTTCTCCCCTCTCGACTACCCGGAGAAGTTCGTAAAGAGAAATCTCTGTTTCTGGGGTGAGCAGTATATGCTCGAGGCATTCCTCTCATTCAACTCGGCATTCAAGGTCGTTTGGGCGGGCAGCGCAATGCAGCAGTTTCATCCCGAGGCGTTGCGCGAAGCTTTCCCGGAGTGGGAAGGCAGTTTCACCAGAATGCCTTCCGATCTGAAGTTGTTCGCGCCCTCTCTCGATGGAAAGAATGTCTGGCCTTGCAGCTTCTGGATCACTCGAACCGATTAGTCCGCAGCCGCAACAACTTGGCCGCTTACCAGCGTGAAATGGCGAGGTTGTCGAGATAGACGGTGCTGGAAGACCAGCCGGGGTCGATGCTGTCCACCTGAAAGTTGGTGAGAAGCGTGGGTGCCCAGCCCAAAGCGAACGCGGAAGGCACTGTGGCGTTGATCTGTTGCTGGTTTCCGTCGAGCCACACCGATTGATAGGTGACATCGCCGTAGCCATCGCGCGAATAGCTGACCTGGACGTGATGCCAGATATTCTGAGCCCACGTTCGCGGATTGCAGCCGGCGCTTGAATTTACCCATTGATCGATAGGTGCTGCGGACGTGCCCGAATTTTCGGTGTAATCCCAGGTGCCGGACCAGCCATCGCATTGGAAGCCAAAAATCACGGTGTACCCGTTCGACATCGCCTGGTTTATATCCATCTCCACGTTAGCGATGGAGCCAGAGGAGTTATCGAGGTAAACCCAGCCGTCGTAGACGAAATTACTGGAGGTGATGTCGTCGCCGAAGGAGGCGTAGTAGCGTTCGCCGCCGTAATAAGAGTAGGTCGTGTAGAACTCTAGGGCATTGCCACTGAGCGATGGAGACCCGACCATTGCCATCGCGCCGCTGGCGGAACCATTGGTTCCAGAATCGTAAACTGAAACCCAGTCGCCGAACGCCTGAATGTTGGTGACGCTGACGGCATTCGAAGGAACGTATGGCCCACTTCCACCTGAGGGCGCGACGTTAGAACCGCTAGAAGCAGAGCCAGACCCAGAGATCGTGATGTTCACATCGGTGTCGCAGGCCGCGCCTGCATTGCCCCAGGACTTCACATGAAGAACGTGCGCACCCGCGGCAGCAGTGACGGCAGCAGAGACGGATGTGCCGTATACGATCGCGGTCGAGGGGCTGCTATCAAGCGAATACCCCATGGCGCTGATGGCCTGCGAGGAGCAGGATGTGGAGGCGGCATCCAGACCAAATGGCGAGGAAACCGTGGAGTTGTCTGCCGGCTCGCTCACGCTCACGCCGCCGCCCGAGGATGCGGAACCCTCGATATTGAGTGCCACATCGGTGTCGCAGGCCGCGCCTGCATTGCCCCAGGACTTTACGTGCAGCGTCTGCGCACCACTTGGCGCGGTCACGGAGCCATTCATGTAGTTTGCGTACACAAAAGCGGTGCTGCCGGAGTCAAACGAATAGCCCATCGCCGAGACGGGCTGTAATGAACACGTGACAGAGTTTGCGATGAGGGTGAAAGTCGAGGAAATGGACGCGCCGTTGCCGGGAGACGACACGGAAACGCCATCAACAGTGATGGCCACGTCGGTATCGCAGGCGGAGCCCGAACTACCCCAAGCCTTCACGTGCAAAGTGTGCGCGCCCCCCGAGGCAGTCACCGCGGAATAGATCGAGGTGCTGTAGGCGAAGGTGTTGTTACTGCTGCTATCGAGCGAGAAGCCCATGGCGCTCACCGGTTGGCCGGAGCATGTGCTGTCATTCGCGGAAAGGGAAAACTGCGACGCAACCACAGCGCCGTTTGCGGGGTAGTTGACGATGACCTGGGCCCACGCAGGAAAAGAGCACAGTCCCATCATGGTAAAGATGAAGGAGAATTTCTTGAGATCGTTCATTCGTATCTATCCCTTTCGTGGGTATAGGTTTGCCTTTGTGATTCTGAGCGCGGCGAATCCGATTTCGCTGCTCAGCAACCAATTCCGCAAGTCGAACATCTATGCCTAAGCGGGATTCCCAAGATCCGCACTTGCCGAGTGACGAGCCGGACGAAGCACCGGGTGCGGCAAGAATGACCGAGTGAATTTTCACAAATCCGCCTTAGCGGGGAGTTTGCCAGTTCCCTTGAGGTGGCAAAACTTTCGACACAAATCTCCCCATCCTCTTTCCGGGACCAATTCGTCGGATTGATTCATGGGCGGCTTGAGCTACAAGGTGACTACGCACCCCGTAAACTTCCTCTCAGCAACCTCTTCGCGTACAGCTTGGCGAGGCAGAGGTCTTGCACTCCACTGTGGCTAAGCCTTTTTTCCGGGCTCACCGAGGCAGATCATCAATTGCTGAGGAAGGAGCGTGCGCATAGAGCGTCATGCGCTTCTTCCTGATGACCCCTGTCGGGCTTCCGCAGGCAACGTTTAAGCAACTACAGTTTAAGGAACTAGATGATGATACATAATCTCTCGAAAGAAGCAACTGAGATAGGTCACTTTTCTCGTGCAAAACTGCAGAGATTTGCGCTCAGTTGATGGCTATTTGCGTCGTGTCAAATCAGAATCGGTGCTGCACTCGCTGGCCCCCGCAAAACTGAGGCTGCGACCGAGGGGTGAGGTCGCGGGGTGGAAGTACCGGACTCCGAAGCAACACCAAACCGTCGAGAGAGCAAAGAACGGCGGGATGGAAGCGAACGAGGCTTGGCAAGCCAGGCAACTGCTGGATGCGGACACGTGATTTCGACCGGGAGGGCGTTTGCAGGCGTAGCGGGAATTTGATCGGCGAGCGCACCCGCAATGGCTTTGATCTACTTCAGGCCGTAGACGTCGATCTCGCCCCGAGGACTCGAAACCGTCGTCAGGTCAGTGCCGGTCGAGATATACACTTTTCCATTTGCGACCACCGGCGAGCTGAATTTGATGCCGAATCCCGGCGTGTCGCCGCTGTTCGTGGTGCTGCTATAAAGCTGAGTCGGGAAATTGGACGCGTCATACGCGAGCAGGGAGGCGCTGGTTGGAGAAACCATGCTTGCATTCTGCAACGGATTCCCCTGGTTGATGTACCAGACTATGCCGTCATTCGTGCCATTCGCCGAAATAAAGGGGCTGGTGCCGTATGTTCCCTCGTTCTGATAGTTCGACGTGTCGCTCTGTGCGCTTAGAGTGCTTGTGTAATCAAACTGTCTCACCCCTCCCGGTGCGTTCGCAGAAGTCGGCGTCACGCCAAGATAAACAGCGCCATTGAAACAGGCTGCCGAACCGAAAACTTCATACGAGGCAATATTTGCATAGTTGGTTCCCGTGCTGTCCTGACAACTCTGCTGGTACGTGCCGCCATAAGTGAGGCCTGCGCCCCACACCTGCTCCTGAAGCGCTCCCGCGTCGTTCGACGATTCGTGCCCGAGATTCGCGCTGTCGACCAGGTACATCGTTCCCGTCTTGCCTCCTGCAATCAGGGTCGTACTCCTGGGGATCAGCAGGAGGCCGCCCGCGGCGAGGTCCGCGTCGAAGCAATCCATGAACTGGTAGATGGACGGAGTGAAATAGTCGATGGGCTGCATGGTTCCGTTGGCTCCCGAGACAGGTGAGGACCCAAACTTCAACACCGAATCGCCCCAGGCCGTTTGTCCATCCCAGGGTCCGTTTCCGGTGGTGACATATACATTCCCTTCGCTGCCGGCCACCGGACCAGCCCCGCCCATCCATATCCCGCCAGCGCTGGCAAAGCCGCCCTCTCCGTTCAGCTTCGGGCTGGCATTGAACACCCCCACCTGAGCAAGAGTCGAAGCGTCGTAAGCCAGCAGCCATCCGCTGTGGCAACCGCCAAAGCCGATGTACACATTGCCATTGGCCAGCAGTAAGGCGGCGCGTTGCAGGCACGATGTATCCAGCGACTGCACTCCGTTGATCGAGTCCGAATTGGTTGCTGCCACCGAAGCATTGATGGTGACCGGTCCACCGAACTTCTGTACGCCGGTGTCGACGTTGAGCGCGCTCAGCCGGAATGTGCCTCCGGAAGAACTCGACTCCTCCGTCGAAACCACGTACAGCGTCCCGGATGGCGGATCGATCACCGGCGTGGAAGTGACCCCCGCGTAGGGTAAGATCGCCGCGTCCGCGAGCGGAGTCTCTCCACTCTGGAGCAGCGAAACCTTCCATAACGGAGTTCCGCCTCCGCAATTGTCGGCGTCGTAGGCGTAGACGCTGTCATTCTCAGTGGCTATGTAGAGCACGTTGTGTTTGGCGCCGTTGATTGTCTGGTCGGAGAGGATCAAAGGCTCGCCGTACACGTACCCATCAACCGGGCACGAAAAGAGCTTGCCAAAAGTCGCAGGAGCCACATTCGCAGTCGTCAGAACAGTCTTCTGGTCGTTCAGCCCGCTCCGATTCGTGTCCAGGTGAAACGTAGTGATGTTTGTCTTGCCGCTCACCGTCACGGTTGCGGTGGTGCTTCCTGTCACACTGTTCGTCACGGCTGAAATTGTCGTCGTGCCCCCGCCCTGCCCGGTAGCCAGGCCACCCGGCGAGATTGTCGCCACCGAGGTATTCGACGAGCTCCAGGTGACGCTCGCTGTCACATTCGCGTTTTGCTGTTGGAGTATGTCGCGGTTGCGGTAAATTGCTGCGTGGATCCATTTGCGAAACTCGGATCCGAAGGAGTCACTGTAATGGCGGTCAATGTGGACGCGGCAACAGTTAATGTTGTACAGCCCGCATGCCCGCTCAGCGTAGCCGAAATCGACGTGCTCCCTGGCGACTTGGCCGTTGCCAGGCCAGCCGAATCGACTACGGCCACCGCCGTGTTTGTAGAAGCCCATGTTGCCGACGCGGTTACATTGCCGGTCGAGCCGTCGCTGTAAGTTGCGGTGGCGGTGAACTGCTGGGTCGCACCTGTGGTGATGCTCGGAGATGCAGGCAAAACCGCAATCGAAGTGACCGTCACGGTCGCCGCCGTCACAGTCAGTGTCGCCGTTGTCGTAAATCCATCCGCTGTTGCTTTGATGGTTGTCGTACCGGCCGCAACTCCAGTCGCCAACCCAGCCGAACTGACCGTCGCAACGGCCGTATTCGACGAAGTCCATGTAACACCCGAAGTCAGCGCGCCCGTCGTGCCATTACTGTAAGCGGCGGTGGCCGTGAACTGCTGGGTCGCACCCGCGCTAATGCTCGAAGTTATGGGCGAAACCGCGATCGAAGTGACTGTGATGGCTATCGGCATCACGGTGAGTGTCGCCGTTGCCGTAAATTCATTTGCCGCTGCTGTGATGGTTGTCGTGCCGGCCGCGACGCCTGTTGCCAATCCAACCGAACTGACCGTTGCAACAGCTGTGTTCGATGATGTCCATGTGACGCCCGAAGTCAGCGCGCCCGTAGCGCCGTTGCTGAAGGTGGCATTGGCTGTGAACTGCTGAGTTGCGCCTTTGCTAATGCTGGCCGGCGCGGGCGACACCGAAATTGCGGTCACGGTCGGGGCCGGGGTCGTGGTCGGAGATCCGCAACCGTCAACTGCTATCAAAGCGACAGGCAGAGCAAGAGAAATGAACTTAACGCAGCACCGCAACAGATTCATGTTGGCCCTAGGAAGATATCTAAATTATTTTCGTATCGACGGCTTGAATCCCCTCAAGATCGATGGACACTCGTGTTCGCCAATTTGGCATGGGGGAGAACATGCCTCTATGAATCATTTTGGTGCGAGAGCACAAATGGGAGTTGTCTCCCAACAATGTTTTTCCGGCCATGCCACGGTCGATATCTCGCAAGAAATTTGGATCCAAATCGAGCCCCGGCGATCAGCTAAACGCAGGAGCAGCCGTGCACATAGCTCCGTGACTGATGTCACATCGAAACTCTCAAACGTTTCCGTAATGTAATCCCCAATTAATCTGCAGGACCTTCCCGATGCGGAGTTATCGGGAGGCAATGTGGTCGAGATCATTGAAACGGCTTGCGATTCCGAGCGCCGGGAAGCTAAGTACTTTCGTAATGATCTCGATACAACTTTCGAGCAAGCGAACGTAATGCACTTCTCTGTTACGATCTTTTCAATTCAGTACTTATAGCTAAGTCACGACCCTTCGTTGTGAGCCTATAGCTCGGTGACTGGTACGGTCCAACTAAGTTTCAGGACTGAGACAGACACAGACACAGGCGCCAAGCTGCCGCAACCACATCGTCGCGTTAGCCCGAAGCGGCAAATCAGAACGACGCATACGCGCCGACAGGTGTCGTGTGCGCGAAGGCAGATCGAATGGGACGCATGCCAACTTCCCGTCGCGAACGATGGGCGTGAGCGCTGGCCGATTCAGTAGGTGAGTCAATGAAGTACCCTCGTTCACAATTTCTTTTGGGGCTCCTAAGCCTTTCTTTCTTTTGTCTGTCTGCCTGTTCGGCAGGAATTGTGAATCCTGGAGCCGGGTCTGCCGGGTCCGGATCCGGATCATCAGGGTCCGGTTCATCGGGGTCAGGTTCAAGCGGATCAGGTTCAGGCGGTTCCGGCTCGACAGGATCCGGATCAACTGGGTCAGGTTCAGGTGGGTCCGGGTCAACGGGGTCAGGTTCAAGCGGTTCCGGGTCAGGTTCATCAGGGTCTGGGGGCTCGGGATCATCCGGGTCAGGTTCAGGCGGTTCCGGCTCGACAGCATCGGGGCCGGTCATTCCCTCTAACGCCGTCAGCGTCAGCGGTATCCAGACGCTGAACAACTGGATCGCCATCGACGATCCCGGAACCGATGGCTCCGCAAAGGGCTCGATGTCGATGGTCGGGTCTCCATCGCTCAGTGGCAATGCCCTCGAGTTCTACACCACCTACACGTATTACGGTGGCGAGCTTTACTACGCCTCCTTCGGCGACGACACCACTTCCAGCAATTTCGTCTACGACGGCTGGGCTTACCTCGATAATTCCTCAGGTTCTATAGCCAATCTGGAAATGGATATGAATCAGGTGATGGCGAACGGGGAGACCGTGATCTTTGGTTTCCAATGCGATGGCTGGTCCGGCACCTGGGATTACACCGAAAATGCGGGTACGCCCACCGCACCGATCGATCACTGGGTAAACTCCAGCGCCGCCTGCAATGCGCAAACCTGGGCTCAGAACACCTGGCATCACGTCCAGGTCAGCTATTCGCGCGATGACGACGGCAATGTCACGTATCAATCGGTGTGGCTTGATGGAAACCAGCAACAGATCAACGCCATAGTGCCTTCAGCGTTCGCTTTGGGCTGGGCGCCCACCCTTCTCACCAACTTCCAGGTGGACAGCATCGCGCCCGGCTCGTCTTCCAGCACCGTCTATCTCGACAACCTCACCATTTCACGCTGGTAAGCCGCTGCTGGTGTCCCATGAACATCGTGCCTCCAAGGGGAACGAAGGAACAGTCCTGCGCTGCAACTAGTTCATCGTGATTGCGTTCGCCTCGTATCGGGTTCCATCGTAAATCGCCGTCACAGTTACATTCGCTTGGGTGCGGAGAGACTCGCTCATCGGCAAACTGGCGGAATCAAAGCGGATCTGGTAGCTCTTTCCGTCGCGCGGGTCGACCAGGACCATGATTCCCGTATGCATGTCGAGATAGGTGACATTCCCACTGAAAACAAATGCCGCGCCTGGCACCGCCAGGACTTTGATTTGCGTGGCGACATTGCGGTGCGCGGCGGCCGATTCAAACGAGACCGAGATCAGACTCCCCGGCACAAGATCAGATAACCCGGACTGGCTCGCTTCAAAACCGGGCTCGCCCAAGCGCTCAATACTTGCGTTGGCTTGAACAAGCAATTTGACCGGCGCGGGCGACATCGACGACGCCACCGTCAGCTCACCCGTATTCCGGTCGTACTTGAGCACACGCCCCTCGCACTCGCCTTCTTGTGATCCCGCCAGGATATGGATGCTGACTGCGAATACGCTGGCTCCATCCAGAGTCGTCTGAACAGAAGCGTGGTCTTCGAAACCCAGGTCGCGCACGGGAATCCTTACCCCATCGCGGTAAACCTGAGTACGTTCGTCGAACAAAATCTTCATCGGCCGCTGGCCATAGATTCGCAGCGAGAACTGATCGCGCACAGGATCGAAGTTCCGGATCTCACCGCCCAGGATTGTGGTCTTTCCCGGGGGAAGTGGAGGCAAAGAAACAGAATCCTTGTCCGGCTCGGCAGCCGGCTTCGTGCCCACAACGCTCACAATCTGTTGTGAGCGGGCGCAGGTCGCCAGAAACACAATCGCGGCGCCGCAGAGCACGACTACTTCAAGTAGCTTCTTCATATCCGTCCACCGTTACCGCTAGATTCCCAACAGACTATTGAATTTAGATGTGTCTTCGCCATTTCCGGTGGCCTCGGGCACACGCGCTTGGAGAGGCAACGGGGGTAGGCGTGACGCATCTAAGCATGTGTGTCACCGTGAAGGCGCTCTGAGCCGGCCTATTGTCGACTGTGATGAGAGGAACAATGCGTTTCAGCTCATGCAAATCCGTCTTGACCATCGCCGCGCTCCTGAGCTTGGGGCTTCACGCTGCATGGGCCCGAGATACCTTGACCATCACCATTCCCAGGCACAGCAACCTGACCTTTGTTCAACGCCTTAACCGTGAAGGGGTTCTGGCCGTTCGAAGGCACGATTACGCGGCCGCCGCGAATTTGTTCTACAAGGCATATCTCTTTGATCCTTCTGACCCCTTTACTTTGAATAACCTCGGCTACATCTCCGAGTTAGAAGGGCAATTGGATCGCGCGAACAAGTTCTACAAGCTCGCTGCCGAGCAGGGGTGCAACGCGAATATCGATTTGAGCAATGTAAAACGCCTTCAAGGCGAGCCCATGCAGGCAGCCTTCATCGGGCTCCAGGATCTCCCCATGCGGGTGAATCGTCTCAACCTTGACGCTGTGAATCTATTGTCGGAGGGCCGGAACTTTGAAGCCGCAGGCCTTCTTCAGCAGGCGTTAACTCTCGATCCTCGGGACCCATTTACGCTGAACAATCTCGGTGCGGCCGATGAGGCGATCGGAGACCTCGGCGGCGCTATGAAGTATTACACTGTGGCCGCTTACTCTCAATCTTCTGACTCCGTCGCTGTCACGCAGGATCGATCATGGCAGGGTAAGTCCGTGAGCGAGATGGCCGCAGCCAATGTCATGCGGCTCGAAGGCCAGTCCCAGGAAAGCGGTTCCAGTGAGATGCGAGCCTCCCTGCTCAGTGAGCAGGGAGTTTTTGCCGCGAATGAAAACGACTGGCCCACGGCGAGACGCGATTTCATGCAGGCTTACGCTCTCGACCCAACCAATGCGTTCTCACTCAATAACCGCGGATATGTCGCGGAACACGATGGCGATCTCGAGTCAGCCGAATTCTTCTATCACAAGGCCGGCCAGGCTGATGGCGCCGGCTCTCCCGTCGGGCTCGCGACCAACTCGTCGGCACACGGACAGGCGCTTTCGCGGGTAGCTGCACAAAGTCGCCTGCAGGTGGATGGCGCTCTTGAAGTCTACAGTCAGGAACGCCGCGGGCAGCCCGGTTCCATCGAACTAACGCCTCGAGGCGCTGCCGCCGCGGGCGAGTCAACCGTTCCGCCTCAGCAGCCTTCCTCGCAGGATGCGCCTTTGCCCGAAGCTGCGCCGCAAGACCATCCCTGATCGATAAAGGATAAGCATCTATGAACGCACGCGTCGCAGAATTTCCACCGCTCGGCTCGCTGATCTTTCTTTCGCGGCTCTTGCTGCAGCCGGCGAGCGGCTCTGTGCCCTTTGCGCCAATGCCGGATGCTCCGGCGCTGATGCCATCGCGCGATGAGTTCGAGGACATTCTCGCTTTGGCTCATTTGAATCATGTCGTTGTGCGTGCGTTAGAAAGGTTCCTCACACAGGTGCGCGAGGAGCAGAATCTTGCCTGGTTTCAGTTGGTGGATAGCGCACTCTCGTCCGAAAAGGCTCGCATCGCGGCGGCCGTTAACGTCCTGCATGAAGTTTGTGCCGCATTCCAAAATCGCGGATATACGGTCATAGTGATTAAGACCCTCGATCACTGGCCGGACTTTGGCAGCGACATGGATCTTTTCACGAATGCCAGGCCCCACGAAGTTTCACGGCTGATGGCAGAATGCTTCAACGCGCGCATCGCGCCGCGAAGCTGGGGCGATTATCTCGCCAACAAGTGGAATTTTCTTATCCCCGGCCTGCCCGAACCGATCGAAATTCATGTCGGCCGCCTCGGACAGACGGGCGAACAGGTGGCAATCGCTTCCTCTCTCACAACACGCGTATGGCAGATTGACGCGGGCGGTTACCGATTCAGGGTTCCATCCATTCCCGACCGTTTGATCATTTCCACTCTCCAGCGCATGTATCGGCATTTCAATATTCGTCTTTGCGACATCCTTGATACCGCCGCCATTGCCGACGCCGGCCTCATCAATTATGACGAGTTGAGCGTATTGGCTGAGTCCGCTGGCATCTGGGAAGGAGTCGCGACTTATCTCGCGATTATTTCGGACTATGTGAAGGACTATCGCGGCACTTGCCTCAACTTGCCTCACTTTGTCCTTGACGCGGCGCGGTTTCGCGGCGCCGAGATTTTCTACGACAAAGGCTTCTTGCGCGTTCCGCTCATGCCGCACTCCGCTCGGCTCTACGGATCCGAATTGGCGCATGTCTTGGGTCGCGGGGAACTGCAAAACTGCGCCCGCTTAAGTCTGTTGCCATTGCTTGGCACCGCCGCCATGGCGGCACAGAGAATTACCGGCAGCGATAAAGGCATCTGGTAAGCCCGCAAATGAAGACTTGTAAGAGAGGTGTTGGAGAAGTGACCAGTGAGCCGGATATTCACACCAAACCCATCCGGCTTATCGATTGAACGAATCATAAGAATGATGGGGGCCTGCCCTTAAGCGAACCGGGCCAAAGGTAAATATTATGGGGAATTTGATATTGAAACTACAGGGACCGGCCTCACGCTCGAACCGCTCGGCGGATTCATCCCGCGGCCGCGCGCGCGTTGAATATCCATATAGTCGCTCATCGGCAGCCCCGGCACTTCGCGACACCTTCCCGGAGCCGCAGTCCCTCCCCCAACGGCCGCTCTCGGCGCGCGGTCGTGCCGCGCTCGTCCCGCGAAGTAACTCCATGTTCCTGGGCCTCGACCAACGCATCCGCCGCCGCTCCCGCAGCTCCACCGTTCTCTCGGTTTTCTTGCATGTCGCATTCATCGCCGGCATCCTGTGGCTCGCAATGGCGGTTCACAACCCCGTTGTCGATACCTCGCAAACAACGACTCCGATCCAATTCACTCTCTACGATCCACCGCCGCCGCCTGTAATGCCCGTCGCGAAAGTGCGTGGAGGGGGAGGCGGCGGTGGTGCGCATCAACTGGTCGCCCCAGTCCGTGGATCCCTGCCCAAAGTGGTTGCGAGAACTCCGCTCATTCCGTTGGAGCCCCCGAAAATCAACACTCCGAAGCTGCTGATTCAACCCACAACCTCTGTGCAGTTGCCTCAGGACAACCCGATGCCCAAGCTTGGCGCTCCCCACTCGCAGCAGGTGGCGATGGCTTCGCAAGGTCAAGGCGGTCCCAATGGTTTCGGCTTCGGTATTGGCGGAGGCATTGGTTCGGGCCACGGCACCGGTGAGGGACCGGGCAGCACCAATGGCTTTGGCGGCGGCGTCATGAGCGTAGGGGGCGGTGTCAGCGCTCCCGAAGTCATCCACTCCGTTCAGCCGCAGTTCACCCCGGAAGCTCGGCGCCAGAATTTTCAGGGTGTTGTGGCAGTTCAACTCATCGTCGATTCACAAGGCTTCCCTCAAGATGTCCGCCTGGTCCACCACCTCGGCATGGGGCTCGACGAAGAAGCGATCGCGGCTGTGAAGCAGTACAGATTCAGGCCTGCCACGTATGAAGGCCGTTCCGTCTCCGTACAGATGGTCATCGATGTGGATTTCCGCCTCGACTGATTGCACAGACGAAACAGAGAGAGCAGGGACATTCAGGTTCCTGACAACCGCACCCGCAATCTGCCCGCCTTTAGGGCGGACGCCTTGAAGGTTTCGGACTTGACCCTTACATTAACCTCATCAAAAATATTTCTGTCTTTAGATTCGGAAAGGCTTTCTCAAACTACACCGTTCATTGCTGCGCATTCTGCAACGGTTGAGTCTGCTGTTCCGCCGTCTTCTGCTCCATCCTCGGGTAGTAGCCGCGCTTCGTTCTCACCACCATCGGGCCCTGACGCGGGGTACTGGCTTCGACGCGCACTGAGCGGTAGCCGCCCTGAGTGAACGGTTTCGATGAATGGTAGTCAACGACATACTGCTCGCGAATATCCCTGGCGACCTCTGCGGCGATACTGTACACATCGTCGAGCGAACGAGCGAAGTAGGCAACGCCGCCTGTTTCCTGCGACAGCCGCTCCAAGTCATCTTTGGCTTGCTGCGATTCTCGGGGTTCGTCATCGAATAGCAGTCCGATGGAATAGACAACGGGCCCGGCGAGACCTTGCACGCGGCGGATTGCTTCTTGCAGGCTGAGCCTTGACGCATTGTCTGCTCCATCGGTAATGATCAGCAACACCTGCTTTCGATTCTTACCGTATTTGGCCAATTCGTCCGCTGATGCAGCCACGGCATCGTACAAAGCCGTGGTGCCCGCGGGATCGAAGCGCGACAGCCCGCGGCTCAATGCCACACGATCCGTTGTAAATCCCTGGTCGAGATAGGGGCGATCCGAGAAGTTAACCACAAATGCCTCATCTTCGAGATTGGAGGCGTTGAGCAGGTGGTAGGCGGCAGCATTCACAGTCGCGCGTTTGTCGCGCATGGAGCCCGAGTCGTCGATCAGGATACCCATCGATACGGGCAGATCCATATGTTGAACCGAATTGACGGTTTCCGGAACTCCATCTTCCCAGACGCGAAAATCGTCTCGGCTCAAAGCCATCACAGGCTGGCCCTTGGCGTCAATCACCGCGCAGTTCAGCAGTACCTCATCCACATTTGCATGAAGGACATACACGCCATTTTGCTGCTTCTCGATTCCAGTGGCCTGATTCGGCGCAGATTGATTTGCCGTTGAATTTCCGGTTCGGCTCGCGGCAATCGAAGTTGCGGGCACGCTGGCGGCAGGCGGTAGCGCCGTTGTCGTGGGGCTTACATCGATATCAGGCGACGGGATGGGGTCCCGGTCGGTATCGAGCGGTGGTTGCGTCTCCGGCCGCGTTGGATCGTTCTTGGCGGCCGGATTCCCGCTTTGCGCCTGTGGCGAAATGACCACCTGCGAGAACGAAGCCGCCCCGCCCCATCCGAGCAGCAAGAAAGCAGCGAACATCGTCCTTGGCGCGGAATGCCTTTTCAGCAAGGAAGTCAAGGTCATAGTCGTCGGCGAACTGCAGGAAACGCCTTCTACATTGGATGCAAAGAGCGGTTGCCGCAGCAGGGTCGAAGTGCAATCTTTATTCTGCCTCGTAGCCTATTCTGGCCCGTAAGTTGTTCAGGCCTCTGGTCCAGCTCGCCCCTTTTATCAGCAAATCTCGCATAGGCGGCGCGTTCCGGCATTCGAATCCCCCGGCTGTCCTGGAATTGCACTACCCAACCATCCGAACAAGCACTTGGCGGAGAAGGGAACTGCAGGTGACAGGGTGGTGTTCTGAACATTCTGTATCGATTTCCGCGATGAGGAAGAAGCGAATTGCCTACGTCGTTCGTACCCAGCGATCAAGCGTCACATCTGCAGTACGGGTTGATGGTCGCTCTTCGTGAAAATGCGGTTCGCGTTTGTCAACTCGACACCTGCATTGGCGCTGGAATCGAATGCTCTGGAGCCGGGGAGAAAGACGTGGAAACAAGTGATGCACCCCTTGCTGGTGCTCACGCTTCGACACGCGATTCGCCCGTTGTATTTTTGCACGATGCCGTTGCTGATCCACAGCCCCAGTCCAGTGCCCTTTGTCGATTTCGTGCTGAAGAATGGCTGAAACAACTGGTCGGCGATCGTGGGATGAATGCCCTGACCCGAGTCGATCACTGAAACCAAAGCGCCGCGCAGATTCCTTGACCAGTCCGTCGCTTCTCTGACACGAATACCAAGCACGCCCCCTTCGGGCATCGCCTGGATCGAGTTGTTGATCAGGTTGAGAAAGACTTGCCTCAGTTCCACCGGAAATCCTGTGACTGTCACCGGCGAAACATACTCCCTGCGAACCGAAATGCGCTCTGCAGTCAGACCGCGCAGTTGCAGCTCGAGGACATCCTCGAGCATCTCAGGCAAGACGACCTGGATCGGTTGCTTGGACTCCCTGTAGAAGCTCAGAGTTTGACGGGTAATATGGCTGACGCGCTGCAACTCCTGCTCCGCCATATCGGCGTAGGCTCGAGCGTCGTCGCTGAGCGAAGGATGATTCCGCAGCAGATAGAAGAGGTTTGTGATCGCCTCCAGCGGATTGTTGATCTCGTGCGCAATTATGCCCGCTACGCGCCCCATGGCCGCGAGCTTCTCTGACTCGCGCAACGCGTCTTCCGCCCGCATTGAAGCCGTCATATCGCGGCCCACCTGCAAAATTGCGTCTCCCTCCTGATTGATGCTCTTCCGGCAAGCGACCACGATCTCAGTTCCGTCCTTGGTTTTCTGAGTCACATTGCCATGCCACGTTCCGAATTCTTTAAGAGCAGCCCAGATCGTTTCCCGAGGAGCCGGGAACGTCGTCTTCAGAAGTTGGTGCATGTCGAGGCCCATCACTTCGTCGCGCCGCCAGCCGTAAAGATTCTCAGCGCCTGTATTCCAGAACTGAATGGCGTCGTCCAGATCATGAACGATGATGGCCTCAGTAGCGATATCAAGCAGCTTGGCGCGCATCCTGAACTGAGACTCGCTTGTTCTCAGCTCATTGGTTCGCTCCTCCACCAGCTGTTCCAGATCCCGATTCAACGATTCCAACATGCGCGTCTTGCGGTGCAGGTCGACAAAGATGCTGATCTTCGCGCGCAAGATTTCAGGTACAACCGGAACCGAGATGTAATCGACTGCGCCCTGCTCATATCCCCGGATCATGTCGGATCCCGTGAGGTGAACGCCGGAAATGAAGATGATCGCCGTCTTCTGGAACCGGGGATGCTGTCGAATCACGTCCGCCAGCTCGAAACCATCTACATCGGGCATGCTTACGTCCATCAGAACCACGGCAACGTCGGTCTTGAGCAGAGTATTCAAAGCCTCGCTTGCCGACGTCGCTTTGATCAGGTTCTCACCGAGATCCGAAAGGATGACTTCGTAGCTCAAGAGCTTGGCTGGCTGATCGTCGACCATCAGGATGTTGACCTTCCCGTCACCAGTCATCGTTGCTTCTCCTCGGCGATAAGCTCTTGCAGGTTCGAGCGCGCCCTACCGGTGTAACCACATGCGCAAGACTGACAGCAGTTGCTCCGTGTTGACTGGCTTCGCCAGGTACTCAGATGCACCCGCCTCCAAACAGCGCTCGCGGTCGCCTTTCATAGCTTTAGCCGTGAGCGCAATGATCGGCAGCCTGCGCAGCGAGGGATTCTGGCGAATCGTCTGCATGGTTTCGTATCCATCCATTTCCGGCATCATGATGTCCATCAGCACGATGGCCAGCTCGGGAGTTGATTCGATAGTTTGGATCGCTTCCCGTCCCGTGCCCGCCGAGAGCACTTCCATGCCGCGCCGCTCCAGAACACTGCTGACCGCAAAAATATTGCGAACGTCGTCGTCGACCACCAGCACTTTGCGGCCAGTCAGCGCGTCGTCGGATCGATGCAGGCGATCGAGCATGTTCTGCTTTTCTTTCGGCAGATCTGAAATCACGCGGTGCAGAAAGAGCGCGGTTTCGTCGAGCAGTCTTTCCGGCGACTCAACGTCTTTGATCACCACGCTGCGCGCGAGTGTGTGCAGTTGAGCGTCCTCCTCCGGTGTCAATTCGCGTCCTGTGAATACGACAACCGGCAGGTCTTTGAGGGTAGAACTGTCGCGAAGCTGCGTCAGAACCTCAAAGCCGCTCATATCAGGCAAGCGGAGATCGAGAACCGCGCAATCGTAATTTGCTTCAGAGAGCGCACGAAGAGCCGCACCGCCCGATTCCACCACATCGATATCTATATCTTCGTAACCCAGCAGCTCTTGCGTGCTGAGCTGTTCGGCCGGATTGTCTTCCACCACTAAAAGGCGTTTACGGCGGGGTTGCGAGTATTCCCGGATGCGAGTGAGTGCGACATCGAGTTCCTCGGTGGTTGAGGGTTTGGTGACGTACGCAAACGCGCCGCGCGATAGACCGAGCAACCGGTCCTCGTCCAGGGTGAGCATCTGAACAGGAATATGGCGGGTCGCCGGGTCCTGCTTCAGATGGTTCAGCACGGTCCACCCAAGCATGTCGGGCAGGAAGACGTCGAGCGAGATGGCGCTTGGACTGAACTCGCGCGCCAGTTCGAGCGCCTCGGCGCCCGTCATCGCAACCAGCACTTTGAATCCCTTGTCGCGCGAAAGATCGAGGAGGACGCGCGCGTAGTGCGGATCGTCTTCGACGATCAGCAGCACTGCGTCGCCGGCCTCGATGCTGGAGCGATCATCCTTGATACGAACTTCCTGCTCAGCCGCAGCAACAGTTGCGAGGATCGCCTGAGTGTTGAATGACGCGCCGTGCTCCGCTGTCTTAGCTGCGGGAGGAGCCACGGGTCCAACATAGGTTTGCGGCAGATACAGCGTGAATGTGCTTCCCTGGCCGAGCGCGCTTTTGAGCTGGATTTCGCCGCCCAGCAGGTTGGCCAGTTCTCGGCTGATGGCAAGTCCCAGACCAGTTCCTCCAAACTTCCGGCTGGTTCCCGCATCGGCCTGTTGGAATGCCTCGAAGATGATGCGCTGCTTCTCGGGCGCAATACCAATCCCGGTATCTTTCACCTCGAATGCGATGACGGATCCGGCTCCATCCAGAATCGGGTGACCTGAATTCCAACCACCGAACGCAAGCGAAACCGAAAGGCGAACGCTCCCCTGCTCGGTAAATTTGAAGGCGTTCGACAGCAGGTTCTTCAAGACCTGCTGTAGACGTTTTGAGTCTGTTACGAGGCTTCGACCCATGGCCGGATCGCCCGTAACCTCGAACAATACCCTGCGGTTCTCTGCTTCGTGGCGGAACGGCCGCGCAACAGTATCGAGCAGCGCGCCGAAGAACACTTCTTCCGCCTCGACGGAAACGGTACCGGATTCGATTTTTGACAAATCGAGAATGTCGCTGATGAGGTTGAGCAGGTCGGTTCCGGCGCCGTGAATCGTGCGCGCGAATTCCACCTGCTTTGGCGAGAGGCTGCCATCGGCGTTTTCTGCCAATTGCTGGCCCAGCACGAGAATACTGTTTAAAGGCGTCCGCAATTCGTGCGACATGTTGGCCAGGAATTCCGATTTGTACTTTGAAGTCAACGCGAGCTCTCTCGCCTTCTCTTCAAGGGCGCGCCTCGCCTGTTCGATCTCCTGGTTCTTGCGCTCCACTTCGGTGTTCTGCTCGGCCAGCTGCTGCGCCTTTTGCGCGAGCTGTTCATTGGTCTGCTGCAATTCCTTTTGCTGTGTCTGCAGCTCTGTAGCAAGTTGTTGAGACTGCTTGAGCAGGCCTTCGGTCTGCATCGTGGCCTCAATCGAATTGAGCACGATGCCGATGCTCGATGTGAGCTGCTCGAGGAACGATAAGTGAGACGCCGTGAACGCGCTCAAAGTGGCTAGTTCAATGACAGCTTTGACGCGATCCTCAAAAAGCACCGGCAGCACGATCACATTCTTAGGTTTTGCTTTGAAGAGTCCCGAACGGATCGGCGTGGTTCCACGGGGCAAATCGGTGATCAGCATTCGGCGCTTTTCTGAAGCGCACTGGCCCACAAGGCCCTCGCCGATTCTCACTTCGCCCAGGTAACCCTCGGGCGTATCGGCAAACGTGGAGAGCAGCACCAGCGTACCGGTCTCGGTGCCGGCTGCGGGCTCCGCGCTGCCCATCTGGTAAATCACGCCTTGTTGCGCGTTCACAAGCGGCGCCAGCTCCGAGAGCAGCATTCTGCCTACGGTTCCCAGATCGCGTTGGCCCTGCAACATACCGGTAAAGCGCGCGAGGTTGGTTTTCAACCAGTCCTGCTCCTTGTTGCGGTCCGTGGTGAGGCGCAGGTTGTCAATCATGGTGTTGATGTTGTCTTTGAGCTCGGCCACCTCGCCGCGAGCCTCCACTTGAATCGAACGCGTCAGGTCGCCTTTGGTCACCGCCGTCGCCACTTCGGCGATTGCGCGCACCTGGTTGGTAAGGTTGTCGGCCAGCAGATTCACATTGCCTGTCAAATCCTTCCACGTACCGGCGGCGCCAGGCACGTTGGCCTGTCCGCCGAGACGGCCCTCGACGCCAACTTCGCGAGCCACTGTGGTCACCTGGTCGGCAAACGTGGCCAGCGTGTCAGTCATATTGTTGATGGTTTCTGCCAGAGCAGCCACTTCGCCCTTGGCATTCACCGTGAGCTTCTGTGTCAGGACGCCGTTGGCTACGGCGGTCACTACCTTCACAATGCCGCGCACTTGTTCAGTCAGGTTGGCGGCCATCACGTTGACGTTATCGGTCAAGTCTTTCCACGTGCCGGCTACGCCTTGAACCGTCGCCTGGCCGCCCAGTTTTCCGTCAGTTCCAACTTCACGAGCCACGCGGGTCACTTCGGCGGCGAAGGCGTTGAGCTGGTCAACCATCGTATTGATGGTGTCCTTCAGCTCCAGGATTTCGCCTTTCACGTCAACGGTGATCTTGCGCGAGAGGTCGCCGCGAGCGACGGCCGTTGTCACTTCGGCGATGTTTCTCACCTGCGCCGTAAGATTGCCGGCCATCGCGTTCACGCTGTCCGTCAGGTCCTTCCACGTGCCGGCCACGCCGGGCACGTTGGCCTGCCCGCCCAGCCGTCCTTCCGATCCAACCTCGCGAGCCACACGCGTCACTTCTGCAGCGAACGAGCGAAGCTGCTCGACCATTGTGTTCATGGTTTCTTTGAGCTGCAGGATTTCGCCCCGCACGTCAACAGTGATCTTGCGAGACAAGTCGCCATTGGCAATGGCCGTCGCCACCTCAGCGATGTTGCGCACCTGCGCGGTGAGGTTACCGGCCATGAAGTTCACTGAGTCGGTGAGATCCTTCCAGGTCCCGGCGACGCCAGGCACCACCGCCTGGCCGCCGAGCTTGCCTTCGGTACCGACCTCGCGAGCCACGCGCGTGACTTCGCCCGCAAACGCATTGAGCTGATCCACCATCGTGTTGATGGTGTTCTTCAGCTCGAGAATCTCGCCCTTCACGTCTACCGCGATCTTGCGCGACAGGTCGCCGCGCGCGACGGCCGTGGTAACCTCCGCAATGTTTCTCACCTGACCAGTGAGGTTCGACGCCATGGAGTTCACGGAGTCGGTAAGGTCCTTCCAGGTTCCGGCGACGCCGGGCACGTTTGCCTGGCCGCCCAACCGGCCCTCGGTTCCCACTTCGCGAGCCACACGCGTCACTTCGCCGGCGAAGCGGTTGAGCTGGTCGACCATCGTATTGATGGTATCCTTAAGCAGCAGAATTTCGCCGCTCACGTTCACGGTAATCTTCTTTGAGAGGTCACCGTTGGCAATCGCCGTGGAAACTTCGGCAATGTTTCTCACCTGATCCGTGAGGTTTGAGGCCATGGAGTTCACATTGTCGGTCAAGTCTTTCCAGGTTCCGGCCACGCCGGGCACCTGCGCCTGTCCGCCGAGACGGCCTTCCGATCCAACCTCGCGGGCCACGCGCGTCACTTCGCCGGCAAATGCATTGAGCTGATCGACCATTGTATTGAGGGTGTCCTTCAGCTCCAGGATCTCGCCCTTCACATCGACCGTAATCTTGCGCGACAAGTCGCCTCGCGCGACGGCCGTTGCCACTTCGGCAATGTTTCTTACCTGGCCCGTCAGATTCGAAGCCATGAAATTGACGTTATCGGTCAAGTCTTTCCATGTTCCGGCGATACCTTGCACCTGTGCCTGGCCGCCGAGCTTGCCTTCGGTTCCCACTTCGCGAGCCACGCGCGTCACTTCGCCGGCAAACGCGTTCAACTGATCCACCATCGTGTTGATGGTGTTCTTGAGCTCCAGAATCTCGCCTTTCACGTCGACGGTAATCTTGCGCGACAAATCGCCGCGCGCCACGGCCGTGGTGACTTCGGCAATGTTTCTCACCTGCGCCGTGAGGTTACCGGCCATGGAATTCACTGAGTCCGTGAGATCTTTCCAGGTTCCGGCCACGCCGGGCACGTTTGCTTGTCCGCCCAACCGGCCTTCTGTCCCAACCTCGCGGGCAACACGCGTTACCTCGCCTGCGAAGCGGTTGAGCTGATCCACCATGGTGTTCAGCGTTTCCTTGAGCTGAAGGATTTCTCCGCGCACATCCACCGTGATCTTGCGCGAGAGGTCGCCCCTGGCGATGGCGGTTGCTACTTCGGCAATGTTGCGAACTTGGCCCGTAAGGTTTCCGGCCATGAAGTTGACGTTGTCTGTAAGGTCCTTCCACGTTCCGGCCACGCCGGGCACGTTTGCCTGGCCGCCCAGTTTGCCCTCGGTTCCAACTTCGCGGGCCACGCGCGTCACTTCACCGGCAAACGCGTTGAGCTGGTCGACCATGGTGTTGATGGTGTCTTTGAGCTCCAGGATTTCGCCCTTCACGTCGACCGTGATTTTGCGCGACAAGTCGCCGCGCGCAACGGCGGTCGTCACTTCGGCGATGTTTCTCACCTGCGCGGTAAGGTTGCCGGCCATTGCGTTGACAGAGTCGGTAAGGTCTTTCCACGTGCCTGCCACTCCCGGCACGACGGCCTGGCCGCCGAGCTTGCCATCGGTGCCTACTTCGCGCGCCACGCGCGTTACTTCCGAAGCAAAAGAACGTAGCTGATCAACCATGGTGTTGATCGCCTCTTTCAGCTGCAGAATCTCGCCTCGCACGTCGACAGTGATTTTGCGCGAAAGGTCGCCGCTGGCCACGGCCGTCGCAACCTCGGCGATATTTCGAACTTGACCGGTCAGGTTTGAAGCCATGGAGTTGACGGAGTCTGTCAGATCCTTCCAAGTACCGGCCACGCCCGGCACTACAGCCTGACCGCCGAGCTTGCCATCGGTGCCCACTTCGCGCGCCACGCGTGTTACCTCAGCCGTAAAGACGCCCAGCTGCTGAATCATCGTGTTCACAATGCTCGCGGAACGGAGGAACTCGCCTTCCAAGGGGCGGCCATCCACATCGAGGCGGACGGTCCGCGTCAGGTTGCCCTGCGCAACGGCTGCAATCGTCTGCGTGACTTCGGTTGTCGGGCGAAGCAGGTCTTCGACCAACGTGTTTACGGAAACCTCCATGTCGTTCCACGCACCGCGGCGTTGCTCAACGCGAATCCGTTCGCGAGTTCTGCCTTCCTTGCCGACCACCTGCCCAACGCGCTTCAACTCCAACGCCATCTGCTCGTTGGCTGTGACGATCTCATTGAAGCTGTCGGCGATCTTGCCGGGCAGTCCTGTCCAGGTAACGGGCAAGCGCACACTGAAATCTCCGTCTTTCATGGTCTGGAGACTCTGCAGAATGGCGGCAAGACAATCGGCAGGGGTAGACTCAAGAGCCCCATTGCTCTTGGAAAAATCCTCCTGCCCGCTTTCCCCAAGAATGGGTTGCGGTATGGCTACTTCCATTTTGTGACTCCTGCTGGAGGGGTGGGAAAGTCAATGCGGAGGCGAAGAGAGGATGCCCATTGGGCACACCTAGAATTCGATCCCGCAGTGAAGCTAGAGGAGGGATGCGCACCCTTCCGGATGGGTTGTCTTGCGCAACGAGGTAATTTTCTCCAGGGTCGGATTGACTTTTCGTAATGTCAATCTTGAGCAGGCTCGGTTGAGTTTTTGGGGCGCTGCGGGGTTGATCGAAGATAGGGAAATCCTGATCTCTCAGGGAGATGGATCGATCGTATTACCGGAGACGCAACATGGAGATCGGCGTTTCGCGTTCTCTGCCGTGCTCAGATTCCAAGGTGAGTTGGGAATCCAGGGTGCGCTGCGACTCCTGGCTCGGCTGGGACTCGAAGCCGGGCCGGGATTCCTGGCTGGGTTGGGATTCTAAGCCAGTTTGAGGTGCTTTCTGCGATTCAAGCTCGGCCAACGATTGGAGAATATGCCTCTTCAGTTGCGCGACAGCCGGATCATCCTGGGGGAATTCCGTGTCCTGCTCAAGACGACGGAGAGTACTGCGGAGGATCTCAATAATATTGCGAGAGTAGGGATGATCCATAAAGAGTTGGAGTCCATCGCGTGCGTTTTGAGTTCCTCTTTCATTTTGGTTCGATGCAAGTTCCGGGCGGCGAGTTGACGGGTAGATTCCGTCAATCGCCAAAACGCCTTTTGGCCCGGATCTTGCCGCTCGTTTCCTCGCTGAGACCTTCCCTTGGAGAATTGTGAGTCACGTTTCTCCACTGTGCCTCGGCAAAATGGGAACCGGATGCAAATTCGATCGCGCCTAACGGTCAATGCACTCCGGTGGTTTTAGCTGCGATCGAGGGCACGCGTTCGGCTGGAAGCAACCAAAACCGAGGTGTCGCGCATCTTGCAATTATTGATCGCCTTTGCAAGCCGGGTGCGATTTTCCCCTGTTTTGACTTCAACTTCTTTTTTTGACTATTAAGCCCTCCCCCAAGGAACGGCTGATGAAAGCTAAACGCGTTGAAGCCTCTGCTTAGATCGTGCGCTGGCGACTTAGACCCGACTACAAGCTGAAACAGGAGGATTTTGAACGAGCAAAACAAGATTGAAAGCCACTTCGCACGAGATTTGATTCTTGCTGAAAAGCGAAGGATGTTTTATGGCGTTGACCCTAGTTCTCTCCGTCGGACTCGACTCGGAGTTATTGCGTACTCGAAATCTAGTCTTGCAATCTGCGGGCTACACGGTGGTCCGAGCCTTTTCGATCAAGGCGGCAATGGACTGTTATCGGACCTTGGACTTCGACCTTGTGCTTCTCTGCCAATCCATTCCCACAAAAGAGAAGGTCCGCCTGACCTCCTGGATTCGAGCGTCAGGTTCGCGTATTCCCGTGATCTCCGTTTCGGAAGAACCTTTTCAAGAGGATGACTTCGCCGGTGTAACAGTTGTCAGTAAACCGGATGCTCTCCTCTTCAACTTAAGGAAGGCGCTAAACAACTTAGCGATGCCAGTGGCGCGGACGTCGACGTCTCGGGACAAACAAGTTGCGGCTGCCGCACCCAGAAATAAGCCGCCAGGATCAAGTGACGGCTACGAAAGACAGGCAAGAACCGCTGAGGAACACCTTGCCCCTCTTACACAGGCAGGTTGGGCAACCTCGGTTTAATCTTCTTCTCCACGAACGAGACCGGCTGGGCCACGCGGAAATGACTCATGAAAGGAATCCGAGCTTCCACCGAAGGATTCGTTGTGCCGCGGCCTTGGGAAAGAGGAACGATCATACACCAACCACGGCAACCCTCCGTCTTTGTCGTCGATGATGAAAATGTTATTGCGACAAGCCTGGCGATGATTTTGCGCCTTCAGGGTGGGTTTCGTGCCAGATCCTTTAACCAGCCTCACGAGGCTTTGGAAGCCGCTCGACTTGAGGCTCCAGATCTCCTCATTGCCGATGTTGTGATGCCAGAGCTCTCGGGGATCGATCTGGCGATACAAGTGCGAGAGTGTTGCCCGAAATGCAAAGTGCTGTTGTTTTCCGGGCAAGCGGTCACCGCCCATTTGCTGGAAACCGCGCGGGAAAACGGCCATGATTTTGAGCTTCTCCGGAAGCCTGTGCATCCGGCGGACCTGCTGGCAAGAATCCAGAATTTGTCTGAACCCACATCGTCGCTGCTGGATCAGCAGGTGCACACGTGACACCAAGCCGTCACCCAGCGTGCGACGTTGTTGGGAGTGGCTCACGCCGCAATCGCAGGATCGGTCTCGTGAATCGCTGATTACCCTGGAAATGCTTCTGGATTCACGCCAAGTCGCCGAGGCACTCATTGAGTGTTGGAAGCGGGGAATTTCCATCTTATCGGATTCCAGTCGGATTGCCGCTAACCCCGAAGATGGTTCAGTAAACAATATCGAGATTGGGTGGGGATTCTCCACGCGCGGCAGATTTGGGGTCCATCGATATCAATCCGCGTGTTCCGCAGGCATCTTTGTGCCTGGAATGTGCCTAGGAACGTCGGTTCTGGCGATGAGTCTGCAATGTCGGTTCTGCTGACAATCGCGTAACGCTCGAATCCACTGCGCGTCCGCCAGCCGCCGACGTTCTGGTCCGACTACATAGGGTTTTGTATTAGGCACGCATTATCAGCCACAAATATGCACACTTGTGCCAGTGCGTTAACCTAAGTTGCGATGGCCGAGAACAGCATCTTTACTTCCTTCCACTTCCTGCAGCAAGACACGTAAATACCATTGCGATGCCATGAAGAATTAGCCAAGGCGAGAACCCACGATCGTGAAAAATCATGATCAACACGAGAACTCGTGGCATGATGACACCGATGGTCGGAGGCACCCAGCCATGAAGGTTGAATGGCGGAAGCAAATCATCAAAGTAAGCAATAACGAGAGAGACCCTCGGAAGAAAGAGGGCAAGGATCAGAAACCACAAGGGAAGACTTTCCATTTCAAGCCTCAGATGCGGGGAAATGTTGTTGGCAGATAGGATACGCCGGTCTTCGCCTGTGTGACCGATTAAGTCTATCGTGGGGTGTTACTTAAATAGTAATTGACGATTTGCGACAACCCAGGCGCTACTCGATCCCGCATCCTTCGGCGCTTCTCAGTTCACCTCGCGGATATGGAGCTGGGATGGGTTGCTTGATGGATGGTTTCAACGAAGGAAGGCCATGAACAGGAGAGGTCCGCACTGCTGCAACCAGGAAGAAACAGAGGAACGCGCTGCGGCGGATTCTGCAGCGAAAGTGAAGCGGCTGAGCGCATCTGTTCGAGAGTCTGGCTGGTGAAATAGATTCGAACGAGATAACCGCCCGTCGTCCGAGACCGCCAAAGCTCGAAGATCAGTGCTCCGCCTGGAGGCGTATCATCTCGACGTCCGTCGGCAATCCAGTTTAGATCAAGCAGCCCCGCGACGTTGGCCAGATTGGTATCGTGCCCGACAAGTATGAGCGCACGATCGGAGGGTTTGCTTAAAGCTCCTGGAATTCGCTTTCCAGTCATGGCTTGTTCAAGAGAGAAGCGAACCTGGTCGAGGAGTTTGGCAGCCTGAATTCTGGCGACGGCCGTTGTCCGCGCAGTGAAATCCTCCGCCGCTGTGTGAAGGACCAGCAGGGACCGGAGTTTGGCTCCGTCCACGCAACCCCAGCCTACGTTGGCTGTGTCCATACCCTGAGCGTATTCGAGCAGCAGATTTTCAGTGAGCGTGGCGGCAGTGTTAAGCGGACCCTTCAACTCGGCGTGATGGCCTTCCTGCCCGTCCGATAGAGTCGCAGGAATATCGAAGAGAGAAATTCGATGATTTGGATCGGATACGCTCGCGCCGCAAGTAGCAAGAATCTGGTCGAGCGCAAAGAGTTGGGAGCAGTAGGCCTCAGTGAGGTTGTCGGGATTTCCGCCAATGCGGCCTGCAATCGCCGCGGTCTCCAGAGATGAGTCTCCAGGGTTTCTATCGACGCGGCTCGAGTGGAAAAGCGGGTCCGCTGTTCCTTCGGGGAGGCCGCGCACGGAAGTTGCGCATCCCGGAAAAAATCCCGCAGCCAGCGCGTTGCCTGTCTCTCTCGTGCGTTGGCCAGAATCCGAGTAGAAGGTTACTCGACCCGCATCCGCGCAGCCGGCAGAATCTAGAAAGCCCTCGCTCGCTAGTTCCATCCGATCGTATGCGCCGAAGAGCTTCATCAATTCAAAGCCGTGCGCGGTGAGATAGCCGGGAGCAACATCCCAAGCAGGCCAAGGAGCGGCGGAGTAAGGGTTGTACTGTTCCGGTTTTCCTGTGGGTGAGCGAACGCCGTGTCGGCTCAAATAGACGACGAACTGCGGGTCGGCATCTGGAGTCTTGCCAGACGGGGTACCGGCTTGCGCGGTCAGCAAAGACAGCGGCTGGACAAGACAGATCAAGGATATCGACGCGAGACGAATAGCCGGGATCAAGGCGCTCCTTCGATCACAAAGTAGAAGGCCGCTGGTCGATAGATAGCCGACGGCCTCCTGGCTAATCGTTACTCGTGGTTCCGCGACCAGCTGACGCCAAACGAATACGTTGGTTTGTAGTACTCGCGCTGAACCATGTACTGTGGGCTGCCATTGTAGAAGCCGAATACCGCGTTGTTCATGTTTTCGCCAATGGCTAGAACTGTAAAGCCTTTTCCGACATAGTAGCTGGCTTGCGCGTCCACCTGAGTGTGCGCATAGAAGTAATTGTCGCCAAATGGGCCAGTGACTCCGAAGGGTACCTCGCCCGGCCCAGTGCTCTGATATTGATACGCATAAATATTGGCGCCATTGTGAGAGACGGCTGCGGATACCTGCGCACGTTTGGTGACATAGGAAGGCCCAATGTTCCACGAGACCGGAGCCTGCCCCACCAAAGCCGGGGAATCTGTACGGCCGGTGAGATTGTAGTTTCGGGATCCTGTGTAGGTGAAATTGCCGTTGAATCGAGCGTATCCCAGCACTCCCGGCAAATACGTCAGGTGCTGTTGGAATGCAATTTCGACACCTTGTACATACGCATGGTCGCCATTCACTTCCTGGAAAACCAAATCGCCAGCGTAAGCTTGTGATAACGGAGAGCCTGTCGCTGGAATGTACGATTGTTGTCCGTAGATGGGCTTCGTGATCTGCTTATAAAAGTAACCCGCCTCTATCATGCCGACGGAAGGGAGATAGCGTTCATATAGAACGTCATAGTCGTTCGCATGCTCCGCTACAATCGCAGGATTTCCAATGTTGATCGTGTACGGCGTAGTCGATTGATCTTCAGTAATGTAGGGCACGAGCTGATACGGATCTGGACGGGAGATGCCTCGCCCGTAGACGGCGCGGACATCGGAATTACTGTCAATCCTATAGCGGAGCTGCACGCTCGGTAGTGGGTTAATGTATGAACCGCTTCCATACTGAGGTGTCGTCGAGACATAATTTCCATTCGCATCATTTACGACGAGATACCCAGTGTTTGAAGTGTTCGTGGCTTCGAATCGCAGCCCGGTTTGCAAATGAACGCGAGTACCTAGTTCCAGCGTGTTCATGATATAGCCGGACGAGACTCTCTCCTGCAGGTTGTAGTTGGCGGCGTCGGATTGAAGATTCGTGGTTCCCTCATCCAGCGAGTATGCGCTTGGGTTTGCATTCAGGTCGCCGTCAATAAGCCCGAAGCTCGTGACCGGACCCAGACGATAACTCCCTCCGTAGAAATGAGGATTGGTAAACGTGCCCAGGTACTGGGTCATCGGTGTTTTGTCGTTATTGTCGTATTCCGGCGAATAGGCATCCTGCCCCTTGTGCTCATTGCGAACTTGCCCGCCAAACTCGAATGTGGAGAAGTGTGACCCGAGATGATAGTTGATCCCCATCGACGCACTCCCTTGCAGGTTGAGCTGCGTCGCCTGCCCGAATGTGAGGTCAATTGTGTCCAGATAATATTGCGAAGGATCGAAGATAGGATTTCCGGCTACATCGCAGGTATATTGTGGCCGATACCGGCTAGGGCCCGGGACGTAGTCGCAATCGTCCCCGACCGCGCCTGCGTCCGAGGCATTTTTATTAATCTTGAATTCCGCCCCGGGATTGCCTGCGGCTCCGCCGAATCGCGAGTGTGCCGCAGCGATCTGATATCTGACGTACGAGCGATGGAAAACCTGGTTGCCTCCGATGGCGAGATCCGCGATCTGTAAATTCGGACGGCGAACGCTCGTCTTATACTTCGGATTATCTTCAAACGCAAGCTGATAGGCGAATTTCTGACCGTAGTCGCGGAAGTTCGAGAATAGTCCGTGAGCGTACAAGTCGGAGTCCTCATTGAGCTTGTAGTCCAGGCTGCCGGCCATCCCGTAGCGGGTGCGGTCGTAAAGGTATTGCTGGATATAGAGATTGTCATAAGAGAGAGCCCCGCCAGGTCCGTCCAGGTCCGGTACGGGCTCGATATCGTCGATGCCGCGGCCGTTGTAATCGTAGCTGTAGCCAAGCATCACCCCCCAGCGCTTGGCCGGGCCAAAGCGCAGCCCCGCAGACGAATTGATCAGAAACATCTTGCGGTCGTTGTCGATGGGTGTATAGCCATCCAAGCCTTCGAACGACAAGGTCGCCTGGTCCGAAGTCGCCTGCTTGAGTTGCATGTCCACCGAACCGCCGATTGCATCGCCATCCTGGTTTGCTGAGAGAGTCTTGTTGATTGTGATCGCGCCGACCAGGTCAGCCGGAATCGTGTCCAGATCAACCTGCCGCACTTCCGGATCGGGGCCCGGAACAATCACTCCATCGATCGTTGTGTTGCTCAGGCGCGGCTCCGTCCCCCTGATCTGCACGTATTGTCCTTCGCCTTCGTTGCGCTGCAGCGTTACACCCGGCATACGGCCGACCGCATCGGCAATATTCGCGTTGGGCAGGCTCATAATTTGCGCAGCAGTCTCGACATTCACGATGTTGGGCGACGTTCGCTGCTCGTTGACCGAGGCGACATCGCCCCAGAGGTTGGCAGTCACAACGACCTCTTGGCTGGTGGAACTAATCTTCATCGTCGTATTCACGAGGGTGTTTGCGCCGGAGGCCACAACAATGGTTGAGACCGAGTTCGTGAACCCCACATCCGAGACTGTGACTGTATACGTTCCGGGGGCCACGTTTTGGATTAGGAAATCGCCCTGCGAATTGGCTGCGGCCGTGACTGCCCCTGGTTGCAGCACAATCTGCGCACCCGGCAATACCGCTCCGCTTATGTCGCTAACAGTGCCGCTCACACTGCCATTCCCCGTGGATGCGCTCTTATCGATTCCCGTTACGCTGACAGGAAGCATTGCGGCGCGAACGCCATGTAGCAGCGGTCCGCTGTTGCTTGCAGTTGTACCTGCGGCGGCGCCTCTCCCTGACTGCGCGAGGACGGGTAATGCCGCCAGCGACAAACTTAGCAACAGCAAAATGACGGCGCCAATCCAACGATTCCCTTTGATCTCAGACATTTGGCCTCTAACCTCGACTTGGTTTCAACACACGGAAGGTGCATGAACACGGGGAGTATGGCAGGCGAGTCTTAACGCAATCTAAGAAAGCCTGAGGATTCCAGCGTGATTTACGGAGAATTCATAGACGCCCGCTAGGATCAAGCTCGGGATTCCTTTCATGCACGTCTTAGTTGTCGAAGACAAACGCAGCCTTGCCGGCCATCTTGGACGCGCTCTCGAGAGCGAGGGTTATCGTGTGTCCTTCGCCTACGACGGCGAGGAGGCGCTGCGTCTCGGCAAGTCTGATGTCTACGATGTGATGCTTCTGGATGTGATGCTGCCTCGGATGGATGGGCTCACGGTGATTCGCAAACTGCGCGAGGTGCGAATGCGCACGCAAGCCATCATCGTTTCCGCGCGCGATTCGATGCGCGATATCGTTTATGGCCTGGATGCGGGAGCGGACGACTATCTCACCAAGCCCTTCGCGCTGGATGTTCTGTTGGCCAAAGTTCGCGCTGCCGGACGCAGAGTGCCCATCCGAGAGCCGCAAGCGCTGCAATTTGAAGATTTGATCCTCAAGCCGCAGCAATTTGAGCTGCAACGCGGCTCTCGCGTCGCCTCTCTCACGCGCACTGAATGCGCCTTGCTGGAGACGCTGATGCGCCGAGCACGCACCGTTGTTTCTCACGCCGCCCTGATTGAGGAAGGCTGGAGCAGCGATGCGGAGGTGAGCTTTGACAGCCTGTACGTCTTCATCCGCGCGTTGCGCTCGAAGATCACCCAATGCGGGGAACCAGAATTGCTGCATACGGTTCGCGGCGTGGGTTACTCGTTGCGGAGCGCAACGTGCTGATGCGGCGTGCCTCGATTTCCCTTCGCCTCACGCTCTGGTTCGGCGGCATCTTCTTCTTGGGTTGGGTCTTGTTCGGCGCTGCCATGTGGTTCAACCTGAAAAGTACCCTGACGGGAGAGCGATATCAGACCCTCGCCCGGCGCGTTGACCGATTGCAGGAGCTATTGCGCAAAACTCAAGGGGAAGACCAGGCAGCTCGCGATCAGGATTTCAAAGATTTCGCGAATGCAACAGGGAACGGTCTCGCTGAAGTTGTGCGCGCCGATGGCAGCCTGGTGTTTCCATCTCCGTCGCCGGCGGCGCAAAGCTTTCCCTGGCCCACGAATCACGGTGGGGGCAAGGAGCGATTCGTTCATGCAAACGACGCGGGGCAATCGTACTGGGTTCTCCTGCGCGCATTCGTGCTCGATGGGCAGCCGGTGTATTTGCTGACGGCGGCTCCGGAGTCGGGTAACCGGCTTGTACTCCAGCGATTCTGGGTGGGCCTGCTGGCCTCCGTCCCGGTTCTTTTGTTAGTCTCCTCGGCAGGTGGCTATTGGCTGAGCCGCAAAGCGTTAAAGCCGGTGGATAAGATCACCGCGGCGGCGCGTTCCATTAGCATTCGGAATCTCTCTGAGCGTCTTCCCGTGGCACAGACGGGCGATGAGTTGCAACGGCTCGCCGAAACCTGTAACGACATGTTGGGCCGGTTGGAATCGGCGGTGAAGCGAATCGAGCAGTTTACCGCAGACGCATCCCATGAATTACGCGGGCCATTGTCATTTACACGCACGGTGGCGGAAGTGGCGATGCGCAATCCCCGCTCAGACGATGAAAGCCGTCAGGCATTTGCCGACATTGTCGAGGAATCGGCAAAGGCCTGTGTGCTGCTGGACGATATGCTAACCCTGGCGCGCGCCGACGCCAGTTCCAGCCATACGGCACTGGAACCAGTCAATCTAGCCGCGGTTGTTGAGGAGACCTGTGAGATGGTGCGGCCACTGGCCGATAAGAGACTCTTGGTTTTGTCCGTTTCGCTGGGCGGAGCGCGCTCGGCCAAGGTTCTGGGGGATTCTCCGAGCCTACGAAGACTGCTCTGGATTCTGCTCGATAACGCGCTGAAGTACACTGAAGCACCGGGCCGGATCGAAGTCAGCTTGAACGCAGTCGCGGGTAAAGCCACACTTCTGGTGCGCGATAGCGGCATGGGAATTGCTGCAACTGATCTTCCCCACGTCTTCGAGCGCTTCTACCGGGCCGATCCATCGCGCAGTCAAGTAGAGGGCAACGGACTCGGGCTGGCGATCGGCAAATGGATTGCCGAGTTTCACCACGCCGATCTTTCCGTGGAAAGCAACGAACACCTGGGAACGATATTCCGTGTGGTGTTTCCGCAGACGTCCTGATAGCACTGAATCCTAAGACAACTTGCGTTAGACCGTTCCGAATCGGTGTTGAATATTTTGTTGGCTGGCACCACCGCCTCCTGACCCACATCGGCGTGGTGGTACTCCATTGCGAAGGCGAGCTTTCGATTCCGACTCTGACGCGGTTGACCACTTAGTGCGGGAACTCCTATTGGTCAGCTGAAGAGCGCGTCGTCCCACGACTGCGGTTCGTCCCACATCGGCGTCGGTTCAAAGTAACCCGTTCCTGGCTTGAGATGACGCTTAAGCTCGTCATCGTTCAGCGAAACTCCCAGGCCTGGGGTATCGGGTACGCGGATAAATCCTTTGTTGATGATCGGATTTTCCAGCCCTGTGACGAGGTTCTGCCAGAAGGGCACATCGAGCGAATGGTTCTCCAGAGCGAGGAAGTTGCGCGTGGCCGCGGCGCAGTGAACGCTGGCCATGCAGCTTACAGGGGTTCCCGCAAAGTGCATGGCCATGGGCACACCATACTTGAAAGCCATATCGCCGATGTGGTGGGTTTGGAGGATTCCGCCTGAAGTCGCCAGATCGGGATGAATTTTGTCCACGACGTGCTCTCTGCATAGGGTCTCGAAATCCTCAACCTTGTAAATGTCCTCGCCGGTGAGCGTCGGCGTAGGGCTCTCCTGCGTAATCTCTTTGAGCAGATCGGTGTAGTACCACGGAATCACATCCTC